>Ga0315327_10001150_pt1 | contig 13650 bp, 10 predicted proteins | sample M110032315metaG_FD_203460 | JGI IMG/M metagenome (GOLD analysis project Ga0315327, IMG submission 203460) | Ammonia-oxidizing marine archaeal communities from Monterey Bay, California, United States - M1 100m 32315 | ecosystem: Environmental > Aquatic > Marine > Coastal | place: USA: California... | reverse complement strand
TTTATTTATAGGATTTCCAAATAATAAAATGGGTTTTTTAGTGTCTATTTTTCCTATCTTTTGATTTAACAATACTTCTGCCACAGAAGATAATTTGTAATCTCCAAAAGGTGCATAAATCGGTGGCAATTGGAGAAAAAAATTGGATAAATTAGAAGAAACTGTAAAAAGTGAAAAATTCTCATTTTCAGAAATAAAAACTTCTTGCATTGTATTCTTACTTTTTATCTCAAGACCTTCATAGAAATTGTTAAAATAAATAAGATTTGTATTTGTATTTACAAAAAATAAAAGAGGAACATCCGAATTTATAATTTCTGTTAGCTTATCAGAATAGGAATTGGCTGGAATACCAAAAAGGCTAATCAAATTATATTTTTCAATATTTTGATTAAAGTCCTCTAGTTGCTTGTGTTCAATGCTATAATGTTGATTCTTTTCTAACACACTTCTAAAAGCTGCAATATCAGGATGAGAGTTATCTGAAAGTAAAAGGATATTATATTTAGAATCAAGAATATCTACAAAAATCTCATAATTATTATTGGCTTTGTTTTTTTCTGACTCTAAGCTAGAGATCTGTAAAACATATCTTTGTAATCCTTTTTGTTTCGCATATATCTTTAACGGAATCTTTAAGTAATAGTCATCTTTATCTATTTTAATACTTTGCCTGTGCAAGAGTGACTTTCCATCGTATAATTTGAATTCTACCTCTTCGGTTTTACAATTAAATCCAGCTATCAAAACTTCTACAGGAAACTCATTTCCTAAAAAAGCAATCTCATTATATTCCACATTTTTTATTAATAAATCTTTCCTTTGTATAGTATCTCCAATTGCAATTGGGAAAATAGGAATATTTGCAGTATTTGACTTGTAAATAGGGTTCTCACCTACATTATAAAGCCCATCAGTTGCCATTACTATTCCCGCTACATTTCGGTTAATAAAACGACTCTCTAATTCATCAAACAAATTGGAATAATTGCTTTGCATACCATCTAATTCCTTTGTTAAACCATTTTTAATTGATTGATCAAAATGAAAATGGAAAACATCAAAATCTTCCTTTGTTTGCTCTGACAAAAAAGATAAATCCTCATAAATATTATAATCTTTTACAGAAGATGAAGCATCTTGAGCTATAATAAGAATTGGTTTTTCTTTTTGTTTGAGAAATGATTTTACTAAAGGAGATAAAAGCAAAAAACAGAGAAAAGAAACCGCTAAGAATCTAAATAAAAAAAGAATCCTTTTTATCCAAAGACTATCAATTTTTTCTTCTTTATTATATAAAAAATAGGCATATCCTATACCTATGAGTAAGGTCAATATACTTAAACCGACAGGAAAATTTGTGCTTATGCCAAACATAAAATTAGGTAAGCATTCCTCCGCATACATTCAGTACTTGACCTGTAATATAGGAAGACATGTCAGAAGCTAAAAATAAAGTAGTGTTTGCAATATCCTCAGGATTTCCACCTCTTTTTAAAGGAATCTGATTTCTCCATTCTTGCACTTGTTGTTCACCCAAAGCTTCAGTCATTTCAGTTTCAATAAATCCAGGTGAAATGGCATTGCATCTAATATTTCTAGAGCCCAATTCCAAAGCAACCGATTTAGTAAAGCCAATAATAGCTGCTTTTGAGGCAGCATAATTAGCTTGTCCTGAATTTCCTTTTGCTCCTACTACTGAACTCATATTGATTATGGAACCTTTTCTTTGTTTTAACATTGGTCGAATTACGGCTTTTGTAAGATTAAAAACCGATTTCATATTTACTTTCATCACATTATCAAAATCCTCTTCACTCATTCGCATTAGTAAATTATCTTTTGTGATTCCGGCATTATTTACAAGAACATCAATACTGCCAAATTCTTCGATTACATCAGCAGCTAACTTTTGTGCCGCATCAAAATCAGATGCGTCTGATTTGTAAGCTTTTACTTTACAGCCATCTACTGAAAGTTTTTCTTCCAAGGCTTTTGCTTTCTTATCAGATGAGTGGTATGTAAAAGCAATATTTGCTCCATGAGAGGCAAATGCTTCTGTAATTCCTTTACCGATACCTCTGCTAGCACCTGTTATAATTACGGTTTTTCCTTCTAGTAATTTCATAAGTTGCTTTTTGAATTTTCAAAGATAGAAAAAAGCCCCTATCTTTTACATATAATCAAATGAATAATATAAATATGAACCAATGTAATTAATTCCAAAAGTAGAATATAATAGGGCCACTCCCCTATTACTAGAGGATTCTCTACAATAGGTTTAGCCTTCAAATACATATAGTTGGAATTGATTATAAAGTTTAGTGGGAAAATAAATACAACTGGAATTTGAAGCCGATAGAAAGTATGTACCCAGGCTCTTGTTCTTGGTTTCATCTTCATGATAAGCGTTAAGTACAAAGGAACCAAAAGCATCCCTGCGTGCACAAAATAAAAATCAAAGAAAAACCAATTAGAAATACCGTTGGTAAGCTCTGGAGTTAGCAGAGAATGAAATCCGGCAGGAATAGCTAAAAATAAACACCATTCGTACATCCATTGCGTTTTACTTAAAAGAGTAATGACGCAAATAATAAAAGAAATTCTACAAAGATGAAGTGGTAAATGATCCTGAATATTCCATGTTCCATTTTTTATAGTGGTTATCAAAGTAATAAGATATACTAGGATAAATACAACTGCTAGAACTTTTCCAAATCTCTCTTTTATTTCTAAAGATTGGTTTCTCAATAGAAATAAAAGAAGAGCAATAGAAAGAAAAGAACTTAATAATCCTATCCACCAAGGTATGCTCAATGGCTCAATAATAAAGTGTTCTACCAAATTTTATTTTTTTATTTCTATAAATCTAAACTGATTTGAGTATTTCTATCTTCTTCCGTTTCATCTATTGTATTTTCCGGTTCAATTATCTCTTTTTCTGACTCAAAAGGAAGAGGCTCCAATAAATTTATCTCTTTTATCTTTTTATTAGAGAGTTTATTTCCAATAGCATTAATCCCTTTTACGGCAATAAATTCCTCCAAACTAATAATAGCTTTTTTTCTGTCTTTACCCTTTTCTTTCACAAAAACTAATTCTGCTTGTGGACGCCAATCAGTAGATATAATCTCTAAAATAGAACCTTTTGCATCAGATATAAAATTTAATCTTTTACTCTTTTTGTCTAGACGGAATCTTTTCACAAAATAACACTGTTTTTTCCCATCAAAATATATAGCTGAAATTGGTTTTTTGGAATTGAACTTTTCAATTACAATCATATCCTCATCAAAATGAGTAGAAAGTTCAACCTCTTTCAATTCTAATTCCCCTTTCTGATTGATACAAAGGATTTTATCTTCAGCATCAAATGCGCCCAAAAACTCTCCTCTTTCATCTACATTCAGTCTGTGAACAGCATCATCAAACCAAATCTTTCTAGCAGCCAAAGTAGAAATACCCTCTGATTTTAGCTCTACTTTCTTTATAGTATTTTTAGTAACTATTTTTCCATTAGTTCCTCTACCCTTAATTGCAATTTCTGAAAAATCAATATCAATCTTTAATTTCTTCAACTTTTGCAATGCGCGCAAATACACACATACTTGCTCTGCTTGTCCATTTGGATTGGCTGTAAAATAAAGCACTTTACTTCCTTTTTCCGATTTGACAAGAAAATAGTTCTTATTACGGGTAACTCCTTTTACAGCAAATCGTTTTATCATATTATATCCTGATTTTCCATCTTTGTAAATCATATTGTAAATGGTACGCTCATCTCCTTTTTTAAATATTCCACAATGGATGATGTCTTTTCCAACAAAAGTTTTTTCATCCACTTTTATTATAATCATACTTCCGTCTTTTTTGAAAATGATAATATCATCAATATCAGAACAATCACACACATATTCATCTTTTCTAAGAGTAGTTCCTATAAATCCTTCTTTTCTATTTACATAAAGTTTCTTGCTTGCTACTACTACCTTTTTCGCTTCTATATTTTCAAAAGTTCTTATTTCTGTTTTTCTTTTAAATTCTTTACCATAATTTTTCTTCAATTCTTTGAAATAAGCAATCGCATAATCAGTCAAATTATTTAAATTATATTTTACTTCCTTTAATCTTTCTTCTAATTTTAAAATGTCATTTTTTGCTTTCTCTAAATCAAATTTGGTAATTCTTTTTATCTTAATTTCTGTAAGCTGACTAATATCTTTATTTGTTACTTTACGTAGAAGTTTCTTAGTATATGGTTTTAGTTCTTTATGAATTGTGGAAATAATTTCTTCCCAGCTTTCTAATTCTTCAATTTGGTGGTAGATTCTATTTTCAATAAATATCCTTTCAAGGGAAGCAAAATGCCATTTATCTTGAAGCTCATCCAATACCACCTCCAACTCCTGTTTTAGTAAATCTAGTGTTCTATTTGTTGAAATATGTAAGATTTCCGATACACCTAAGAATTTTGGTATTTCATCCTGAATTATACAAGAAAGTGGAGATATAGAAACTTCACAATTGGTAAAACTATAAAGGGCGTCTATAGTTTTATCGGGTGATACTTTGGCTGGAAGCGTAATAGCTATTTCTACATTTTCAGCCGTATTATCCTCTATCTTTTTTATCTTAATCTTTCCTTGATCATTGGCCTTTATTATGGAAGAAATTAAAGAAGTTGTGGTCGTTGAGAAAGGAATCTCAGAAATAATAAGAGTGCTTTTATCTTCTTGTGAGATTTTTGCTCTTACTCTAATTCTTCCTCCCCTTTTCCCATCATTATAATTAGTGAAGTCAGCCATTCCACCACTAAAAAAATCAGGAAATATTCTTGGTTTCACGCCTTTCAGGATTTTGATAGAAGCATTAATTAGCTCATTAAAATTATGAGGCATTATTTTGGTAGAAAGTCCAACAGCAATACCCTCTACCCCTTGGGTTAAAAGCAAGGGAAACTTTACTGGTAAAGTTACTGGCTCCTTACTTCTGCCATCATAAGAGGGAATCCACTCTGTAATTTTTGAGTTGTAAAGTACTTCTAAAGCAAATTTACTAAGGCGGACTTCAATATATCTTGGAGCTGCTGCCTTATCACCTGTGAAAGTATTTCCCCAGTTTCCTTGCATATCAAGTAAAAGATTTTTTTGTCCTATTTGTATAAGTGCATCACCGATAGAAGAATCTCCATGAGGATGATATTTCATGGTATGCCCTATTACATTGGCAACCTTATGATATCTACCATCATCTAACTCTTTTAAAGAATGAAGTATTCTTCTTTGTACTGGTTTTAATCCATCTTCAATATATGGTACGGATCTGTCCAGAATAACATAAGAAGCGTAATCTAAAAACCATTGCTCATACATACCAGAAACATGTATTACATCTTTTAGGTTTTCTCCATTTATATTACTGGACTCTTTATTCATGCATATTCTTATTTTGAATAATAAATATAATACTGTCTACTATTCTTCTTGATATTTTACAATTACTATTCATCTTCAATTATTTCGTTTTCTACTTTCAAATTCTCAATAATAAACTTCTGCCTTTCTGGAGTGTTTTTTCCCATATAAAAACTTAAAATCTCCTCAATTCCAGCTTCTTTTCCAATTATCACTGGTTCAAGGCGCATATTTTTTCCAATAAAATGCTTAAACTCTGATGGAGATATTTCTCCTAACCCTTTAAATCTTGTGATTTCTGCATTTTTTCCAATCTTTTCAATAGCTTCTATTTTTTCTTTTTCGCTATAACTATAAAAAGTTTTCTTTTTGTTTCTAACTCTAAAAAGAGGTGTTTCCAAAATATGAACATGCCCTTCTTTTACAAGTTCAGGGAAAAACTTCAAAAAGAAAGTAATAAGCAAAAGACGAATATGCATTCCATCTACATCTGCATCAGTTGCTAATACAATCTTATTATATCGTAATCCCTCAATACCATCTTCAATATTAAGAGCCGCTTGCAAAAGATTAAACTCCTCATTCTCGTAAACAACTTTCTTATTTAATCCAAAGGAATTAAGTGGCTTTCCTCTCAAACTAAAAACTGCTTGAGTGCTTACATCACGCGTTTTGGTAATAGAACCAGAAGCTGAATCACCCTCTGTGATAAAAATGGTAGTATCTGTCCGGCTCTCTTTCTTTAAATCATTATAATGTACCCTACAATCTCTTAGTTTTTTATTGTGCAGGTTAGCTTTCTTTGCTCTTTCTCTAGCCAATTTCTTAACTCCAGCCATGGCTTTTCTTTCATTCTCTGCTTGCTGAATTTTATTTTGTAGAACAACTGCAGTTTCAGGGTGTTTATGCAGGTAATTATCCAATTGAGTCTTGATAAAATCATTTACAAATGTCCGAATAGTTATACCAGAAGGTTCCATTTCATTTGAGCCCAATTTAGTTTTGGTTTGCGATTCAAAAACTGGTTCAATTATTTTTATACTTATGGCTGCATATACAGCTTGCCTGATGTCTACTGCATCATAATTTTTACCATAGAACTCCCGAATTGTTTTTGCTATTGCTTCACGAAAAGAGCTTTGATGCGTACCACCTTGAACTGTATGCTGTCCATTTACAAAGGAATAATATTGCTCGGAATACTGATTTTTGCAATGGGTAAGCGCTACCTCAATATCATCTCCTTTTAGGTGAATAATAGGGTATAAAATTTCAGAATCAATATCTCGCTCTAATAAATCGTAAAGTCCGTTTTTAGAAATGAATCTTTGTCCGTTATAAAGTATGGTTAAGCCAGGATTTAAGAAGCAATAATTCCAAAGCATTTTCTCTACATACTCATTGATGAAGCGGTATTTTCCAAAAAGTTCTCTATCAGGAATAAAAGTGACCTGTGTGCCTTTTCTGGAAGCGTTATCTTGAATTGGCTCTTCATTTAAAATAACTCCTTTGTCAAACTCTACCAATTTACTCTTGCCTTCCCTTACCGATTTTATCTTAAAATAGGAAGAAAGCGCATTTACTGCCTTTGTTCCAACACCATTTAATCCAACTGATTTTTTAAAAACTTTGGAATCATATTTTGCGCCAGTATTTATTTTTGAAACGCAATCAATTACTTTTCCAAGTGGAATTCCTCTCCCAAAGTCTCGCACGGAAGCCTTATTATTTTTGATGGAAACTTCAATGGTTTTACCATGTCCCATTACATATTCATCAATGCAATTATCTATAACCTCTTTGAGTAAAACATATACTCCATCATCAGGAGATGAGCCATTACCAATCTTCCCAATATACATGCCAGGCCTAAGTCGAATATGTTCTTTCCAATCTAAGGACCGAATGCTTGCTTCTGTATAATGTTGTTTTGACATTTATAGTAAAAAAGTCTTAATTTTGAGTGTTTAAAGAATGAAAACAAAAGTAAAAGAAAAAAAAATTATCGGAATATTATCTGATTGGGTTTTTAACAATCTTTTCAACTTAAAAGATGTTGAACGGTTTTTTATTTTTAGTTTGTAAAAATAATGCTATTTATATTCTTCTTTTTACAACAAATCAATTTCTAAACATTAAACCTAAAATGCATCACATCACCATCTTTTACAACATACTCTTTCCCTTCCACTGAAAGTTTTCCAGAATCTCTACATGCCTGCTCTGACCCAAGCTCTACAAAGTTATTATAAGAAATTACCTCAGCACGAATGAATCCTTTTTCAAAATCGGAATGGATTACTCCTGCAGCTTGTGGTGCTTTCATTCCTTTCTCAATAGTCCAGGCCCTAACTTCCTTTACACCAGCTGTGAAATAGGTTTGTAAATTAAGTAAGCGATAAGTTGCCTGAATTAAATAATGAACCCCTGGTTCTTCCAAGCCCATTTCACTTAAAAAAAGTGCTTGTTCTTCCAAATCATCAAGTTCAGCAATTTCTGCCTCAATGGAGGTTGCGATAAGTAAAACCTCGGCATCTTCCCTTTTTATTACTTCATTTATTTGATGAACATATTTATTGCTGTCTTTTGCAGAATTTTCGTCTACATTACAAACATACAATACAGGCTTATGAGTAAGTAAATGTAAATCAGCAATAACTTCTTTCTCAGTATCTGTTACTTCCAAAGAACGAACAGGTTTTCCCTTTTTTAGATGATCAATATATTTATCTAAGATCCCAACTATTTTTATGGCCTCTTTATCGCCAGATTTCGCAATTTTTTGGTTTTTCTCACGCTTTTTCTCAATTGCTTCCAAATCTTTTAATTGCAACTCAAAATCAATAGTTTCTTTATCTCGTACAGGATTCACACTTCCATCCACATGTACAATATTATTATCATCAAAACACCTTAACACATGAATAATTGCATTACATTCTCTAATATTTGCCAAAAATTTATTACCGAGCCCCTCTCCTTTGCTTGCACCTTTTACCAATCCTGCAATATCTACAATCTCAATTGTGGTAGCTTGTATTTTTTCAGGATTTACTAATTCTGCCAATTTTTCTAATCTCTCATCAGGAACAGTAATGATACCTACATTTGGCTCAATGGTACAAAAAGGAAAATTAGCTGCTTGAGCCTTTGCTTTGGATAAGCAATTAAACAGGGTTGATTTTCCTACATTCGGCAATCCCACAATTCCACATTTTAAGGCCATAAATCTTTATTTTTAAGATAGGCAAAGATATAAGTTTGATTGTTTTATTTTGGATTTTAGCAGCTAGATAATTAGAGTTTTCAATAATTATTAACACTTATCTTTCTATTAGATTAAAATTCTATTTTTGCGATTATAAAAATTTCCTATGCCAAATATTACAGAATTAAACAGTATTTGCACCCAAATAAGAAGAGATATTGTGCGAATGGTGCATGCCAATAACTCAGGACATCCTGGTGGTTCTTTAGGTTGTACCGAACTTTTAGTATCACTTTATTTTGAGATTATGAATCATAACACCAACTTTACAATGGATGGGAAGAATGAAGATATTTTCTTCTTATCCAATGGACATATCTCCCCTGTTTTTTATTCAGTACTCGCTAGAAGTGGTTATTTTAAAACCTCAGAATTAGCTACATTCCGGAAGATAGATAGTCGTTTGCAAGGACATCCAACTACTCATAATAATTTGGAAGGAGTGCGTATGGCTTCTGGTTCATTAGGGCAAGGGCTTTCAGTAGCAATTGGGGCAGCCCTTAGCAAAAAATTGAATAAAGATAACAGTAAAGTTTTTGTGCTTCTAGGAGATGGCGAATTACAAGAAGGACAAAATTGGGAGGCAATAATGTACGCCTCGGCCAATAAAGTAGACAACCTTATCGCTATTATTGATTATAATCAAAAGCAAATAGATGGAAGGTTAGATGATGTGCTTCCTATGGGTGATATTGCAGAAAAATTTAGAATCTTCGGTTGGAAAGTAATTGTAGAAAAAGAGGGAAATAATTTAGAAGCAATAATAGATACTCTAAATAATGCTAAGAATCTATCCGAAAAAGGAAATCCTATCGTTATTGTCTTGCATACAGAGATGGGTAATGGAGTTGATTTTATGATGGGCACACACAAATGGCATGGCTCAGCCCCAAATGATCAGCAATTAGAAGATGCACTTGCGCAAAATGCAGAAACTTTAGGTGATTACTAAAAGAATCAAAATATTATTACTGGCTTCTCTTCTTTTTGCAGGGAGTTCTGAGATTTATTGTCAGCAAAAACAAGAACCAGTAAATAGAATTCTTTTCATTTTTGATGCCTCACAATCTATGCTAGGTAGATGGCAATCTGGCAGAAAGGTTGATATTGCTAGAAAATTACTATATAATATGTTAGATAGCTTAAAAACAATGGATAATCTGGAAATTGGCTTAAGAGTTTACGGCCATCAGAAAAGTTATCCTCCTCAAGATTGTGATGATACCAGACTAGAAGTTGATTTTGGAAGAAGTAATGATATTGCCGAAAGAATAAAAGCAAAGCTAAAAATGATTCGCGCAAGAGGAACCACTCCTATTGCTATATCTTTAGAGAAAGGAGCTTACGATTTTCCAAAAACAGATAATAGCAGAAATATTATCATCTTAATTACCGATGGAATAGAGGAATGTAATATGGATCCTTGTGCAGTTTCCAGGCTTTTGCAAAAAGAAGGAATTGTTCTTAAGCCATTTGTTATTGGTATTGGATTAGATGAAACTTACAAGAAAACTTTTGATTGTGTCGGAACCTACTATGATGCCTCAAAAGAAAAGGACTTTGAAACCGTACTTCAAGTAGTTATTTCCCATGTATTAAACTCCACTACTGCTCAAGTTAATTTGTTAGATGAAAGTGGAGATCCAACAGAAACCAATATAAACCTCACCTTTTATGATGAGTTTTCTGCTTTAGCAAAATATAACTTTGTGCATACAATGAATCACAAAGGAAACCCTGATACTATGAGTATTGATCCCATACTTAAATATAAAGTAGTGGCACATACTATCCCTTCAGTAGAATCTGAATTGATTTCCCTTACTCCTGGGAAACATACCATTATTCCCATCAGTACGCCACAAGGGGTTTTGGAGGTAAAAATGCAAAGCAAAGAAGATTATCAATTTATTATCAGAGAATCAGGAAAATCAGCAACCTTACATGTACAAGAAACCAATACAAAACAAAAGTATCTGACAGGAAAATACGATATTGAAGTCCTAACTATCCCAAGATTTATTATTGAAGATATTGAAATAAAACAATCAGAAACAATTACAATTAACATACCTAACACAGGTACAGCAAATATTCTTTTACCCTCAAAAGGCTATGGTGGAATTTATAGATTTAAAGATAATTTATGGGAACAAGTTTATCCTATTGATGATAAAACAGAAAGAATAAAACTTTATTTGCTTCCAGGGAATTATAAAATTGTATTTCGTTCTAAAGCGGCAAAACAATATATGTACACAACAGAAAAAGAGTTCAAAGTTCAATCAGGTAAATCAGAATTAATAAAACTATACTAACTATGGAGATGAAAGATACTCGATCAGGATTTGGAGCAGGACTTACCCAACTTGGAAGAGAAAACCCTAATATTGTCGCACTTTGTGCTGATCTTACTGGTTCGCTAAAAATGAATGATTTTAAAAGTGAAAATCCTGAAAGATTCTTTCAAATAGGCGTTGCTGAAGCAAATATGATTGGTATTGCTGCTGGTATGACAATTGGTGGTAAAATTCCATTTACAGGAACTTTTGCTAATTTTTCCACCTCTAGGGTTTATGATCAAATTAGACAATCGGTAGCTTATTCTGATAAGAATGTAAAGATATGTGCTTCTCATGCTGGAGTTACTTTAGGAGAAGATGGTGCCACTCATCAAGTATTGGAAGATATTGGGATGATGAAAATGTTACCAAATATGGTAGTTATTAATCCTTGTGATTATAATCAAACTAAAGCCGCAACAATTGCAATTGCTGATTATGATGGCCCTGTATATTTGCGTTTTGGGAGGCCAAAAGTACCAAACTTTACTCCAGATAATCAAACATTTGAGATTGGTAAAGCAATAAGTCTGCAAAAAGGAACAGACATTACTATAGTTGCAACAGGACATTTGGTTTGGGAGGCATTAGAAGCTGCAAGAAATTTGATTAATGAAGGAATATCAGTAGAGGTAATAAATATTCACACCATTAAACCTTTGGATGAAAAAGCTATCTTAAACTCTGTAAGCAAAACTAAATGTATAGTTACGGCTGAAGAACATATGTTAAATGGCGGATTAGGTGATAGTATAGCACAATTGTTAAGTAGAAATAACCCTACTCCCCTAGAAATGGTTGGCGTAAATGACAGCTTTGGAGAAAGTGGTTCTCCAATGAAATTATTGGAAAAATATGGATTAGACGCAAAGGCTATTGTTGCAGCAACTAAAAAAGTAATTACCAGAAAATAATGAAAAGATCAATTCTAATTTCTCTTTCAATTCTGTTATCAATAATACTAAAGGCACAAAACAATCCAGCAATAAATAATTGGATAATCAACAATTCTGGGACAACAAATCCCTCTTATCCTAATCTTATAACAAATGTGCAAAATGTTTGTTATACGTCAACTGATGTGTATATTAGTTGTACGTGTATACCAGGATATGATATTGGGCCTTGGGCAGGAAATCCAAACACCCCTGCTAATCAAAACTTTGTTTTTAAGATAAGTCTTACTCCTCAAGAGAACACTGGTAATAAAACAAAAGCACCTTTAGGACATACTGGTGTTTGGAGTAATGGAGTTTCTATATTTAATGCAGAAGATGGTATGTCTTACCAGAATCAAGGGGTTTGGAATCAGAATGCTTTATACTTTGAAGGATCTTCTTTTGATAATTGTTTAGGTCATCCTGCTCCAAATGGTGAATATCATCATCATGTAAATCCAACATGTTTATATGATGACTTAGATAATCAAAATCATTCACCCATTATTGGTTATGCATTTGATAATTTCCCAATTTATGGTGCTTATGGCCATACGAATATAAATGGCACAGGAGCAATTAAAAGAATGGAATCATCATATCAATTAAGAAACATAACAAACCGAAATAATGGACCTAGTTTAAATCAATACCCTTTAGGAGCCTATATTGAAGATTTTGAATATGTATTAGGTTCAGGTGATCTGGATGAATATAATGGGAGATTTTGCATCACCCCTGAATATCCAAATGGTATCTATGCTTATTTTGTAACTATCGATTCTAATCTAGATCCTCTATATCCGTATACCCCAGGTCCATATTATTATGGAATTGCCCAAGGAAGTGGTAATTTAGGCCCCCAATCGGGACATCATACTATACCTTCTAATTGCACTCCCTATACTGGTTCAACAACATTCCTTAAAGATGTAGATTATGGAATAGATAAAAAACTCATAAATATAGTTGATGTTTTAGGGAGATATATAAACCAATTACCAAATAATCCTCAACTCTATATTTATGAGGACGGAATGGTAGAAAAGAAAATTATTGTAGAATAATCTCTTCTATCTTCTTACTTTTGCCGTATGGGTAATGCAAAAGATATATTTAAACTTCACTTAGCACAAACCTTTTCTTTTCCTTCTTGTCTGGAAGTTGAATCAGCTAAAGGAAGTTATATAACTGATATAAATGGTAAAGATTATCTAGATTTTGTTGCAGGTGTTTCTGCTTGTACTTTAGGTCACTCTAACCCTATAATTACAAATGCTATCAAAGAGCAGTTAGAGAAGTATACACATGTAATGGTATATGGAGAATATATACAATCTCCACAATACAAATTAGCAAAACTACTAGCTGATAATCTTCCTGAAAATTTAAGGACTATTTATTTTACCAATTCTGGAGCAGAGGCCATTGAAGGTGCTATGAAATTAGCTAAAAGAGGAACAGGAAGATCAGAGATTATTTCTTGTAAGAATTCTTATCACGGTTCAACGCAAGGAGCGCTTTCTATTATGGGAAATGAAGAGCAGAAAGCAAAGTATCGTCCTTTGCTACCCAATTGTAATCAGATCATCTTTAATGATGAAGAATCATTAAAAATAATTACTAAAAACACTGCTGCAGTTGTTTTAGAAGTGATACAAGGAGGAACAGGATTCTTTATTACTACT
>Ga0315327_10001149_pt1 | contig 13659 bp, 9 predicted proteins | sample M110032315metaG_FD_203460 | JGI IMG/M metagenome (GOLD analysis project Ga0315327, IMG submission 203460) | Ammonia-oxidizing marine archaeal communities from Monterey Bay, California, United States - M1 100m 32315 | ecosystem: Environmental > Aquatic > Marine > Coastal | place: USA: California... | reverse complement strand
ACGCCGAACAGTTGAGCTTCGGTGGAATCGGCTTTTGGCTGACTGCTGTTGGTCGATCCACCAGTAATAAACAGGACAGCGGCATCCGCATGGTCCACGTTGGGCGGCACGAGAATCGAAAGCCAATGCGTCCAAGGTGTCCCTTTCCATGTTTGAGATGTCATTTTGTAGGAATAAGCCTTGCAAGCACCAACTTGGAATTCGCCGACGGATTCGAATTTATAGGAGTCATCAACTGCCGTAGTTGTGGCGAGACCTTGAGCGACTGGCTTGTCTTGAGACAATGCAGCCGGCGTGATTAGTGTCGGTACTAGTAACAGCGTGATTAGAGTAAAAAGCGTTTTGTTGCGCAAAATATTGTCATTCCAGAGAGTTGCTTTGACTGAAGAAATTACTGTTTAAAAATCAAACAGTAAACCTAGTAGAATATATGCTGTAGCAAATGAACATCACCAATTGGCTGGAAATGTTGACGCGTGAAGTGCCGTTATTTTCGCGACGACGCTATTACCGATTTACCATTGGTGGTTAGCACGTGAATTTCATGCAAGGAAACGTTAGGTGAAAAGAATTCCCAGACGACCTGTTTGTCGCGAGTGATTTCAAAAGCTCGTGGTTTGTCGGCGGCTTGTTGGTGGTAGCTGCAGATGACCGTGTTACCATTTCCTAACCGTTGTGCACCACAGGGATCATCAAATCTTCCGGCAACATGGCTATTGTCAACTCGCCAGACAATTTTTCCTGCTTGATCAAACTCGACCGTTTTGTTGCCATGGGTGAGGTTTACCAAGATGTTATTGGATTCTAGGAGTATTGCAGTGAAAGGCCAATTTTCTTCCGCTCGTCCACCAAGTTCAGCGAGATCTGTTTTGATAGTAAGTTTCACATTGCCTTGATTGTCATATTGTTTAACAGCGAACCCGAGTAGATGAGGGACTAGGTAGTCACCGTTGGGTAGTTTCCGAGCCATGCGGGTTTGCATATGAGCGTTGTTGGTGTCGGGTTGCAAGGGTACGTCGACGGCAATTTTACCGGCCGGAGTGATCTCTAGGATACGTGGTTTAACGCCGCGCTCCACGACCATCGTGTTTCCGCTTTCAAGCCGTACGACAGTTCCGAGTTCTTTGTTGACGGGATCCAATTTGTACTGAAATACGAGTTTTCCGTCTCGTGTGTATTCGCGGGCGCTGTTTGCAATGGAAACGAGTACATTGCCATTTGGTAATACAAATCCGTCACGAGAACGTCCCGGTACTTGCCACTTTACTTTATTGTCTTCACCAATAATGGCCGTGATGGAACCGGTTACGAGAAATGAATGCCGAATACCGGATTCACTTTTTTGAGTGCCTAGGGTTTGCGCGTCTACTTGAGCGTGCGCGGGCGTACCAAGTTGGCAGCAGGAAAAGATTGCGCTAAAGAAAATAGCTGGGATAATTTTTTTGTGTATTGAAAGCATGTGTTGGTTCCTATTGTTGAAAACATCCAGCGTTGTGGTTGGACATGTTGGCTAGATGGATGTTCTATTATTTTGACTTAATCCAGTTAATTGAAAAGGTTGTAAATGAGACAGTTTGGTAGTTGTCTTTTTCGAATAGAATGCCGACTTGGCCAGTTGGCAACCGAACGAGGTTGGAATAGGCACCGCCGCCTGCGTAGATCACTTTTTGCCATGGCCATGTTTTGCCATCGTCTTGGCTCATTGAAATCGTTAGATGATCGCGCCCTTTGCCTGCTGGGTTACTGTGTAGGAGAATACCGTTGCCATTGTTCGAAAAAGAATAGCGTAGAATACTGCCTTGGCAGACCGGGGTTTGTAGTGCATTGTCCAAATAGACTTCCGCAAATGTGCTGCCACCGTCATTGCTGATTGCCATGGCGCGGTTGTGTTTGCCGTGATAGGATCGCATCGATTGGAGAACACCGCCGTTGGATAATTCAGCTACCGCAGATTCGTTTGTTTTTTCCGGTTGGATTGCTCCAATTGTCCACTGTTTGCCATTGTCGTCCGAATAGATAATGTGGCTGCGATACGGGTGCAGGTCTTTGTTGGAATGATCCGAATGATTGCAGGGGATAACCAAGCGACCTTTATGAGGACCACGGGTGAGTTGTATTCCGTTTCCTGGTCCAGTTGCGTACCACCGCCAATGGTCTTTGCGAGCGCTGCTACTGATACGTGTGGGTGCGGCCCAGTGGTTACCATCGTCTGTTGATGATGAGATAAAAACGTGTCGCGGGTGTTTGCTTGTACCGGCCTTGATAGCACCTTCATGATCACTGCCAAAATTCCATGTCAGTAGTAACCAGATGGTGCCTGTGCTTTGATCAACGACGGGGGCAGGGTTGCCACATGTGTTATTCTCATCGTCCCACACGAGTATCGCTGGGCCCCAAGTTTCCCCCTGGTCGGCGGATCGTTTGACTAGTAAGTCAATGTTGCCAGCGTCACCTTGCGAGTCTTTACGCGCTTCGATAAACGCCAGTAGTGTATCTTGCTTTGTTGTAATAATTGCGGGAATGCGGTAGGAATTGTAACCCGCCTCACCTTTTTTGAAGACTGTTGTAAAGGTTCGGGGTGGCGTTTGTGCTTGGCAAGTACACGCCAAGGCTAACAAGATGAAGAACGCTGTTCGCATAGTCAGTCCGAGATATAAATAGTTGATGGGCAGCAGAAGTGTGCCTCTATCATATCATTTTATTGGACGCCAGAAGGGGGCCAACCTGCAACTGTCAGTAACGAATTGCAAAAATTCGTTTTACTTATTCCGCGTCGAGTGGTTGGGCGAAGAACCAAGGTTCCGCAGCGAATTGAGTAATTTCAAGCGTATATTGCCCTGTAAATCCTTCAATCCCCCCATCGACGACGACGTAGTACTGTTCACCAGCGGTGACTGGGTACATGCCGCCGGGCCAGTAACTAAGTGGCTGCGATTCATAGAAAAGCAAGTCGTCCGCTGTGTATGAAATGTCTCGAATCGAGATTTCAAAATCATCCGCGAAATCTGGGTCGTCGTAGCCAAATTGGTCGTCTTCGAAATAACAAATCACAATTTGGTATTGTTCGTTTCCAGCACTATCAAAAAAGCGAACGTCGGGGAATGCGTCAATTGTCCAATCCGATGCATAGGTGGCGGTCGAAATAAAATCCTCAGTGGCGGTTATCAGAAAGACGTCGACATCATCTATAGTGTCAACGTGACTGATGCGCTGTAAAAAGTCGTCTTGAGTTTCCAGTATCGTGGCATCCTGACCAATCACGTCAACGTGTATGTCATCACCCATGACTGAATCGGCGGTGGGTTGCCACTCGTAATTGCCCCAATGAGCAACATCAAGCATGTACTCGCCAGGCAGATCGTTTATCGAATCCACACTAAGGTGGTATGTCCCAGCGGTAACGGTAATTCCTGCGTAAGCGCCCTCATGATTACCTTGGATAAGGGCGATGAGTTCACCGTTGTCATCGGTTACCGAAAGTTTCAGTAGCGATTCATTGTCCAGAGGGTAGACCGAGAAATCGAGCTGTCCCTGTTCGACAGTGACTTCGAAAGTGTCGACATCATCGATCCAATCAATATGGCTGGTTAGGTTATGATAGCCGTATTCGATTTCCAGAGCCGTTGCCGTTTCTGAGGTGTCGCCGTGGATATCGTCGCCTCGATTGGAATCTGTGGTTGGTTCCCACCAGTCATCCTCATATTGATAGATGTCCAGCACGTACTCACCCGTATCGGTCGGCGTCGTGCCCGTAATGACGATGTAATAAGTACTTGCTGATTCCACCGGCACATCGATATTTGATTCGCCCCAATCATCCATGTCGCCGACGTTGCTCGTGGCGATGGTTTCTAGGTTGGCATTGAGCAGTTCAACGGTCAATCCGTCTGGCACATCGATGTTGTACAGGTCAATTGCTACTCGGTCGTCTGAGGCGACAAATTGAAATGCATCGGCATCGTAGGCGTTGTTTAATTCGGAATCGACAAAGGCATAGCCCCAATCCATTTCGAGCATGGCGGCGTCAGTGCCGGGGAGGTCAGGATAGCGGTCGCTTTGCTCACCCGCGGGGAAATCTTCCGTGTCAACAAAGGGATCAAAATCGGCAAGCAGATTGATGATGCCAATAACATCTGCTGGTGACAGACAGCCATCACCGTTTGAGTCCATATAAAATGAAGCAACATCATCCATCATGTCATGTAAAATGGGAGGCGCAGCGGATTCTTGCAACGTGTCTGTAACGCCAAGATTCAATTCGTTAATGGGTAGCAACGCGTCGATCGGTGTGACATAGCTGTCGCCATTGATATCCATCGAATTCAATGGGTTTTGCCATGGACTGGCCGATAACACAATTCGATTTTCAAGTGATTCAACTTGCAACCGTGTTGGGCGTGTTTGATTGCGTCTTTGCTGTCGAGGAAACATATTGCGACCCCAAAATTGGTAGATGAGACAGTTATTTATTGTCGGTATATATACGCAATTGGGAGGGTAACGTCAACGCATTTGCGACCACCAATTAATACGAATTAACCCATCAATTCCTGGATTGGGGTGGGGTCGGAGACCAAGTGTGTTGGTCGGCCGGTGGGTGTGTACAACATTTGATCGGGGTTGATGCCGAGTTTTGCGTAGACTGTGGAGACAAAATTCTCGGGGCTCTTAACGTTGTCCACCGCTGAATAACCGTTGCGATCTGTTGCCCCAACGACTAAACCGCCCGGAGTACCACCGCCGGCGATTAAGACACTCATCGCATTGGACCAGTGATCGCGCCCGCCGCGACTGTTGACTTTAGGGGTACGCCCAAATTCGCCGAGTGCTAGGACAAGTGTTTCCTCGAGCATCCCTCGTTCACCCAAGTCTTCAATCAACGCGGCAACGGTTTGATCCCAAGATGGTAGGCGTGGCTTGAGTGCGGTGAAAATGTCCCGGTGATGATCCCAGCCGCCGTCGTATACGGTGACGAAGGGCACGTCGGCCTCTACTAGTCGACGTGCCAACAGGCATCGTTGCCCAAAGGAGTCACGCTGGTAGCGGTCTCGAATCTTATCGGACTCACGACTAATGTCAAAGGCGATCTGAGCTTCGGCGGACATGACCAAATCGTATCCCTGTTCGTAGTACTGTTGAATTGCTGCCGCCGGATCTCCGGAAGTTTTGTCGTTAAGACGCGGAAGATTGTCGAGACGACTGCGGAGGCCTGAGCGAGATTGAAATTGCTTGTCATCAATTCCACTGGGAACCGTAACGTCACGAACTGTAAATCCACTGCTGTTCGGATCGTCGGGGACAACGAACGGGGCATATTTGGCGCCGAGGAAATTCGGGCCACCACTACGGCTCATTCGCGGCAAGCTGAAATAACCCGGCATGGGGCTTTGCGGGTGACGTTGGTCATGCTGATAACTGACGACGGATCCCATGCTGGGGTGGAAACTAACAAACGCTCCACAGCCCACTGGAATACGCGGCGGGGCACCGGTCATCATATAATGGTTGCCAGCACCGTGGTTGCCTTGGTTGTGGCGGATCGAACGGATGACGGAACATTTGTCAGTTAGTTTGGAGAGTTGTTCCATCTTCTCACTAAAATGAACCCCAGCGATCGTTGTTTGGATAGCGCCAAATTCACCGCGGATCTCTTGAGGTGCACCTGGCTTAGGGTCAAACATTTCGTAATGAGTGGGTCCGCCGTCCATCCAGATTAAAATGCAACGTTTGGCGGTGGCGTCACGCTGTGAGGAATCTCGGGCGATTGCTTGAGCATGCAATAAGTTGGCTAAACCGCCGCCAAGCATGCCACCTAATCCGAATTGCAGGCAGTCTCGGCGAGTTATTGATTCACAATTTGTGTGCGTTGCCATACGAGGACTCAATGGGTGATCGAGGATTTGTTTTGCAAGTCTTAATTATATTATAGATAAAATCGGGCTGCGAAATAACATCAATTAGCAATACTTACCAACTGTTGTGACTAATTGGGGCTGAGTTGGACCGAAAACGTGGTTTCCTGAGGAATGTCGAGGGAAACGATGATTTCTAGTGTTGATTTATCATCACTAAGGGCGGTTGATGTGACTTTACCTACACTAGTTCGGTAGTTAGGATTTGTGGGAACGAGAAAGCGGATCATAGCATCTTTAAAATCCATCTTAAGTTCGTTTGTAACCGTGGCGGTGTAGGTGTCGTTGTCAACGGTTTGCTTGACCCGTAACGGCATGACTTGCGTGCGAGCAAACGGAATTGCAGCTGTCGGATGATTGTTGTAGGTGCAAGATTCTACCTTGCCATCCTTAAATTGGATGACTCGAAAACTGTTGGAATTTGTCTTGCCAACTCGTTGTGTTTGGGTGCCGTCGATTATCATGGCTTTGCTCCCGAGTCCGTGTGCGTCGTGAATCAAGCGGACTTTGTGTTGATTAAGGAACTCGATGGGTGCGTTGGACTCGAAGCCATTGATGATGTTGTATGTGGCGTCGGGATACCGTTTGAAAAGTCCACTGGCTGTCTCGGTGCCATGAAACCATGGCAGTGCGTAGTTGAGAACGTTGATATGAGGCGTGAGTGGAACGATCTGTATATCCGCCCCGTACCAATGTTTGTGACCGGGCATTTGGTGGTTGCCAAAATTCACCATATAGGGGGATCGTAGTGAGGCCATGGCACCTGAAATATAGGCTGGGTTTACGCAATTGCTGGAAAGTACCATATCTGGGGCAATGATGTTTACCATGGTGCACAGTCGTTGTAGATACTCTGCTTGGTACTGCCCGGAGGTATCGAGGTGCCCCCACGACACGAAGCGTGGGTTTTGGGTGTAGTTTGTAATAATTGCTACAGACCGAGGTGACCTGGCGACGCTGGTACGACCACTGCCCTCGATGGCAATTTCTAGGTCATAAATTCCAACCGGTGTATCCGCAGGGATCGGTATTTCAATTTCACGGTCGTAGTAATGTGCACGATCGGATAATTCACGAAACTCGAGTAATCTCGAAATTGTCTTGTTACCGATTTCACGTTTGATACGGACAGATTTGATCGTTGCGGTAAATCCTAGGAACCTAGCACGAAAAGTTGATTCGCGAGTGCGTATGGCTTGGTTGTTAATGCTTGGATAGCGGAAGTGATATGGAATTGTGCTAGGGGTTCGCTTTAAAAATGGCATCGTGAGAGTTGTTTCCGTATCAGCCGAAATATCAAATGCTGAACTGCTTACGGATTGCCAACCGGACGCTTGAATTGCAATTCGATAGTTCGTTCCTGCTGGTAGCAACAGTGAACAGGTTCCCGATATCCAATTTCGAGCGATTGTGGAACGGATGATTTTGTCGCCTTGAACAACAATCAGGCGACAGTCGGTGAGGAACTGTGATCGTTCACCTGTCAATTGGAAGGTTACACTGCCCGTTGCAGCGGGGAGTGTCCAAAAACCGTCGATACGGCATCCGGTTTGGTTATTCACGGCGGCATGGCGGATTTTTAGGATGTGAGCGCCAGGCTTGAGGCCATGCGCTAGGATCTGTTCGCGACCCGAATGCGTGCAATGCACCGTTTTTGCAACCGTACCATCGATGCTGCATACAAGTCGTCCCTGACTGGCGGCACCTTGTCCTGAATACTCTGGTGTGTTTTGTCCGGCGAGTCGGATACCGATGGCCGTTCCTGAAAATGGGATAGTCAATTCAGCCCCGTCTTGATAACTCTTTAGATGAGCCGAATGAGCGTATCTGAATTGATCGTCTTGCCAACTTCCAGCCTTTTCAATGCTATCGTTATTGGTCGCGCTAATCCAAGACCATGCGGTTGGTATAGGCGTTGCCGGTCGTTCTGCAGCGTTACTGGAATATGCCAAGCAAGCAATGAGAGCGACGATGGTGAGTAGAGATGATTTAGATATCATGGAGTTTTTGGGAGTCGTCGTTCAAACGTAAAGGGTTCGTTGGGGTCGCGTGTCACCGTGACTTTAACAGGCGGGGCGATCCTGCCCTGGTCCACTTGGACTCGAGTAATTAAGTCAGTACCTAGCGGTTTGTCTTGGATCCACCTGTGACCATCGCCGTGAAGGTATAGTAGTGGGACGTTGGTCGTTTTTACGATTGGCAACAGCGGTGTAAAGAAATCGTTATGGTTAATCATCGGGTGTGCATGACCAAACAAAACGATAGCATGGAATTTGCCGTGGCGGGATTTTAGGGTCGATTCGATCCATGTGATGTTCTGAGCGTGACGGGTTTTCCATTCCGCTGCATCATGCACGCGGCCACCAACAAGGTTAATTCCTATGAACAGGACTCCGTCGAGATGGAAAGTAAAGTTCTCATTGCGTACCTTTTGGCGGTTGACCACAAAATCATATTTCCATTTGGCATCAAAGTTGTTGAAGTGTTTCAGCCAGTACTTCCAGCCTTGTGCAGGATTCTCGCAATCATTCCATTCGTTGTCGCCTGGAATAATGAATGTGGGGAGTTTTGATTTGCCGAGCATTGAGGCGACTTTGGTATAAATTAATTCATCACAGGGGGTGGCGCCATCTTTGATGTCGCCGACATGAATCAGAAAACGGCCGTCGGTCGGCAGGTTCGTTATTTGTTTGGGCAATAGTAGATCTTCTTCCGGAGCGTAGGGGACATCACCCATGGCATAGAAACTCACAGTGGAATTCGCGTCGGAATCGATGGTTTTACCGGCAGTTGCATTTAGCTGAGGTTGCTGCGTAATCAGTTGCGGTGGTTCGGCACCGAGCGCTGCGATGCAAAACAGCAAGCTTGCCATGGTAGGCTGGATCATGATCCTGGGCCATACAGTGAAACAGAATTTAATGTGGAGGCGGTCGGGCATGCTCATTTCCGGTATGATGAAGTGCGGATTTGGTTTATTTATATTAGAACGAAACTCGCGGGCAATAGAAATCAACCGGAACGATTTTTTTCCCAGCTTATTGAATTCAGATGCATAAAGGGCTGTAGAGAATGGAATTATTGCAGAACGTATTACTGTTGGCAGATGACGGAGATGAGTTCGTCGCCATGGCTTTGGCGGTGGGCGTACCTGCCGTCTTGTTTGTTGTTTCCATAGTGTATTACTGGAAATCTACAAAACGAAAACGACTTATTGAAGATACGCCCACTTCAAAAGTTAAAGGAGTCTTCATTGGACTTAATGAAGTCAAAGGAACGGTTGAATTACGTTATCCCTTGCAAAGTTATCTCAATGAATCACCCTGTTGTTGGTATAAATATTCGATTGAGGAACATTACACGCGGACCCGAACAGTAACCGACAGCAAGGGCAATACGCGGACGGAAACCTATTCCGGTTGGGAAACGGTGGATTCAGGTACAGACCGAGCATCATTCAATCTTGTGGACGAGACGGGAAAAGTACACGTCCTTCCCAATCAAGCCGAGATGGAGGGGGAAAAGGTCTTTAGTCAACGTTGTTCGATTAGTGATCCGTTGTACTACGGCAAAGGTCCGACGATTAGTGTCAGCGGTTCCAACCATCGCCGAAAATTTACAGAGTCGGCGATTGTCGAGAATGACGATATTTATTTGTTAGGATCGGCGAGGATGTCGGAGGTTGCTGCGAAGGTCGAAATTGCGTTTGATGAAGATGACGATGTCTTTATGATTTCGACGAAGTCCGAGTCAGAATTAGTGTCTCGCTATACATGGCGGATCTGGTTAACGGCATTTGGCATTGTTGTTTGCGGTACGCTGCTGCCGATGGTTATCTATGGATTAATGAATCAGGATTTGGTGAATGCAGCGTCCGCGACCTGGGGTTGGATGATTCTGGCAGGGGTTGCAAGTGTAGGGTTGACAATGCTGATGTACGTTGTCTTGGTGTTTAATGGATTGGTATCGACGCAACAGCGTTTATTTCGAGCTTGGAGTCTAATCGATATTCAACTCAAAAGACGCTATGACTTGATAGCGAATTTGGTTAAGGTTTGTCAGGCCTACATGCAGCACGAACAGGAAACATTAAAACTGGTTAGCAAGGCAAGGGCAGGGGGCGGCAGCGTGAGTGAGATGCCGTCGGCATCAGAAGTTCAAGCTGGGGAGCAATCCAATCAGGCCCAGCAGGTCGTGATTCAGCGACTGTTCGCACTAAAAGAATCTTACCCCGAGTTGAAAGCAGATCAGACGATGACGGACTTGCAAGATGCGATAACGGATGCCGAGGATCGGCTAGCGATTGCACGTACGTTTTATAATGCAGCCACCGCAAACTATAATACAAGGATTCGGCGCGTACCGGAAATTTGGTTTGCCTCCATGTTCGGGTATAAGCGTGCTGCCTTTTATGCAGTGGATTTGGACCAGACAAAGAATGTCGACGTCGCTGTCCTATTAGAGGACTGAATTACCACGTGGTTCACCATCACGATTGAGAACCTATTAAGACGAGGATAAAACGATGCTAAAGTATATTTTTATGTTTCTATTTCTGACGCTGACTTCCGTAGTTGCGTGCGGGGATGAACTGCGTGTGATGACATTAAATATCCGCAATGACAATCCAAATGATGGTCTGGATAACTGGAAATACAGGGACCATGTCGTTGCCTCAATGTTTACTAAACATAAGGTGGATGTTGCTGGTCTGCAGGAGGTGAAGCATGGACAGTTACTGCGTTTGAATGAATTGCTGCCGGGCTATGCGACAGTGGGAGTAGGACGTGACGACGGGAAAACAAAAGGCGAGTATTCACCGATTTACTATCGTCGGGAGCGATTTGAATTAGTGGGAAATAAAACCGTTTGGTTATCCGAAAAACCGGAACAGGTGGGTAGCAAAAGTTGGGATGCAGCACTACCTCGAATTGCCACGTTTGCCTGGCTAAGGGATAAAACCAACCAACAAGTCCATCTGTTGGTCAATACTCATTACGATCATCGGGGCAGTATGGCGCGTAAAGCAAGCTCTACAGTGATCGTACAGTGGTTGCAACGGGTGCGTGAAAAGATCAATCCGGCAACGGTGACAGTGATGGGAGACTTCAACTGCCGAGAAAATTCGCCACCTTTTCAGGAATTGATTTCGAAGTCCGCACTGGTGGATTCACGTAGTCGTGTCGGAAAATATTCCGGTCCCGATTCTACGTGGTGTGGCTTCAAAAAAGTCGTGCCAGGGCAACGAATCGACTTTGTTTTTGTGGATAAGACGATGAAGGTTGCATCCCATGTGACAGATCCAACTCAAGTCAAGGGCCGCTTTCCCTCAGATCATCTGCCGGTCATCATCGGCATATCACTGCAGGATTAGCTGTGCTAACAACTCGGTTTTAACCATTGGCATTGTAGTGGAAGTGCTATAATAGGCTAGAATGTGTTCGTGCTTAAGTGGAGTGTCGGGATAGTTCGCTCGTAAGAAAAGGAGTAGGGCAATGTCTTGTGCTGAGGGAAAACGAGTATATCAAGGTTCGGCCTTGTCACGTCGTTCCGCATTACAAATCGGCGCCGGAATGTTCGGCTTGAATTTGCCACAATTGCTCCGCGCTCAAGCAGCTAGCGGTCAGCAGTCGGAGATGTCCTGTATATTTTTGTTTTTGGCTGGCGGGCCAAGTCACTACGAGACGTTTGACCCCAAGCCAGGTGCTCCTGCTGAGATTCGAGGGCTATGGGATCCGATTTCTACAAACGTGCCAGGTGTGCAGATTTGCGAGAAGTTACCCCTGATGTCCAAACGGATGGATAAAGTAGCAGTTGTTCGATCGTGGCGTGGTCGCAGTGGTTCGCATGCCGCAGGCTCGCAGCATGTTGCCAGTGGAATGATTCCCCCAGCGACGGGACAACACTATCCCAACTTTGGTTGCTTGTTATCCACCTTACTTGGCCCAAAATCACTCGGTATGCCATCTTTCTTTGGGCTGCCAAGGGCCGCACGCTATACCGAGCCAACAGGATATCTCGGTGCAGCGCATGCCGCATTTGATATCGCCGGTGACCCAGTGGAACCTAAAGTCCGAGTGGGTAAGTTAAAGTTGGAAAAAGTCCGCTTTGAAAGTCGTCAATCGATGCTCGCTCAATTGGATAACCTCGGTAAATTGGCAGAGAGTTCCGACGCCTCAATTATCTCGCAAGAACAGTTCGCAACGGATGCTGTTAACCTGTTGACCAGTGGGCGGATGCAGCGAGCCATGGATATCGAAACTGAACCATTAGCGCTGCGGGAACGATATGGATTGAATATCTATGGACAACGAGTTTTGCTTGCTCGGCGATTAATACAGGCGGGAGCTCGATTTGTAACGATCAACCATGCGGTACAGGGTGGGTTGTTTGGTGACGGTACGACCAACGGCACATGGGATAATCATGGCTGGCTGTTCGATAGCATGATGTCTTTTGCGTCGCGACCTAGTGCCGTCCCCAAGGACTCAACTTGGCACTCCTATCGTGGCCCGGGTAATCTGCCACAGTTTGATATGTCGTTGTCGACGCTACTGGACGACTTGGAAGACAAAGGCATGCTTGACACTACACTTGTAGTGGCGATGGGTGAGTTCGGCCGTACTCCTAAAATCAATAAAACTGCCGGGCGCGATCACTATCCCGGTGCGGGCTGTGCCGTGCTTGCCGGCGGCGGCGTGAAGCGAGGTATTGTAATCGGTGCGACGGACTCCAAAGGAACGGAACCGTCCACTCGAGCATGGTATCCGGAGGATTTTGCAGCGACGGTTTATCAAGCAATGGGAATTGACCCCCACTCTACCTACTTGCCGCGACTCGCACGCCCCACGCCAATCTCGCCGGGAAATATCATCGATGGACTGTTGTCCTAAGGAATACAGGATATGAAAAATGTCGTGTTGTTATTGCGTATTGCGGCTGTGCATTGTTTTCTGGTGTTGGTTGCCACTGTCAGCCTGTTTGCTCAGACTGACTCCGATTCAAGCTCGTCACCAAGCGGATTCTATAAAGATCTGTTTATGAGTAGCGGTGTTAATTTAAGTAGTCGTAAATCACTGCCAGCCGCAGAGTCGTTGGGTTTGTCGTATGAGTACTATGCCGGTAAGGACGCCGAGATTCAAAATAGGCTGATGACAGGCGATCAATACGATACCAATGGTGTGTTGCTATATCCGGACGGAGCGCCTCGATTTCGGATGATCTATGTCAATGGTGGCGGTGCAACAAATCACGGAAAGTCACTGGAGTTGAGTGGACGCCAAACACTACGACAGTTTTTCAATGCAGGTGGTAGTTATTGTGGAAGTTGTGCGGGTTCTTTTTTGAGCGGACGCAATGTCGACACATCCAGCAATCGACGTCTTGGTTATCTACATATTTTTCCGTACAACACGCTCAACACTGGGCTCAAGAAAGAACAGCTTGATCATGTTATTCCAGCCGACTCGCCGTTGTTGAAGTATCGCCAATTTGGAACGGAAAATCGCGTTGAGGGAGTGTATCACAATAACGGGAATTGGATGTCGCTTGAAAAAGGAGAGCATCTTGAGAATACGGAGATCTTAGCGATTTACGATACACCCGGAAAACGCCCCGATCAGGGAGCAGCAATTTGGGCCTACAAGGTGAAGCCTGAGACGGGGCGAGTTGTGAATATAGGTTCTCACCCTGAGGGTGTTAAAACAGGTGATCGCTTGTCCCTGACAGAAGCATGTTTTTTGTATTCCCT
>Ga0315327_10001148_pt1 | contig 13660 bp, 13 predicted proteins | sample M110032315metaG_FD_203460 | JGI IMG/M metagenome (GOLD analysis project Ga0315327, IMG submission 203460) | Ammonia-oxidizing marine archaeal communities from Monterey Bay, California, United States - M1 100m 32315 | ecosystem: Environmental > Aquatic > Marine > Coastal | place: USA: California... | reverse complement strand
ATCAATCGCTTCGACTCTAACCGCCCATGGAAAAATAAACACGCGCCCCAGTCCACTCAAATACTCGTTAACAAAGACACGAACCCAATCCACTGGCAGGTCAAGGTATCCTGTCCCGTGAGAACGTCCCAAAAAGCGAAGAACACTGCTACGGTCATGCCGTAAGCGACGCCTATCAAAGCGCCAGGACCATTGGATCGGGATACGAACAACGCTAAAAAGAACAACGAGAACAGCGGTGGAAAAAACAAACTCGATCTTTTCTGTGTCACTTTTAGGTAGTTCCCAGGAACATACCGCACGCCTATCGAAAGCGCTACGACCAGCAATCCGGAACACCAAGCGATTCCATGATTTCGTCGGCGTCGTGCCTGATCGCTTGACGGCAAAGAACAAATACGTGGGAGTAAGTCTTGGTTAAGTACAGCGGTAATTGAATTAACCCCCGAATCTACACTCGACAGTCCCGTAAGCAACGAATGAGCGATGAAAAACGGAAATAAATTATCTGCATTCTCACCAAGATCAAGTCCCGGTTTCGCCAACAAAGCCGAGTCGCGAAAGTACCCCAACAATGCGAAACCAAAAGACCGAGGAATAAAGTCACAATGACTGCCGCAATGCTTTGAATTAAAAATGCTCGCCGAGCGGAGGACGCGCTCGAGGTGGCCATAAATCGCTGCACCATCGTCTGATCAGCTTCAGCCGTACAAACGCGAAACACCAATTGCATAACGATCGCTCCAACCACCGTGGCTCTGACTTGCGGGTCCAAACTCAACACAGGTTGCACATCCCAATTGTCTCTCCATTGCGTAAGAATCCATGAAAAGCCACCCAGAGAAACGCTCACTACGGCAACCGACACCACAGCTCCGATAAAGAGCAAAGAAAATTGAAGCAGATCCGCCCTCAATCCACCCATCGAAGTGTAAGCCACTGCGATGACGCCCGTCGTTACCGAGATGAAATAGGCTATTGGAACCGAAAGGATACCAGTAAGATAGACGGGGCCATTTGGATGATCTCGCCAGGATAAGCCAAGTAGGAGACTGTGCTCAGTAGCGAAGCGAAAAGCGAAATCCCTATCAAAAACGGTGACATGCTTCTTCCGCCCAAGAAGTATTCTTCTTCCGATTCCGAGCGTCTTGAAAATCGCCAACCCACGCACAGCACGACGAGGGCGTAAGCGATCACCACCGCCCAATCCTGCCACGCTAATGCATCAATTTCCATTAACGTCTTCGCCCCGCATTCTTTTCGAAAACTCAACTCTCTCCTATCGCGGAAACACTTCAAAAACATACCCAACTAATTTGAGTTGTACATAGTCAACTTTGTATTTTAAAACGGATTACAAATTGTTCAGCTTTATCGTAAACCTCACGACACCCCCGGTAAATCAACTATTATGAAGTATTGGAAACGCGCTTGGATCCTCGCCGCGATCATCTCCACCAGTCCCCTACTGGCAACGGCGAAAGAGTCTATTCCTCCTGGGCCACAATACCGTATCGAAGAAACGCTCGTATCCTATCGTGGCACCGGATCCAATGACTATCTGGCATTTCCTGCCATCGCTCCCTTGGCCGGCAACGAGATCCTGCTTTCGTACAAGCGCGGTAGACAACACGCCAGAGATCCTGGAGCCGTACTGGAAGTCATTCGAATCGATCTTGAGAGCGGTCGCCAGCTCCAAGAGCCAATCCAAATCGGAGTACCTGAAGGGATCATGCAAATGGGCGAATGGATTCGTTTTCCAAACGGAAACCTGGCCACCTATATCGATGTCCAAAAGGTCGACGACCAGGGCCAACATTATCGAACTGGATTGATGCGAGCCATCAGTCGAGACAACGGCAGAAGTTTCGAGACCCTAGAAAGCGTAGGTCTGATCGACGGAGTCGAATACGGATATCTATTCGATAGCGCGACGATTGGCCAACGGCTATACGCCTTGATCATGACCTTCGAATACCTTGCAGGTGGAAGGCGCTCCGTAGATGTTCTCTACTCCGACGACAATGGAGAGACTTGGCATTTCCAACGAAACCTGAATCACGAATTTGGGGATATTAGAATCAACGAAAGCAGCCTCATCCCTTATCTGGGTGGCTTCATCATTGCGACTCGTGGGTATGACTCAATGCAGCGACTCCATCACGTGGATTCGAATTTCAAACTTATCCAAGAGGTTAACATCACGGAGAAAACGCCGACGATTAGTTCGCATATAGGCAGACCTCGCCTCTTCGAACACTCGGGTAGTTATTTTCTAATCGGCCGCAACCACCGTGCTCCTAATTACAAGTTTCCCATGGAACTTGACTTGATTCGCTTCGATCCCACGAACCTTGAAATCGAAGAGCAATACGTTCTCGACAATATCGAGCGAGGCGATGTCACCGATGGTTATTATCCATCACCAATCATCGTCAATACTGCCAAGCGGAAGGTCCTCAACGTCTTCGACTATAAAGCCATAATTGGAAATTCGCCCGACATCATACGCTTCCAATTCGACATGGAATCCTTCCTCCCCTGAGACTCTGTTAAACGTTCCCGTAATGCGGGGTGCAGACCTGGAATGATGGCCTTGCCCACTCCCGCACATTTCAAGCCGTACAGGAAGCGCATCCGATTGTTCTCGAGCACATCAAAAAGTTCTTCGCGAATCCGTAGGGCAATAGAACCGGCGAAAGCCATAGTGGAGCGATCGATCCGACTTATCGTTTTTCCCTATAGGACGCGATCCCGACTTCCTGAGCTTTAAGCGCAGCCTTTATATATTCATCAGCTGAGCGGCCGGTCACTTCAGCAATCGAAGCTCTGATCAACTCCCGACTGTCTCCCTTTTTCTTCAAACCGGTAAGTTTCAGGCGTAGGTTATCTATAAATTCGTCACCATAACGCAGATACAGATCGAACAGAACAAATCGACCTCCAGTCGAATTCTCGAAGTTCAATCGAATACGTTTCCCCGAACTCATCCCCGACCCTTTTCGTTTTTCTCCGGTATTCCAATTCAAGGAATCGAATTTTTCTCCTAGGGTGTTTCGCGGATTTTCGATTCCGGCCACATAGAGATCGTAAACCTCCTTTAAACCATAACGATTTACCGTCACAACATCGTTCAGAAAATTGCAGATGACTGGATCGAACCAGTCGCGATCCTTGATCCGGTAGGTCCGATTTCTAAAGTGTCCCAGCAAAGTTGATGAAAACACTTTGCGAAATCGCGTATTGCGCCGGCTAATCCAAGTAAATGGATCATACAAATGACTCATATTCTTCACGATCAATCTCTGTAAATGCGCAATTTGCTCGTCCGTATTTTGCTTCCTAGAAACAATGATCGGATAGGAAACCGTAACTTCCTTGAAAAAGCTTGGATGCACGTTACCCGGAAGGCCGCGATCTTTGATAATATGGAAACCTTCATTGGTCTCGAGATTGAGCCCTTGATTTTTCGTAACCACCGTTAGGCCCTTGCGAGTGGGAACCTTCACTTTCCACTCAGTCAAAACGCGGCGCTCCCAGGTTTGAGTCTCCCGATCGTATCGCAGGTTTTTGGCGTATTTATTCCCCGGCAATATAGGATCCATCTCTTCCAATTCCCAAACCACAAGTTCCTTGATTTGAAAAAATGGTTTCGAGCGTAAACGTGCGAGAATCGCTCTCTCACGGGCAAGCCATTTCGTTCTATCTAATTTGAAATTCGTAATTCCGAACGACGTCGCCAGGGCTGATAGTTCTTGTTCGTGCAAAGCTCCTTGCTCCAAATGGAAATTCATATGAAGCGATTCGAGGTTCAGCAAGCGCTGATGCAGCCCGCCCATAATCTTGGGAAAATTCGAATGAATCGCTTTCACGACCTTATTGTCGCTGTGATAGCTCCTCCCCGTAAGGCCATCGATCACATCGATATCGCCGCCATACTTCACATAGGCATCTAAACGAACGAAGAAGTCAGCGTCATCCGCTACTCCCGAATCCGAGAGCAACGATTGAGACCAAAGCGGTAGCTGACTCGAGAAAAGCAGGCATCCGAGAGCCATGCACCGCTTCAAGCAGGAAAAGGTTTTTAGCATAGTTTGCATAAGTCGTTGTGGGGTTTCGCAAGCTGTTGGATTCCCAGAATCAGAACAAACCCAATTATCAAGGTTTCAACATCTTAAGGTATTTATTGCTAACGATAAAGGGTTATTGCCCAAACAACGTTTTGGTATCTTCACCAAATACCGCTACGCAAAGCGCTTAATCGTCATCGATCGGAGGCTTTCCCAGAAAGATTCCATGTACTACTTGAATTTTTGCCAAGGCACTTGTCCAGCCTTCTGCAAGTGGAGCATTAAACTGCTACTCAGTTCCGAAATCAATTTCCGATTCTTCACTGGGGTGGTTTCAAGCGGGTCCTCATCCAGGTTGAAAAGCTGCATAGGTTCGAAAGGCGAATTTTGCTGTAATTTCCAAGGACCCCGCCTAACTGCGTAGTAAGCCCTGCCTTGATACCCCGTGGCTCCGCCCTCGCGACGAACCCAATACAAATCACGTCCTTCGGTGTTCGCCGTATCGCCAGTCAATAAATACGGCAATAACGAACGCCCTTCAATTTCATGCTTAACCTCTACCCCTGCAACTTCGCATAGCGTAGCGTAGAAATCCATCGTAATGCCAACAGTATCCACTTGTTCCTGACGAACCTTTCCAGGCCATCGGACGCAGGTAGGGACCCGTATACCGCCTTCCCAGTGATTCTGTTTTCCACCACGTAAATTTCCATTGCTTTGAAAATGCGGAAGCGATCCACCGTTGTCCGAACTGAATACGACCAGCGTATTGTCGCGTTGGCCCGTTTCATCCAAAGCATCTAAAACCGTTCCAATGTAAAAATCCATGTGTTCGATAAAGGCCACATTCTTAGCCCTTCCCTCCGATAACTCGGGGCTTCGTTTTTTTGTAAGCTCCAACCAATCCGTCGGCGGCTGAATCGGGAAATGAGGAGCATTGTAAGGGAGATAGAGAAAGAATGGGTTCTTTTTGTCTTTTCGCTCCTTGATGTAATCAACTGCCCAAGCGGAAAACAGCTCGGTCGCATGACCCTCTGGATCAACTTCACGGCGATTCTTTCGCATCCAATTGATACCACCGCGACGATGCGTATAATAGTCGTCCATCATGTCGCCTAAGTAGCCGTGAAAAAAATCGAATCCGCGATCATTGGGAATATTCGGCGAGTCGTAACCCAAATGCCATTTGCCGATCATCGCCGTGTGGTATCCACCCTTCTTCAACATCTGAGGCAACGTTATCGCATCCGGATCCAAGTAGCCCCAACTGTTGGGAGCTTTTTGGCGAATAACGCCCGGCACGCCGACTAGATCCGGATACCGTCCAGTCATCAGCGACGCCCTTGTCGGCGAACAAACGGTGCAATTGGCGTAAAACTGATTAAAACGTAAGCCCTCGCCCATGAGTTCGTCGATGCGAGGAGATTTTAGTTCCGTAGCTCCATAGGAGGACAAATCTCCATAACCGAGATCATCGACGAGGATGAATAAAACATTTGGCTTTTGATTGTCGGCCGCAAAGCCTCCCCACGAAAAGAGCCAAACGCTCACTAGGGATATCGATATTCGAGTCAGTTTCATATCACGACAAGGGTGCTAGAAACCCGCCCTAACTCAAGCCTAGAAACAAGCAACGGCAATTACGTAGCGAAATCTTGGTTACAAGTCTAACTAATCGAACTGTAGGGACGGCCCTTGTGCCGCTTCCAGCGAAAAGATCTCTCTGCTTGCGCGGCGTGCCTCAAGCCCAAGTCCTACGCTGGAAAAGCACGAATCAGCGACCTATCTTAGTGATCCTGTTTTCTCCTCATCCAGCTGCATTTTGATCTTTCTCTGAGGATTGTTCGCCCAAAACGAAGCCATTACCAGTATGACAGCAACAGCGAATGTACTGCCAAAAGCATTTCGATAGCTCCCAGTGAAATCTCTAACGACACTGAAGAGCAAGGGTCCCGTTGCGCTCGCGATGACCATAGTCGACATCATAACCCCGCTAATCGCTCCGATATGCTTAATCCCGAAATAGCGCGGCACGAAGGCCCCAGTCATCGGACCAAACGAACCGCTATTGATGCTCATCCCAGCGATCATCATCGGAATCATCCAACCGTCGATACGCGTCATCAGAGCGAATGATGTCAAACCCGTACCCGTTGCCATTAAAGCCGCGAAAAATTTCAAGCGGAAATGATCGCTCAACCAGCCTATTGCTACGCTCAAAACCCCGCCAATCAATGCTCCTGGCAAAAAGAGTCTCAAGATCCCTTGAGGCGTCATACCAAGCTCCTTCGCCAAATCCAAAACATGGAAAACATAAGCCGTCACGAATATCGACTGAACCGCGAAGATCCCGCAAAAGACCCAAAACGAAAAATTCTGAATAGCTTCATCGCGCGTGAATTCTTTCACTACCGTAAATTCCGGATCGTCCCGCTGCTTCTGCCTAGGTGCAATACCCGCATCGATCGACAAATCGAACTCCTCAGGATTATCTCGATAGACGAACCACGCATATAACGCTACGCCAATTCCCGAGCACAAACCCAAGATCCTCCAAGCGACTCGCCAATCAGTAGCCTGTATCAACTCGTAAAATACCAAAGGCGAAAGCGAAAAACAGACGCTTACGCCAATTCCACTTATAGGTAGCACAATGGTTAAAAGGGGACATTTTGAGAATTACATGAAGTATGCATATCGGATGACTGATGTGCCTAGAGTGAAAAAGGATTCTACACGAAGAAGAAAAATCAAAAATTATAAGATTTAACTTTCGGTATATGTTAAATGAATACTTAACCCGTTTCGCATTTTGAATGCCCTAATTTATTTTTAACTCAAAAAGTTATAATCGAAATAATTAGGGTCGAAATAATATATGATGGACACTGGTGATATACTGGAAAAATATAACAACATTAAGGCGACATTGAACAAAAAACAAAAAGATTATGGTTTGCAAACGAATCCTTATATACGTGATTCAACCAAATAAAGCGCCATTACACTAGATATCCTGGTCTAGGTAATTTTTACATCGACCCTTAGTTAGTTTTGCCAATCAGATATCTCCAGGCAGGTGCAAAAAGAGATTCTCCAGTCTCGTCGATACCTTGTAAATCGTCTCTGATCGTTGCTGCATGATCGCGACTCGTATGAGTAGTTGTATAAAGTTTGTGGGCATTACTGTAGGGTGGGTCTGTCTCATCAACATTAACAGGGTCGCTATCTGTATCAATTCCCATCTCTTTGTAGAGTTCATTCCGATACTTAAATTTGTCTTTTATATGACCAAATGCATAATATGAATTTTTGGGGGTTTGGCTATCTTGTAATAACCATGGCGCGGCAGAGTCACCAACCTTGTCTGTGGGCGAGTTGAACATGATCACCCTGTGAACCAAGTTGTCACGGGCAATGAGTGCTGCATGACCCCCGCCCTGTGAATGACCAGAAAGAATAATACTCGACCATACTGGTGTATCACCCGTAAGAAACTGCCCCCACCCTTCATCTGGTGCCAATTTGTGAAGAAAAGTCAACAGGGTACATAATCTATTGAGAATCGAATTGGGTTTTTTGATCCGGTAACCATTACCATGGATGATGTCTAGGCGTGCGGTCTCATAGCAATCGACAGACTTACCCTTGCAAATCATATTTAATGTCATATTATTGTTGTACTGTAAACCGATGACATGAACACCTGTACCTGCGGCAACTTTAAGAAATTGTTTGACACTGCTAGGCGTTCCACCTGAACCGGGTAAATAAACGAGAAGCCTATTCTGTAGCGTAACCCCCTGGGTTTTGAGATAGACATAATTTGGTTGCGATTTACTTGATACATCCGGATCTGCGTCATTTCCTGAAATTACATAATGTTTCAGTCCATCATTATCTTCTTTAACATAACCATTATTTAAGTCATCATTAGGTACAGATAAATATTGCCGAATACCAAATCCAACAAAACTAATTATGACTGCTATAATAATATAACGGATTTTTTTCTCTTTCATAAGTAGTAGATATATATATATATTAGAAAAAAAATAGGGCATTTTAAATGCGAAACGGGTTAAAAAGCCAATAAATTTTAACAATCTATTTTTTTTTGAAAGAGACATACTATTAAATTATATTTTTGGGGTGGAGAAAATATGCCCATTTTAAATCTTCAACGGGTTAAATAATTTTTTTTGTATTATCAAGAAATTTTTTACTTTTGTTTTTTTTCTACAACTATTTTTGCCTTATTGTGCTGAACACACCATTTCAAGAATATTTTGATTTCATTTTGTACTCTTTTGAGAACTTGAATTTTTTGCTCTAGACGTGGTTTATTATTCATCAAAGAGCTGCTAAAGGTGCTGTTACTATGTGGTTCTGAAATCATAATAATGCCTCCCGGGTGCACCAGTGATAAAATATAGATTAGATCTTGTACTACTCTGTTTGAAAAATGCTTACCTCGGTGATACCTCCACCATTTAGCGACCATATTGCGGCCCGCCATGGTTACGAATCCCTGTCCGGAGAAACGAAGCATCCAAAATCCCACACTTAAGCTCGCAACCAGCATTGGGCTCGTCGGACTGTCCAGTCCTAAAACCTTAGCGGCAAAACGCGGAAGCCAATCCACGCAACTCATGTAGAGCATCGATAGCCCCAAAGCCACATTGGCTGCTACGACCAAGCGGCGAGAACCTATCCGATCGCAAACCTTTCCGGCCCAGAAAAGCATAATTCCGCTCGTTGCCGTACCGAAAAAATACGCCAAGGCCACCTGAGAGCGACTTATGCTTAAGGCGCTTATCAGCTCATCATTAAAAACATTAACACCAATCGTCTGCCCCGGTATACTCGCCACAATCCCCGTTGCCCCTGCGACCGCAACCACCCAGCCGTAATGAAACGGGAGCGACTTCGGACGGAAAGGAAAATCAGGCTTGAACAGCTTGGAGAGCAACACGTCGAAACACTCCGCGACAGCTCTTCCAAGGTCAATGCAGGAGACTTAACTCGCATATAAGTTAAGGGAGGGAGCACCTGAAACAAATCAATCCCACGCAACGCTAGCTGAAGACTGCACGTGGAACACGACCACTCACCCTAAAGGCTAGCGATCTCTATCTTACGAAATTCGAGTAAACCCATTTCCGCCTGAATCCCCACGTGGCCCGAGAGGTTCTCGATGCTCGTACAGGTCGTTACGAGGATCCCGTTGAGCCGAATCTCCATCGTCTCGCCGAGGCAGGTAATATCGTACCGCTGCCATTCGCCAGTTGGCTGATACGCCCGCTTCAAGGCTTCCAAATTAGATTCATGCTCGAATGGGGGTGCGCCGTAAGGAATCATTGTCGCAAGCGGATTTCCTCCTTCGATCGTATCCAGACACTGAATCTGGTAGCCGTTATCCGGCCAGCCGTTTTCATCATCATTGCTCGTCGGCCCTGTGCGGACGAAAATCCCGCTGTTCGCGTTTGCTTCGAGGAATCTAAATTCCATCGTTAAGGTGTAATCGCCGTAGGTATCCGCAGATCGAAGCCACCCGGTTCCTCGATCGATCGTCAGCACCCCATTCGCAACGGAGAACAAACCTCCGTTTTGAATCTCCCAGCCGTCAAGGCTTTCCCCATCGAAAAGCGATTCGACATTCGACGAACCGCCGCAACCCGAAAAGAGAAGCCCTACCAAAATAAATAAAATAGAATAGCTTAATTTCATAGTCTAAATTTTTCTAATCGAATTCATTCCTGCCTATGAGCAAGAGCTCCAAGCTCTATTGAAACCATCAAAGCGAAGTCGTCCAGATAGAAACGAGCGCAACCCATGCATCTGTAGAACCGGAAAGACTCACCTTGACGAGCTCGTTATTCCGAAATGCTTCGGCAGCAAACGCAGGATGGGGTGACTGATGACCAGCATAATCGAATTTACACCTCATGAACTCCGTTCCACGTTCTACGGTCGCACAATGGTGAGGAGCCACCCTATTTCAAGCACTTTGTCTGGTCTTCAAAAACGGAAACCTTAACCGGCTCCAATGTCCTGTCCCTCCTAATCCGTCAGCTCAAAATGAACCGTACTGGTTTCGACTGCGCTATCATCTAATTGGTTCTTTCCCGGGATAAAGACCCGGCTCAGGTCAATCCCTTCTCCTGAACCAGGCAGTCTTTCACATTCTTTTAACGCTCATCCGCCAACTGATTAAACGAAAACAAGTCGACCGGTAAATCCCACTTGGAAAATAGCTCCGATTCGACCCCGTCGAACGGAGGCAGATCGGTGTCAAGGTCCGGTCCGGCGACGGTTTTGGTCGCGTTGGATACACCTCCGAGCAGACTACCCAATCCAGATTTCCTACCTCCTTCTGACTCACCCTCGGTGAGACCTCCAATCAAAGCGATAATCTCGCGGTAAGAGCCTTTGGCTACATACACATATTTAGGCTAGTCGAAATTCTGCAGCATAGTCAACGCGTTAAACCGCTCAAAGTTTCCGCCACGCTCTCCTGGAGAACGCTCTTAAGGATTTGTGGAACTCCGAAAAAACCAAATTAAACGTACAAAACTAAAGAACTCCCGCAATCTTCGAAAAACGAATCACCTCGGAGATTCTAAGTTTTTCAAGTAAGCCCATAGAAGACGAATCCGAATATCCAGAAAACATAAAAAACCTCCTGAAGTCACGTAATCAATTGCTATTGAGCACGTTTTTTTTGAGCAAGAGTACGTGAATTTCGATGCGGTTATTTGGGATATGGACGGTTTGCTCCTCGACACGGAAAGGCTCGCTCACGAATCGTGGCGACAGGCCTCAAAGGAACTCGATACTGGAATTGACGATCGGATCTTCCTCGAGATCATCGGTATGAACGTTGATAGCTTTCATCGCTGGCTTGAAGAAAATCTCGGCCATCAAACCGACGTCTCCGCCCTTGTTCAACACGCCAACGACATCTATCAGGTCAAAATAGCCCAAGGCCCGCCCTTGAAAGCAGGAGCCACGGACTGCATCGAATGGCTGCGCCAACGCGGCATTCCCCAGTCGGTGGCCACTTCGTCCGCTCAGAGCTTGGCCCAACGCAAACTGAGTCATCATGACCTATTGCCTCATTTCCATTCCATTATTAGCGGCGATCAAGTGACTCATGGCAAACCGCACCCGGAAATTTTCCAAAAAGCAGCTAAGCAAATGCAAACCCCACCCGAGCGTTGCCTAGTATTCGAAGATTCCCGGTTAGGAGTCATTGGTGCTGCCGCTGCCAGAGCAAAGGTTGTCCTCGTTCCCGATCTCGCAATTCATGACGACGAAAGCAAACGTCTCGCCTTTCAAATTTGGCAATCCCTTGAGGTAGGTCCTCGAAGGTTTGCCGATTGGTTCAGGACCTCCTAATACCTTCGAGCTTGCCCCTCAGAATTGTCCATCCATTTGAATCGTCCAAGAACCTCCCTACCTCCTGAACGTTTGATCTCAAATCTTACGAGCTACTCGAAATCGATAATCACTTTGATAGCGTTATCTTCTCGGTCGACAAATAGCTCATAGGCACGTTGAGCCTCTTCGAACGGTAGTGTATGGGTAATGAGCGGTTTTAAATCGACCTCGCGATTGGCGATCATATCAGCGGCAGCGAGAAAATCGCCTTCGTCCTTGGCTCCCACAGTATGCTTGATGGTTAGGTTTTTGTAGAATGCTTTTCCGAGCGGAAACCGATCTACGTATTCAGTATCCACTACTCCAAATGCCAACACGGTTCCTTCTTGACGCACCAGATCAACGGAACTCTCAAGAGCCAACTCTCCGTGACCAACCGCTTCGATTACAATATCCGCCATCGCTCCATTCGTCAGGTTCGACATTGCATCCACCGATGATCCTTCTTCTAAACATATCGATTTGTCGGAGCCAAGCGTTGCCCCTACTTCAAGTCGATTGCGAAAACGATCGATACCAATCACCGTCGATGCTCCTCCTCGCTTCAACAACGCGTTAAACAGAAGTCCGATTGGACCTTGCCCGACAACCGCCACCGTTTGGCCTTCCAACTTGGGCATCATTCGAAACCCATAGAGAAGCGTGCCGAGAGGCTGAGACAATAGAATTTCTTCCTTACTCACGGAGCCTTGCGGCAATTTAAAGATTCGCGACTCAGGCAGCGTCAAGTATTCGAAAAAACCATACTGATCAAAGGGTAATGCGAGCACGAAATCACCCTCCTTGAATCGCTCCGACCTCGACTCAGCCACAACGCCAACGCATTCATGTAGCGATAGTCCAGGCGCCAATGGGTACACCGACTCATGCGCATAATCGATATGTCCCGAAAAATTCCGTTTACCCTCATCCGCCAGAGCCTGTTGATCATAAGCGAAAAACGGAATATCCGACCCGCATAAACAAGTCTTCTGTAACTTGACGCGCACATCGCCAACGCCCAGTTTCGGCATTTCCACCTCAATAATTTCAGCTCTGCGGGGTCCAGTAATTTGAATAGCTTTCACTTGTTCTATACAGGAATCCCAGTGCGACGAAAGCAACCCAAACTCTCGCTCTATCGTATAGCGAGCATCGCGAACCAAAACAGCACTCAGCATCGTAGCTACGCGAGGAACTCGCGTGGATTCTGCAATTGGCACTACCAATAATTAGACGCTCACCCTTCAACCACCATTTTTCGAATCACACCATAAAGATCAGTAGATTTGGAAATCCCGTTCAGCGAATCAGGTGAAATAACAACCGGCCATTCGTCTTGGCTTTCAGGTATTCGTCCATGGGAACCTTTCACGAGGGAAGCATCCAACGGAATCACGTCCAGCAACCCTCGAAAACCAAGCTTCTTTTTCAAAAGAAATTTTACGATTTTCAAAACCGGGAGCTTTAGCTTCGGATTGATAAACAACTCGACCGGATCATATCCGACCTTCCGGTGAATATCCACGCAACGGGCGAAATCGGGCGCGACCCCATCATCAAGCCAGTAGTAGTAGGTAAACCAGCTCCGCTGATCGGAAATGACAACGAAATCGCCGGATCGCTCATGGTTGATTCCCATCTCTCGTTTACCCACTTCGTCGAGAACAGACTCAATGCCCGGGATCGCTTCTAGAGCCGCGTGAACCTCGCCGCGAATGCTCTCATCATTCACGTAAACATGGGCTACTTGGTGATCAGCGACCGCGAAAGCCTGACTCGCGCCGCAATCCAATTGCTCCAAGCCCAATTCGTCTTTGGTCGTGATCCACCCCTTCTCTCGCAAAACACGATTGATATGTATCGGCCGATCTACATCGCTAATTCCGTATTCCGAAAGCAAGACAACCTTAACAGCTCGCGCTTCGAAGAAGGAAATCAGATCGCCGACAACCTGATCGATCTCTTCGAGATCCGTCTTGATATCGGGGTGCGACGGTCCCAAACGTTGCAAATTATAATCGAGATGCGGCAAATAGATAAGGTTCAAGGTAGGCTCATGCTTCTCCTCAACCCATTTCGTCGACTCGGCAATCCACTGCGAGGAACCGATGCCCGCTCGCGGTCCCCAGAATGTTTGAAACGGAAAGTCGCCAATGTCCTTTTTG
>Ga0315327_10001147_pt1 | contig 13668 bp, 11 predicted proteins | sample M110032315metaG_FD_203460 | JGI IMG/M metagenome (GOLD analysis project Ga0315327, IMG submission 203460) | Ammonia-oxidizing marine archaeal communities from Monterey Bay, California, United States - M1 100m 32315 | ecosystem: Environmental > Aquatic > Marine > Coastal | place: USA: California... | reverse complement strand
TCAAAATTACTATATCAGATTATATAGTAATTATTAGATAAACATCTGATGGCAAGAAAATTTAAAAAAGCATTAGTTACTGGTGGTGCTGGTTTTATTGGTTCTCATATTTCAAAATTATTAGTTTCTAATGGAATTAAAGTGACTGTAATTGATAATTATACCCTTGGAAATAATTCAAATCTAAAAGAGATTGAGAAAAAGATAAAAATAATTGATAATTCAATTCTTGATAATTCTGTTGAAAAATATTTTGATGATGTTGATGTAGTATTCAATACTGCAGCACTTGTTGGTGTTAACATGGTGAGTAAAGAACCCATAAAAGTTATGGATCAAAATATAGCCGGAGTAAGGAATGTACTTGATATATGCAGAAAGAAAAATCTACTGCATATTTTTATTTCTAGTTCTGAAGTATATGGAAATGTTGTTGAAATGCCAGTTTCTGAAACCGCAGTTACATCTCCTGTATCTCCATATGGACTAAGTAAAATTGTAGGTGAAACATACTGTCATTCATTTTATAAAAAACACAAAACCAATTCAATTATTATAAGATTATTTAATGTCTATGGTCCTAAACAAGATCCAACAGGATATTCTTGGGCAGTACCATCATTCATCTCAAGAATCAAAAAAAATAAACCTTGCATCATACATGGTGGCGGTGCACAAACTCGTGATTTTACATTCATCACTGATTCCGTTGAAGGAATTTATCTTGCTGCATTAAAAGGAAAATATCAAAATATTTACAATATTGGAACTGGTGTTGAGACCTCGATAAAAGATGTAGCACTATCAATTCTAAAAAAATCAAACAAACCTTCTAAAAACCTACAGTTTACTAAAGATAGAAATTTCCAAATTACACGTAGATGCGCAGATATTTCTAAAGCAAAAAAAGAATTGGGTTTCAAAGCAAAAATCAATTTAAGTGAAGGCCTTGATAAAACAATTAAATTTTTTAACCAATTATAGTTTGATAGTTCTATTTTTAAATCACAACTAAAAAAATATAATGATTGAAACCTATAATTCAAAATCTCTCTGAAATTATCTCTTTTATTGATACATCTGTAAAAATAATCAATGAAAATCCTGATTTGTCAATTTTAAAATTTTCACCAATTTGTGGTTCATCTTCTGGTGATATGACATTCTGCTCAAGAATTGATACAAAAAGTATTCAATCAATTAATGATTCTAATGCTTCACTGATACTATGCCCTCAAAATTTAGATATACAAAAAATCAATTCAATCTCAACGTTAATTCTAGTTGATAATCCACGATTATGGTTTATGCGGTGTATTGAGAAATTCACTTCAAAAACTTCTAGTTCCATTACTAATGAAAATCATTTCACTACAAATTCTATAATAGAATCCGATAGTATAGGAAGTAATACATCTATTGGCAATTTCTGTTTTATTGAAAAAAATGTTAAAATCGGTAACGATTGTATAATTTATCCTGGTGTTCAAATTTACAATGGAACAAAAATTGGTAATAATGTAAAAATTTTTCCATCTGTAATAATTGGTGCTTCTATATTTGGGCCACAAAGAAATAAAGATATGAAATTAGAAACATGTCATCATTTAGCAGGTGTGAATATTGGCAATGATGTTGAAATTGGTTCAAATACATCAATTCTCCCTGGTTTTTTAAAAGATACAAAAATTGATGATGGAACAAAAATTAGTAGTCAAGTTTACATCGGTTCTGCAATGCAAATTGGAAAAAATTGTATGATTACGGGAAAAACTTACTTTGGTGGTAGTAGTACTTTGGAAGATAATGTATACATTGGACCCGGTGCAAATATACGTAATGGAATTACAATATCAAAGAATTCTTTTGTAGGAATTGGTTCTAACGTTGTAAAAGATGTGCCTGAAAATACAACCGTAATAGGTAATCCTGCCAAATCTATTGATCATAATTCTGATCCAAATGCAATTAACAACATAAACTAATCATTATAAAATCTCTCTAAAAATCTATTTTTATCTACATACTTGTAGTAACTTGAATATTCTTGAATTTTTGATGAATTATCTTTATCAAAATAATAACTAAATTTCCCATCAATAATCATTGGCACTTGAAAAATATGTCTGTACCATTTACGTCTTGTATCGTCATCTAAAAACCTAGATTCAATTAAAAATCCATAATCATAGTTACTTTTATCATCAAGAAAATTTTTTACATCTATATCGTTTCTTCTAGCGATGTACTCTATACTAAAAGCATCTTTTGGTATATTCTCTACAAATTCAATTAGGGATAACGGAACATTGTTATGAGTAAAAAATGCATCATTGTCAATATCATAAACTACCCATTTTTTTAATTCTGGTCTGAAAACCTCGATCAAAATATGTCCATTATCATAACTATTCCATGATTCTAATGTTAAACTAGAGACTAATCTAGCCTTTATTCCATTATCCCTTAGTAAATTTACTGTCCATTCAGAAATAGTACCGCATGTTGCAGAAATTTTTGAATATAGTGCTTTTTCACGAATTTCTTCATTTGATTTTTTATCATCCAAACTCCCATGCGAAAAAATCCATGCAATAGAAGATAATAAAGCATTAGTATTTTTCTCAAATACAATTCTTTGTTTATTTTCTATTCCAGGTAAAACAAATCTATAGATTCCTTCTCTGTCAAGATGATAAGTTCTCCCGTGAAAAGTATATTCACCTTTATCAATAATTAATTTTTTTGGAATTATTTTATTACATTCCTTCTTCTTTTCATTAATAACTTCTATCTTTTCTAAAAATGCATGAAAAACAATTGGTTCATTTGTAGTAATCCCTGGTGGCTCTATTATTTTCTCTCTAATTCCAAATCTGCCTAAAATATTCGCACCTGTTTTTTTAATTGAATTATTCATTCTATTTCTTTTTTATCTTTTTCTCTAAAAATTCAATAATTTTATCAAGAACATATTCTCTTTGTAGTCTTTTAATTCCTTGATGATTACCTATGAGAAATGAATTTCTCATGATAAATTCTGAATTTTTGAGTTTTCCAACGACTTTATAATCAAACATCTTTGTAACTGGCTGTTCCACCATATTACCTGCCATGACTGGTCTTGTCTCTATCCCATTTTCTTCTAAAAATTCCACTAATTCATTTTTTGTAAAAAATATATTTTTTCTAATTGTTATAGGATAAGATAAAAATGTATTTTTATACTTTTTATTAATTGTAGGCAAAATTAAAAATTTTTCGTATTTTTTTAATCCATTATTCCAATATTTTGAATTAGCAATTTTAATTTTAACAAGTTTATCTAATTTCCCAATTTGATGTATTCCAAAAGCTCCTTGAAGCTCAGTTGGGCGCAAATTATATCCCGTGTTAACAAAAAGAAATCTAGAATCAATATTGGGATTATTCTTCTTCAAAACTTCTTTATTTTTAAGCTCTCTGCTCCATCCAAATGTTCTTATGGCTTTTCCTAATTCATACACTTTTTCATCATTTGTTGCAATCATTCCACCTTCCATTGTTGTTATATGATGTGATGCAAAAAAACTAAAAGTAGATAAAATTCCAAAAGTACCCACTTTTTTACCATTAAATTCAGCCCCATGTGCCTCACAGGAATCTTCAATTATTTGTAAATCATATTTTTTAGCAATCTTTTGTATTTTTTCCATATTACATGGATTACCAAGTAAGTGAACAATAAAAATCGCTTTTGTTCTGGTTGTTATTGCCTTTTCAATTTTATCAGGATCTATGTTGTATGTTTCTTTTTCAACATCAACAAATACTGGCTTGGCACCAACATTAATTATTGGATATACAGTTGTAGCCCACGTTACAGCTGGAGTGATGATCTCATCCTTCTTTTGAATTCTCTTTTTTCCAATACCCTGATTTGTCAAAATTGATAATGCAACTAGATTAGCTGATGAACCAGAATTTACCATTAATGCATATTTTACACCCAAATACTTTGCAAATTTTTTCTCAAACAATTCAACTTTCTTACCCATCGTTGTCTCCATATTGAGAAGTGAATCCAATGACTCGTTAACTTCTTCCCAATCATATGGTGGAATAGCTAATGGAATTCTAGGAGATTTAGTATCAAATTCTTCTTGTTTCTTTTTGATATTTTCAAAGTACTGTTTCAGCATTTTCTTTGATTTTATCATCTGTTTTTTGTTCATTTTATCTGTCATCCTAAATTATAATTAAAAATTAGTATCAAATTCTATTGTTTTTCATAGATAATATCTTTAGCGTATTTATATAACCATTTTTCTAGTGATTTGTGAGTTTTCAACAAGAAACTAGAATTCTAAAGGATAAGGAAGTTCTATTAACTGGCGGATGCGGTTTTATTGGATCTGAAGTCACAAAACAGTTATCAGAAATTGGTGCAAATGTAACCATATTTGATAATTTATCATCTGGAAAAGAATCATACATTTCTACTTTTGATAATGTAAAACTAATTCAAGGTGATATTAGAGATGAAGATGCAGTTGCTTCTGTAATTAAAAACAAGGAATACATAATTAATTTAGCTGCATTACCATTTATTCCTGATTCATATCAATACCCAAAAGAATTCTTTGAAGTCAATGTAAATGGAACGTTAAACATTGTAGTATCACTTCTAAAAGAAAAAAATGTTAAAAGATTTGTTCATATTTCTTCAAGTGAAATCTATGGAACTGCACAACAAACTCCAATGAATGAAAATCATCCAACTACTCCACATTCTACATACGCAGTAAGTAAATTAGCAGGAGATAGGGTAGTTTTCACTTTACACAAAGAGCACGGTCTACCTGCAGTAATAATTAGACCATTCAATTCATTTGGTCCAAATATTACACAACCATATATCATCCCTGAAATTTTAACTCAATTATTTAATAATAATCAAATAAAATTAGGAAATATTGATAGTAAACGTGATCTTACTTTTGTTTCTGATACGGCAAAAGCAATGATCTTAGCTCTTGTAACAGAAAATATCGAAGGTGAGACAATAAATATTGGTAGTCAAAAAGCGGTCTCTGTTAAAGAACTTGTTTCATTAATGTCAAAAATGTTATCTAAGTCTGTAGACATAAGTATTGATGAATCGAGACTTAGACCCTTTGATGTTAATGTACTAGAATGTGACAATACAAAGGCAAAAAATATTCTGAATTGGTCACCTGAAATTTCTTTGGAAGATGGATTAGCTAAAACCATAGATTGGGCCAAAAAAAATCATATAGAATATGTTGATGCATTCACAGGATACAAAACACCTTATCGTAATTCTGAAAATACAGTTAATGAAGAAAAATAATTGATTCGAAATAGTTTAAAGCTTAAAATTTTTCTTAAAAATGTGTTTTTATGAAATTAGATAACCGATTTTTCATTGCAATTATAGGTGCCATAATATTATATGCTATTTTTTTAATGTTTTCGGATTTTTCCGAAGTTTATGGAAATATCATAAATTTTAACATAATGTATCTTCCAATCATCTTGGTTTTAGTCTCGATTGGTTGGGGTATACTTTTTTTACGTTGGCATTTATTATTGAAAAATTCAGGAATAACATTACCTCTTAAAAAAAATTTTTTGATATATTTATCTGGTTTTGCATTATCTGTTACTCCTGGAAAATTAGGCGAATTACTAAAATCCCAAATAATTAAAGCAAATTTTGGAACACCTAGATCATCTACTGCTCCATTAATTCTAGTTGAACGATTATACAATCTAATTGGAATGATATCAATTACATTTTTTGGATTAATGTATTTTGAAATAAGCTCATACATTATAATTATTAGTGCCATATTGGTTATTGCTGGATTTATAATAATTTCTTCAGAAACCCTTTTCAATAAATTTATAAAAATTTTCTCAAAATTCAAGTTTACATCTAAACTAATTATTCCGTTACAAAATTCGTATCAAATCATCAGAAAATCTACACGTGGTCCAATAATTGTCTATTGTAGTGGTCTATCAATAATAGCGTGGTTGATTGAATTGTTAGCAGTATACTTTGTATTCTTAGGCTTTGGTATATTTGATCTTTCTTACTTCCAAATTGTACAAGTTTACACCGCTTCCATATTCCTTGGTGCTGCATCATTATTACCAGAAGGAATTGGTGTGGTTGAAGGTAGTCTAATTGGTTTACTTGGTGTTCATGGAATTGAAATCTCAACTGCACCAACTTTAGTAATATTAATTAGAATTCTAACCTTATGGTATGGTGTCATAATTGGTTTAATCTGTTTAAAATTAACGGGTATTTTTTCAGTTTCTACAAATGAGCATTCTACTCAGGATTAATAATGTAAAATATATTTAAAAATATAGACCTTGAAAAATCTTTTAAGTTTTATGGTCCCATTGTATCATGAGTTGTTTCAACAATAACTTTCTCAGAATCATATTTTTTTAAATTATCTACTAATGTATTATTTTCCTTCAATTTCTGTAATTGACACTTGTAGTTTCCTGCACGTCTTCCATACCAAATAACCTTAAATCCCCAAGATATTGGATCCTCATCAATTACTAAATTATTATAACTGTATTCTTTTGGAATTTCATCCAGTCCAACATTATCCTCACTAAGGAAAAATTTCTTCCAATCGTAATTAAATTTCTCATACTTTATTTCATTTTTATTATCTCTAGTAGATAACGTAAACACTTCGAATTTTACCAAATCGTCTAATATTTTCTCAGATGTGTTTAGACCAAGTTTTTTATCTATAAACCTAACAAATTGTTTTGTATCTCGATGAAATCTTTCTTCATTATATGATAAACGTAGCCAGCTAGCTTCTTCAATAGGCCAAATTATATCTCCCAATTTCGGATCATGTTCATCCCATCCTTTACCTTCGTATCCATCATCTCTAAATCTTATTACGTGATTAACCTCCTCAGAAAAAACAGATTCTTCAGTACGACAAAATTCTAAAAAAACTTCATAGAATTTTGTATAACGAATATTATGCGACATATTATAATACGTAGCTATATACTTTAAGATTCCCAAACTCTGTAATGTCAGAAAACACCAAGAGTAAAGATATGTTTCCTTTAGGTCTTCATATGAACACGTACTAGTTTCAGTGACAATTTCTTCATATTCTTGATGATCTCCTCTATTGTGAATTGATGAATGAACTAACATAATTGGTGAACGAGCAATTTTAATTTTGTATTTTTCTCTATACTCAGGCACATTCATCGGGGCATTTGGTAAAACTGTGCAATTGTAAATAAATACGGTATCTACTTTTGTCATTGCTATACTATCTAATCCATCTTTGAATGATTGAAGAGTTTCTCCTGGCATACCCATGATTAATTCGGTATAGGTTGGAATTCCATTCTTTCGAAAAGAAGAAGACAAGTCTGAAAATTGATCAAATTTAATATTTGCTCGTTTAATAATATTCAAAGTTTCTTTATCCAGAGATTGTACAGCTAAAGTTACAGCTCCAAGAATATTTCCTTCTTGTAGCTGTTTTGCAATAGGAATAATTTTTTCAGAAGAATTTTTCGCCCATGCTGGTCTTACTCTATCTGGATATCCAGTTTCCAATGCAACTTCTTTAAGTTTTTTTGCTATTCGAAAATCTCTCTCTTGAAAAATTCCAAAGTTTGCATCGCAACAATCAATGTATGGTATTTTATTTTTTGCAAACCATTCAATTTCTTTAAATAATCTTGATTCTTCCCATTTCCTAACTTTTGTAAATGTAGCACTTCCCCAATCACAAAATGTACATTGATATGGACACCCTCTATTTGTTTCCCAACCAACTATCCATTTAACATCATCGACTTTATCAACTAAATCCCAAACTGTATTAGTTAGGTAAGGAGATGGTAATGCATCTAAATCATTTATTCTCTCTTGAATTGGTGTTCGATACTCTTTTGTTTCTATACCATTAACATTTGAAAAATCTTTATCTTTTAGATATGCATTTAAAACATTTTTCAAAATATACTCTCCCTCGCCATGTGCAATAATGTCAACATGAGGATATTTTTCAAAGAAACCTGGTGATAAATCAGGTATATGTGCTCCACCAAAAACTATAGTGCAATCTGGATTATTTTTTTTTACTTCACTTGCTAGGTAATTTGTTATTTCCCAATTCCAGACATAACATGAACAAAGAAGAATATCTGTATCTTTACATTGTTTGATGTATTCTTCAACTTTCGTTCTAAACACAAAACATTTTTCAAATTTAAAATTATCTTTTATATTTTCATCAGTTTTTACATATGCAACCATCGATGAGATTCTACAAGGAAAATGTATTTGATCACCATATTGAAAATTAAATTCTGAACTGTTAACTTTTATCATATTTTATTCAATATTAGAAATCATTCCTTATAGTCATTTCGAATAAAATATTTCACATTTAGCAAAATTAAGTAAATCTGAAACTTTCTAGAAACCAAATGCATATAAAATAATTATTGTATTTTATGTTCGCCTAGTTTATCTATGTAGTATGGAAAAGGCATTAAAAATAACATTTTTCCACCATTTTGAATATAATCTTTTTCTCTTTCTAAAATCTCATCCTTAAAATTCCATGGGATTATCAACATTGCACTTGGATTAAGTTCTCTTGCTTTGTCTTCTGAGATAATTTCTATATCTGTCCCTAATGTACGCAATCCAACTTTATCCTTATTCCTGTCACTAATGTATGGTAGTAGATCTTTTTCTATACCACAAATTTGAAGTAGAACATTTCCTTTTGTTGAAGCTCCTAATCCAATAACTAGTTGTCCACCATCTATCTCATTCATTATGAATTTTTTTGTTTTATTAATAATCTCGTTAATCTTTTGTTTATATTCTGTATAAACATCAACTTTATCCAAACTCCATTTTTCTTCTTCAGATAAAATTTCTTGGTATTTCTGAGATTTTGTTTTATTTTTTTCTTTATGGGTGACTAGAACACGTAAACTTCCCCCATTTACAAAATTAGTTGATGCATCTATTACTGTTAATCCATTTTTTTCCATTAAATAATTTATTGATTTCAGTGAATAGTATTCTAGATGTTCATGTACTACATCATAGAAATTCATGTCTTTTATTGTATCCAACAAATAACTAACTTGTAAAACACATACTCCATCCTCATGCAAAATTTCTTTAATATCTCTTGTAGCAATATTTGGATCGTCAAAATCATAAAACATTGCTGTAGCGCTAATTATTTTTGCTTTTTTTCCATTTGTTTTTTCCATCACCACATCTTTTGAAAAGTAATCATTTACGATTGTAATTGATTTTGAAACATTACTCCAATCTATATTAGTGGCAGGTTCTATGCCGTATCTCTTCAGATGATCAGGATACATACTGACCATGGTACAATCATTTGCACCAATGTCTATGACAATATCGTCTTTTTCAGTTTTTACATTCTCAACCGCATAATTTACTACATCTGATAAGTCTCGTCTCATTGTATCATTAATTGCTGTGCGGTAAAAATAATTTTTATAGAGTAAATCTGGTCTAACGGTCTCTTTCAATTGCACCAGACCACAATTTTTACACAGAATCAACGTCAACGGAATTTTAATTTTTGACATCTCATTATTTTCATTACTAGTTACAAATGTAGTTGCAACATATTGTGGTTCTAACTTTAAAACCTCAACTATAGATTTATCATCATAACAAATTCTACATTTGTCTATAACTGTATATTCACTCATATCATTTTTCTCCTACTTGATTACAATAATCTATAACAAGATCACATTCATCTAAAGTCATATTATTATAGATTGGAAGTGTCAAAGCTTTTTCAAATATTTCATCGGCACCTGGGCAATGAGAATCTATTAGTTCTGAATTACATGGTTGTCGATGAATTGGATGATATGGAAGACGTGCATCAATTCCGTTTTGTCGTAAAAAGTTCAAGTATTCTTCTTTCATTTGATTATCTTTTGCAAATGCAAAGAATAGCATATGAGAATGTGTTGTAGTATATCGAGGAACCTCTTGGAATGTAAGATTTTTTATATTTTTCTCATATCTGTTAGCAATTTCAATTCTTCTTTTGATAAATTCATTAATCTTTTCTAATTGTTTAATGCCTAATGCGGCATGAATGTCATTAAAACGAAAGTTTACGCTATTTAGGCGATGAACATATTGTCCATCTCCTGCACGTCCAAAATTTCTTATTTGTCGTAATTTCTCATAGATATTTTTATCACCTGTAGAAATACATCCCCCTTCTACTGTAGTGATTATTTTTGCTGCTGTGAAACTGAAAGTTGTTGTATGATCAAAAGAGCCGATTTTTTTATTTTTATATTCAGAACCGATTGCTTGTGCAGCATCTTCAATAAGAACAAATTTGTACCGTTTTGATAATTCTATTATAGGATCTAAATCAACAGGTAATCCTGACATAGGTACAACTATCACTGCTTTTACAGCATGTTGTTTAACTAACTGTTCTATTGATTCGGGTTTTACATTTAGTGTTTCAGGATTAACATCTGCCACTAAAATCTGTGCACCTATGATCTTTGCTGCTGAAGAAGTAGCAATAAAGGTATAATCAGGTACAACTACTTTGTCCCCATTTTTAATTCCGTGAGCCATTAATGCTGCGGTTATTGCTGAAGTTCCATTGTTTACTGCAACAACATTTGATGGAAAATATTCTGATAAATTCTTCTCAAAAAGTTCAGTCATTTTACCTTGACTCCACCAACCACTCTTTATCACATCGAACATGTATTCCTGAGTCTCAGTATCAAATGCAGGTTGACTCATTGGAACTTTAAATTCTTTAGCCAATTCTATTTTTCATTATTCACTCATATTATGTTTTTCTAGCTTTACATTCTATTTGATCGGTATTTTTTAATGTGTTAAGAAAATAAATTTGAATATGATTGTAGACTTGCTCGTTCTAACATTAAATGAAATTGACGGGATTAGAAATATTATGCCACATGTAAAAAAAGAATGGGTAAATCGAATCATAATTGTGGATGGTGGTTCTACAGATGGTACTATAGAAGAAGCCACAAAAATGGGATTTGAAATTATACAACAAGAAGGTAAGGGTCACGGTGATGCATTTCTATCTGGTATACATGCGTCTAATGCAGATTATTTCATTATGTGGGCTCCTGATGGGAATTTCGAACCAGAAGAAATTCCCAAATTAGTTGAAAAAATTCATGAAGGATTTGAACAAGTCAGTATTTCTCGATTTGCAAAGAATTCTATAAATGATGATGCAGGTTTCTGGGATACCTTTGGAAATAAATTATTTGCATTTTTAACAAATGTTTTATTTGGAGGAAATTTTACTGATACTCTAAATGGTAGCAGAATAATTTCTAGAAGCCTTATGGATAAAATAAAATTTAATGCATTAGAAATGAATTCTACTCAACAAATGACAGCAAGAGGTTTAAAATTAAATGCAAAAATGTGCGAAATAGAAGGAAATGAACGTAAAAGAATAGGTGGAGTTAGAAAGATGAAACCCATATCTGTTGGTGCATCAATTAGTTTGACAATTATTAAGGAATTTATTTTCTGGAAAAAGTGAACTATTTGCAAAAAATTCGAGTTCTTCTAATTCTATTAGTGATAATTTCTATTTCATTAGGTTTTAAATTATATCTTATAGATTTTGATTCTCCACCTATTACTGAAGATACATACGGTTATGTTTTACGTGCAATTTCAATTTCTAATGGAGATTATTCTGAATCTCCTCGAAAAACTTTAGGTTGGTCATTATTCATATCTCCCTTCATTTCTGTTAATGACTCTGATAGCTTTCTTTCTTACCTGAATATTGCACAATATCTTAGTATCTCTATTTCATTAATTACAATTTTCGCAATGTATATGCTATCGAGACGATTCTTTGATGAAAAATATTCTCTAGTTGCTGCAAGTCTGTTTGCCTTTGAGCCGCATCTAAATTATAATTCCATATTTGGATTATCGGAACCACTTTTCATTCTTTTAATAATTTTATCAGCATATTTCATTTTACAAAGAAATTCTAATTTTGCGTATATTTCATTCTTGACTGTTGGACTTTTATGGTGGGTTAGGTTCAATGGGGTTGTTACAGTTTTGATTATATCTGTAATTTTCTTTATTATCCATAAAATATCATCAAAATCAGTTTTAAAGTATGGTCTTTGTATTCTGATTTTCCTAGTTATTGTTTCTCCAATGTTAATTCAAAGGAATGAACAATATGGTGATCCATTATATTTTTCCCAGAGTAATACTTTTTTTTCTGGTGAATACTCTGCATTACTAGCTGAAAATACTTCTGAAACTGAATATGGTGTATCAAATTACATCGAAGATAATGGAATCCTCAGTTTTCTTGATAAATTTGTGTTAATGGGATTTTATAATATGATGGTAGTTATTTTCAAACTTTCTTTTCCATATCTTATTTTATTACTTCCATTTGGAATTTTATTCTCTTTAAGATCATTTGATCAGAATTATGATTACATCAAAAGTAATTGGATTTTTATAATTATCAGTCTGTCTATATTTGTAGTCTACTTTGCTATAATTCCAGAAAAAAGACTCATCTATCATATACTTCCATTTATCATCATCTTATCTACAATTACAATTCAACGATTTGTCAAATATGGACTAAGTACATTTTCGTTTACAACTAAACAAAAAAACTATTCTTTAATTGTCATTGTTGCACTTATAATCATTTTATCTGGTGTTTATACCACACGCTATGATTCCTCTGATAATACAATGAACCAAGAAAAACTTCAATTCTCAGAATTATTGTTAGAAAAATTTGATGGAGGTATATTGGATGCAGGAGATACACTTCGATTCATAAAATTCACTATACTGAATACAGATAGTGCATTTAAGGAATATAGTACTAGTCAACATAAAGAATTTTTTAATAATAAGTCTGAATTACGCAACACTACTCTCCATGCATCTTCATTAGATGAATTAATTGCTGTTGGAAAAGATCATAATCTGAAATTTATCTCTGTAAATCAAAATGGTATTAATGATATGTGGTATCCATATTTATCTGAAATTTATCTAAATCATAGTGAGTATTCATTTTTGAATAAAGTTTTAGACACTAAAGAATTAGGTTTTAAAAAATTTCATGTAAAAGTTTTTGAGATTGATTATGATAAACTTAAATTATCTATTCCCTGATTCTAATGTCTTTTTATCATATTCAGCATAATCTATTAAAAATAATTTAACTTTGTAACTTGATCCAAGAGAATTTGAATCATACACTTTTTTCAAATATGGAAATTCATCTTCATTAAAGTAAATATGTGTTAAATAATTTGGTCTATTTTCATAATCATCTATTACGATATAATCTAAACCACTTTCCCTGTAAGTATTGATATAACTAGTGATGGAATTGAATTTTTCCACATTAACTATTTTGATTGGCTTTGGTAAGAATTTTTTCTCTTTTGGAAATTCATCAGAGAAATGAGCTATTATTGGACGTAGATATTGATCTTGAGGATGATAACCATTAATTATATCTGTTTTTTCAAAAACAATTTTTG
>Ga0315327_10001140_pt1 | contig 13734 bp, 11 predicted proteins | sample M110032315metaG_FD_203460 | JGI IMG/M metagenome (GOLD analysis project Ga0315327, IMG submission 203460) | Ammonia-oxidizing marine archaeal communities from Monterey Bay, California, United States - M1 100m 32315 | ecosystem: Environmental > Aquatic > Marine > Coastal | place: USA: California... | reverse complement strand
CTTGTGCATAGCTACTGGCAAAAGTTGTTTTAATTTCTTCAGCTACTCTTTGTCTCATTTGTTGGAACTTTTCCATTCCAATCCTTCCAATCATTGGAGTTAACAACCAGCCACCAAGACCCCATGACATACCATAAGCTCTCTTCAGGATTGTTGGTGATTGATCTAGCCCACCATAGATATAGACTTGTTTGTATGTATCTGAACCATACCTACTATATTCTTTAGCAGTCTTATTAGCTGCAATCTCCATAGCAGAAAGTATTTGTCCTGGAAGTTCACCATTATTACCGCCACCAGTTGCATCAAAACCTAATGTTGCACCTGTTTCAACTAAAGCCGAAACAAGAGTACCCATAAAATCCGGATCACTAGTATTACAGACATGTTCAGCACCCAAACTTTTTAATAGTTCTACCTGTTCGGATTTTCTAACAATGTTTACCAAAGGTATTCCATCATCTTTACATATTTTCACTAACATTTGACCTAGATTTGAAGCTGCAGCTGTATGAACAAGAGCTGTATGATTTTCCATCTTCATAGTCTCTAAAAAAGAAAGAACTGTAAGCGGATTTACAAAAGAAGAAGCTGCTTCAGAGGGAGATGTTCCCTCATTCATAACCAAGCAATTAGAAGCAGGAACGCATCTGTACTGAGAGTACATTGCACCACCAGCCATTCCAACAGTTTTACCAATCAAATCTTTTACATTACCCCCCGCATCCACGACTATACCCGCACCCTCATTACCAACTTGCAAAGACTGGTCTAATCTAGGATTCATTGCGTTCATAAGGGTTGGATGTATTTTTATCATTGTAACTGTTTCATCTCCAGAACCTGAACTAGTAATTGATGAAAAATCTGCAGCAAAACTTAATAAAAGACCAAGGTCAGACGGATTAATTGGTGCTGCCTCAACCTTAATAAGAACTTCATCCTTTGATGGAACAGGAGTTTCGACATTAGCAATAGAAATTTCTATGTTGCCTTCATTTGTTACTTTTGAACGTATTTCTCTTGAAGTGTTTTCTGACATTTTTTCTCCTAATAAAATTTAATTTTTTCTCGATATTCAATTCTTGTTATAATTTTTCTGCGAATAAGTATCATCTATTTTTGAGGGAATGTTAAATACCAATCAATTTAACTGCAACTTGTTTTGTGAAGAATGAGATTGCTACCACTTCATAGCTAAACTCGTTTAAAGAACAAAATTCGTTTAATGCTTTAAATTCGTCTTGTTCCCAGCTTTCGTTCATTATGAATTCATCAAAAATAAGGATAGTATCTTTGTCTATAACTGGTTTTGAAAAATTTAAAGCACAAATAGTCGAAGAGTATAAATCTGCATCAAAATTTATTACTGATGCCGTAGGACGACATTCAGAAAAGAAGACTGGTAATGTATCTTCAAATTTACCTACAATAAATTCCCCCCCTTTAATTTTAGGTACATTTCCACCACTTGAATAGGTTCCTTCTTTCTCAATATTGCTTCCAACCAGCCAGTCTTCCGGCAATCCTGTGAATGTATCAAACCCATAACCTTTTTTGAAAAACTTAATAAGATATTTAAAGGATGATGCCCTCCATACACCAAATTCATAAAACGGTTTTGAAATTTTACTTTTTTTAACAATAGCATCGAAAAAGTACCATTTGTTAAAGTGTAATTCAGGAAGGTTTGGTAAACTGAAAACCCAGGAAAATGAGCGCATGTAAGCATGTTGGTTAAATTTAGATTTCATCAAACTATCAAAATCATTTCTATCTCCTTGATAGAACCTCAATGCAGCCTTCGTTAGTCTTGCTAGCTGGTGGTTTACATCTACTTTCAAGGTTTTATCAACCCAATGTTCAGCACCATTAATCGTCTTTTCACAACCAGATAGGTTCCATAAAGCGGCGGTATAGTCAGGTTTCAACGCTATCGCTTGTGTATAGCTTGCTTTCGCCTCGTCTAATCTACTCATTTTTTGGAGCGTATTACCCAAGTTGTTATGGGCTTCGGCATAGTCAGGTTTCAACGCTATCGCTTGTGTATAGCTTGCTTCAGCCTCTTCTAATCTGCCAAGTTCTTGAAGCGTGACACCCAAGTTGTAGTGAGTTTCGGCAAAGTCAGGTTTCAACGCTATCGCTTGCGCGCAACTTGCTTCCGCCTCATCTAATCTGTTCATTTTTTGGAGTGTTACACCCAAGTTGTTATGAGCTTCAGCAAAGTCAGGTTTCAGCGCTATCGCTTGCGCGCAACTTGCTTCCGCCTCATCTAATCTGTTCATTTTTTGGAGTGTTACACCCAAGTTGTTATGAGCTTCAGCATAGTCAGGTTTCAACGCTATCGCTTGCCTGAGACTTGCTTCCACCTCGTCTAATCTGCCTAATTCTTGGAGTATGTTACCCAAGTTGTTATGGGCATCGGCATAGTCAGGTTTCAACGCTATCGCTTGTGTATAGCTTACCTCAGCCTCGTCTAATCTGCACAGTTCTTGAAGCGTGACACCCAAGTTGTTATGAGCTTCAGCAAAGTCAGGTTTCAGCGCTATCGCTTGCGCGCAACTTGCTTCCGCCTCATCTAATCTGTTCATTTTTTGGAGTGTTACACCCAAGTTGTTATGAGCTGCAGCAAAGTCAGGTTTCAATGCTATTGCTTGAACGCAACTTGCTTCCGCCTCATCTAATCTGTTCATTTTTTGGAGTGTTACACCCAAGTTGTTATGGGCATCGGCATAGTCAGATTTCAATGCTATTGCTTGAACGCAACTTGCTTCCGCCTCATCTAATCTGTTCATTTTTTGGAGCGCGACACCCAAGTTGTTATGGGCTGCAGCAAAGTCAGGTTTCAATGCTATTGCTTGTGCAAAGCTTGTCTCAGCTTTGTCTAATCTGTCTAGTTCTTGCAGCGTATTACCCAAGTTGTAGTGGGCTTCGGCATCTTGAGGAGTAATTTCCACCGCTTTTTGATTGGCAACTAATGCCTCTAATATTCTGCCAGTTTGCTTAAGCACCGCTGCTAGCACTTTCCAGCTAAATGAATGGTTTGGGAATTGTTGAGTTATCGATATTGCCAACTTCTCAGCATCACTTAAGTGTCCAGCTTGATAATGTTGTAACAAACTGCTGAGTTGTTTTTGAGTTGGAGTTTTAGTCATATATTTTTTCTAACTTTTTATTATTTCATTGAGATGAACCAGTTTCTATAATCCGTATATAAGCTTTTATACCTTCTATAAAATCTTTAATCTTTATTTTCTCATTTGTTCCATGAAATCCAGCAAATTCTTCATTTGAAAGAGGGAATGGATTAAATCTATATGCATCATCAGCAACTTTTCCATAATGTCGGGAATCAGAACCAGCTATCATGAGACCGGGAACCACTATAATGTCTCCAAAAATTTCTTGAACTGACTTTTCGATAACTTTATAACCCCTAGATTCCCAGCTAGAAACTTCGCTAGCGGGCCTTCCGGAATATGACATAGTTCTAACTTCAACGCTCTCACTCTCTACTAATTCACGAACATGCTCAAAAACATCCTCTACTGAATTTCTAGGGTGTATTCTAAAATTGACAGTGCCTATCGCCTCAATTGGTAAGACATTTGTCTTAATACTTGCTGAAAGCATTGTTGGTGCAGTTGTGGTTCTTAACATTGCATTAGTTGCAGGTATCTTTGATAGATAAGAGTCAATCAATCCTCCAAAAAGCCAACGATTTGCAAAAGCTACTTTATATATAAATGGCATGTGCTTACTCATTTCATCAAACATTTCTAAGCTTAACCCTTCTAATCTTCCTGGCATTCTGTTGTCTTCAAGTCTTGCAAGCGCCTTAGACAAGTAACCTACTGCAGACTTAGTAGTTGGCATAGAAGAATGGCCGCCTTGAGCCTTTCCAACAACTTGCATTGTGACACTTCCCTTTTCTGCAACATTTATCGCAGCAACTAGTTTATCTACATTTGGAATAAAACCACCGAGTAGAAAAGAGCCTTCATCTAAGGACCACTCGAGTTGAATTCCATTATCAGAAAAATGTTGAGTTACTAAAGCAGCCCCATTAACTCCTCCTATCTCCTCATCATGCCCAAAACTTAGATATAAAGTTCTGGAAGGTTGAAAATCAGTTTCCATAAGATAAGTTACAGCCTCTAAGATTCCTATAACTCCGCTCTTATCATCCAAGGCACCTCTTCCCCATATATGTTCGGAATCTACTTTTCCTGAAAAGGGAGGTTCTTTCCATTTATCTTCAGTTCCCGGAATAACTGGTACAACATCATAATGTCCAGTCAGAAGGATGGGTTTTAAGCTTGTATCCTGACCTTCCCATTTAAATAAGAGAGTTTCATTAAATTTTTGAAGAGAAGTATTATTTACTACTAATTTATAATTGTTTTTTAACCAACTTATAAATCTTTCAAACTCTTCGAAATTCTTTTTTGAAGCTTGTTGATTTGAGATAGTTTTAAATTCTATAGACTGAGATAGATGAGTTATTGCTCTTTCTTCATTGATAGTGAAACTGATTAGTTCTAGTTTTTGGTCTACTGAAGGGTTATGTGTAAGCGCGTTAACTAATACAAAAGCGGATAAAACAAAAACCAAAATAAACATAGTTTTAATTATCGCTTTCATGCTCACGCGCTCCTTTTAATCTAATGTACCTTATACAAATCATCTTTATTCCCAATCAATAATAACATTACAAATATATTCATTAAAATCATTTGAGTATTTATGTATCAGTTTTTCCAGCATGCAGATTTTCAAAATAACTTCGTAACGTGGTTGTGCCTCGCTTGGGGCCAACACCATCAATTTCGCCGGCGGTAACAATAAATTCGGCCAAGTCACCGAACTGGTTGGACAGTAGACGGATAAATTTAACCACCCCCCAAGCTAACCACATAGGAATAGTGTGAATCTTGGCAGGCTTGCCGGTAACTTCAAACGCCAATTCAACGGCTTCACGCTGAGTCATAATATCAGGACCACCGACTTCTGCTTGCAATTCCTCTCCTTCAGTTACTTCAACGCAGGCCTTGGCTAAGTCACGGCCATGAAGAGGGTTCATTTTATTATTACCTTTACCCACTAAAAACGCGCGGCCACTTTTGGCCATATCGTAGATCACACCCATATCAGAAAAATAGCCGCAGGGGCGAACGATGCGGTATTCCAGCGAAGAGGCTTTTAAGACTCCCACAACTTTTTCATGAGCTTGGGTAATCGCCAATTGCATAATATTTTCTGCGCCCTGCATGGACACATAAGTAAAGCGTTTAACACTGGCTTGTTCACAGAGATCAATTAGGTTCTTATTGCACTGGTAATCCACTTGTTCAAAAGTCAGGCCATCACGCTGTCTAGAAATACCTACACAGGAGAAAACCACATCAATATCGTCCAGCATGCCTTTTAAGGTTTCTGGCTCAGTAATTTCACCAGTAAAAATCTCATCGTAATCCGCTTTGGTCAAGGCAGGGGCTGTAAAAGGGCCTGCTTCGTGCAGGCGCTCTTCACTGCGAGTCAATACACGGACATTATAGCCTGCCTCTTTATAGGCTCTTACGGCAAACTTGCCCAAATACCCAGTAGCTCCGGCAACCAGAACATGTTTCAGTGATTCGTCAGGTATAACTAACTCCAGTAGTAAATCTTGGGTTTCTTGTTTTTTCCACCAATAATTTTCTCACTTCATATCACTCACTCAATAGTAGCTAAAAGTGAATTAGTTAAGTCTAGCTGGCTACTTCTTTCCAAACAAAAAACTTCGTTACAATAATAAAACTTAAAATTAACCATATACCAACTCCTAGAGTGGTTGTATTTAAAATTAGCAAAGAAGTTCCATCATTCGCAATATCACGTAAACCAGTAGCAATCACACTCAAGGGAAGAGCATGAGCAACTGGTTGCATAAGTTCAGGCATAGAGCTAATGGGGAAAAAAACACCTGATAATATTAATTGAGGAAAAACAAACGCACTAACCATCGGTCTAATAGCTTCTTGAGTTTTTGCGAAACTTCCCAAACAAAATCCTAGACAAAGAAAAATAACAGTTCCAAGTACAACCATACCGTATAGTGAGAATAAACTTCCGACAATTTTTATATCTAATAGTGTTATTGCAAGACCAAGAACAACTGAGATTTGCACCAGGACAATTGCCAGTCGAGCCAGGACAATTGAAACTATAAAATCTTTTGGTTGAATGGGAGTTACAAAAAGTCTTTTTAAGATTCCTCGACGTCTGTATTCCACTATATTGAAACCGCTACCAGCAATACTTAGGTTCATCAACATGAAAGCCAATAGCCCGGGAAGTAAGAAATCGATATAACGTTGAGGCCTTGCTTTAATATCTTCAACCTTAACACTAAACATGGGCTCAGCATTTCTTAACTCTCGCTCGATAGAAAGCAAACTTGTGTTAAGAGCTTCTTTAATTGTCCCTAATTGTCTTACTTGTGAAGCATCTAACAACAGTCTTAATTCACCTGTTTTCTTAAGATAATCAAAGTTTTCGGGAATGATTATAATAGCTGTTTGATCACCTAAGAATAACTGTTCTTTAAGATCAGATTCTTCTCCTTCTGTAATATTGAAGAGAGGATCGTCAGTAACTATTTCAGTGAAATTTTTGGATACAGTATTGGTGGAATTATTTACTAGACCTAAATTTATGGGATCTGGTTCTCCTCCAGAGAACAGAAAAGCTCCCATAAAAACTAGAGGAAAAAAGAGACTAAACAGGATTGATTGACGATCTCTTACGAAAATCTTTAGAAATACCTTTACTAGATGGAGCTGTAAACTTGTAAACATCTTAATCCCTAAGCTTATGCCCAGTAAGAGCAAGGAATACATCTTCTATATTTCCATGCAAAGGTGCTTGCAGTGGTTGTGAAGCATATTTTTGAATTAAATCCTGTGGAGTGTCTTCCACAATTAACTTTCCTTGATCCATAATTGCAATGCGGTTGCATAAGGTTTCCGCCTCCTCCATATTATGAGTAGTTAGTACTATGGTCATGCCAGCAGCATTAAGTTCTTTTACTAGATTCCAGAGATTTCGTTTTGCCTGAGGATCTAAACCTGTAGTAGGTTCATCTAAAAAAAGAATCTTGGGATTGTTAACAAGAGCACACGCAATTGAGAAGCGTTGTTTTTGGCCGCCAGAAAGCTCTTCGGGTTTGGCATTTGATTTATCAAGAAGATCTACTTTTTTTAATAAGTCTTCAGAATCAATTTCTTGAGAATAAAGCTTACCAAAAAGAATTAGTAATTCCGTTAGATCAAGTCTGTCAAAGTATTCGTTAGCTTGGAGTTGAACACCGATAATTTCTTTTACTTTAAAGGCATTTTTACTTACATCTAAGCCGTCAATTAAAGCAGAGCCACTCTCAATATCGTTAAGACCTTCAAGCATTTCAAGCGTTGTAGTTTTACCTGCTCCATTAGGACCAAGAATTCCATAGACCTCACCAACTTTTATATTAAAGGTAATTCCATCAACAGCATTGAACGATTCCTTTTTATTCCCTGGTTGAGGGTAAGATTTGTAAAGATTTCTAACTTCAATAATATTCATATCTACGAGTGTGTCCTACTACACCAACTGATTTAACAGACCAAAATACCTTGATTGCAAAAAATGGCAACCAAAGATATCTACAATCAACTTTTAGGTTTGCATGATTGTAGTTGAATATATTTTTCATGCTCATTCCCACTTAATAATTATGAAACCATTCGCTTAAATGCGCTATCGTGTTTATCAATAAATTGATGTTTAAGAGCTCCCAAGATATGGGCACCTAAAATTATATAAACAATATAAGGTAAAAGATATTTATGAAATCCACCCCATATTTGGTAAACATTACTCTGGTTCCATAAAGGTGGTAACTCCCAAAAAAAGAAAAAAGTTCCATACCCATGATAGCTAGTCATCATAAATCCAGTAATTGGAATAACTAACATCATAAAATATAAAACATTATGCGCGCTGTGAGCCAATTTTTTTTCTGTTGATGTAAGGGAGTCATCCAAAGTTGGACGCTTTGATATTTTGTTCCAAATTAAACGAATGATTACCAAAAGAAATACAGTAACCCCTATGGTTTTATGAACAACATAATAAGCATTTCTATAACTTGTCTCTTCGGGAATCATAGAGGAAAAAATTCCCATGGGTATTAATGAAATAAAAAGAATAGCAATAATCCAATGAAGAAGGCGAGAAACTCTACCATAACGATCTTTTTCATTTTTTGCAGATAAAACTAAAAGGGTATTACTTTTGCTTTGATATTTTGCAATAAATAAAAGAAAAACTCCTGTTAGGAAGGCTGTGAGGGATTGTATCCATAGTAAAGTTGGTTTTGAAGAATCAAGAGGAGTCTGATTTGGTTTAGGATTTTCCAACAAACCGGAATTAATTACAAAAATAAAAAACCAAGATGCTATTACAAAACATCCCAAAGCGGCTAATAAAGTTCCAAAAACCCTTACTCTTGGAGCGCTAAAATTTAATGCCCATGAAGTAAATACAGATAAAAATACAATACCCATAGAAACCCAAGCTCCTGGGTTTATTAAATAATAACTTAAAAAAATGTCTTTCATCTTACTCCCACTCAATAGTTATGTTATTTAAAACCTTAATAAAATCAATGGTTTTAAGGGGGTTGAAACAGACTTTGTATAATTTTTAGGTAATGAACTAATCAAGATCCACTAAACAATCCTTACAAGTTAATAATGCTTTTGGTTCTTGAATGCCTGTTAATGTTTCATATAAACTTGCTAGACCATTAAGCGCTGATAAAACTTTAGGCTCCCCTAGAGACACATCAAAATTTTCAAGTAATTCTTTGAGAATTCTCTCCCTATGAGAGAGTTCTTCACCATAATACTCAACTTGATAATCTTCTAATTCTGCCGTGTTGGCAGCATATGTAATTGCATCATCAATGCCTCCAATCTCATCCACCAAACCTATTTCTTTAGCGCTTGTTGCAATCCAGACTCTGCCACCTGCAATCTCTTTAATATCTTCATATGATTGAGATCTTGACTCAGCTACAAAGTTAATAAATCGATCGTATGCATCGGCACCCCAGCTTGCAAAAATTTTATCCAAATCATCATCAATAGCTTGGGTCGGATCCCAGCCACCGTGCTTAGAGGTAACCACACCATCAAAATTTACTCCAATGTAATCCATTGTATTTTCTAATGTTGGCAGGGCAATTGCCACACCTATAGAGCCTGTAATGGTTGTGGGTTCAGCAAAAATATAATCAGCTGGAGTTGAGATATATACCCCTCCAGATGCAGCGTAGTCACCCATAGATACGATCACGTTGATCCCTTTTCTTTTGGCAGCAAGTAGCTCATCTCTAATCATTTCGCTACCAATAATAGACCCACCGGGACTATTAACTCTGAAGACAATAGCTTTTGTATTTTCTTCTTCATGCGCAGACCTGATTTGTTTTACTACACCATTGGCACCTGCCACACCCTGAGTGATATCACCCTCCATGATCACACCTTCAGCAGTAATTACAGCTATTTGATTATAACTATCAGAGAAGTCCTCATCTATTTGCTTTGCATACTCGTTATAAGAAATAGTTTTGTAAGTTTCGGTTTCAGCCTCTTCATCTAAACCAAATTCTTCAATCATATATTGACGAAATTCTGGAAATGATTTTGTACCATCAATAATATTATTTGCTTTAGCATAGGCAATATTTCCTATTGCAGCTTCACCAAAAAATCCAACGTAGTCATCTGCAAAAGATTGGATATCATCTGATTCAATCCCACGTCCTTCCGCCATGAGAGATTTCATTTCATCCCAAATAGGATTGAGCAAGGCTTCTCTCTGCATCTTGTCATTTTCTGACATGTCTGTTCTTGTGTGTGGCTCAAGGGCAGATTTAAAATCACCTTGAGAATAATTGTGAAAATTAATTTTTAGATTTTCATAAAGCTCTTTTTGATAAGCGCGCATTCCCCCAAGACCTCGAACGCTAACACTTCCAACAGGATGAACCCATACCTCAGATGCTTGAGAAGCCATGAGATAAGACGTTGTAGATAAACGATCGTTAAAAGCAATTACCCTTTTACCAGAGTCACGAAGGGCTTTTAATTCTTTTGCAATATTGATTGCTGTAGTTGGTCCAGCAAAAGCTGTGGATGAGAAATCAACAAACACAGCAGGAATATCTTCATCTTCAGCTGCCGCTCTTATTAATTGTATAAGATCTCTTGTTTGAATTTGATCAGTTGAAGAGTCTGTGCCAATGTTAAACAGAAAATCTGAGTCAAACACTTCTTGATCAACCACAGTTCCTTCAGGATCAATGAAGAGCACTCTGCCGGTTGGATCTTTAACTTCAGGCCCTGAAGAGGTTAGCGCTCCAATAATTATAATTGTAAAAAGGATCAAAAAGAAGGCTGTAAAAACATTCCGAATGATGATTCCTGCTTTTTCTAGAAATCGCCCAAGCCAAGAAAAAATAGATTTAAGTGCTTTCATAGGTACTCTCTAAACTCATTCCATTTAAAATGTAGCACAGGCTTATCATCTTTATTATGAGAAGCAAAGGTTATAATTTATTAATAGATATCTTTATTCCCACTCAATAGTTACGTTACTAAAATATCCTGTAAAATCAATAACTTATAGGATATATAATTAGACTTTGTAACTAGTTTGTAACTCTTTTACCATGGTTATAGGTTTGTCAAAAGTTTATCGATCGAGTGATATCCGGAGACTATAGCCCCAGGAACTCCTAGTTGATGGTGTAAATCATAGAGCTCACCTGCAAAGAAAACTTTATCATTCAATGGTTCATTTAGTTTTTGAATTATTGACTGATTAATTTGAAACGATTCTATCCAAGTTCCTAGGGTAAATTCATGCCGTCCCCAGTCTTCAAAAACATATTCTCCGGTATATGTCTTTGATGCTTTTCCTTCATAAATTTTATCCAGTTCTTCTAAGGCTTTTAAAACTATTTGTTCTTCAGATTCTAAACAGTAAAAATCCTCGACTCCGTTTCCTTGAACAAGTAAACCCAAAATGTGATTTTTAGAATCTTTTTTGAAAGCCATATCATAATATCCTTTCTCTCCTGTTTTAGCTTTGCACATAATAATATCTGAATAGAATTTTTCTGAAAATTTCATGACTAACTTAAACCCAGGCATAAAAGTAATAGATTCAATTGCATCTTTCTTTTCTTTACTGACATCAGGAATGAAATTGATATATTCAGATTTCAAGATACCAATCGATGCAGTGACGAGCACTTTGTCTGCCTTGTAAACCTGCCCAGATTTAGTTACTACATCCACTTTATCTCTAGAGTAGTTAATTTGTGTAACAGGAGAGTTAAATTCGATCTTGTCTTTCACCTCTTCTGCAAAATTTTTATCTAAAAAATTAAACCACGAGGAATTCTTAAATTTAAATTCAGGAAAAAATTTAAACCTAAAGAAAAAAAATAATCTCATTATTGATAAATTTAGCCAGCTAAAAATCTTTCCATATGAACTAGAGCCAAAGTCTTTGTCAAACTTATAAAAGGTGTTGTAAGGAACGGTTTCCTCATCAACCAGATCTCCTGATTTACCTTTAAGGCGATTCAAGACGGCAGGCAGATGATGTATCCATTCTGCCCCCAAGTCGATTGGGAAATCAGCCAAAGTTTTGTTTTCTTTTAATCTTCCGCCATACCTGTTGGAAGCTTCAAGAATAAGATAATCAATATTATTTCGTTGTAATATTTTTGCTGCAGCTAGCCCTGAAGCTCCAGCACCTATAATGATAACTTTCCCCTCAAAGTTATATGTTTTATGCAGAGCAATGTCTGCTGGAAACATGTCCAATGCTCTTGAGCCCCATCTAAAAACTTTCATTCCCACTCAATAATTAGTCTACCAGACTACCTTCAAACGCTTTAACTTCTTCTGGAAAAGAACCAGAAAAATTATAAAAATTAAATAGCACCTCGTTTTCACTGTCTTGTATAGAAACCAGTCCTTCACCTTTTTCAACACTTACCTCTACTGAACAGATATCTTCCCAATTAACATGAATGTGTGTATCGCTATCAATGTCTAACCTGTCTTCATCAACCATCTCATTAATAAAGAACTTTCCTTTCATGTCAGCGCTATAACTACCTTTTTTTTCACTTTGAAATAATAGTTCTCCACATTCAAAAAGCACTTTGAAAAAATCTTTTTGCTTTTGATTTATTATTTTATTCACTTTATTCCCGCTCAATAGTTTTACCCCTCCGGGTATTGGCAGATTCTCTGGGTACTGGTTTCGATACCGTCTATGAATGTGAAGATCATCTCTTCGTTGCGCATTTCTCTGAATACAGCATCGAAGAGGTTGAACAATCTGAAGACCATTACGCCCTCGTCATCGAAGTGTATGGCGGTGTTGAAGTTGTTGCATATCGCACCAACATCTCGCGCGCCATTATTCAAGGTGCCATCAACACGAAAGTCATGGATTGTGCCATACGCTGTCACGACCGTCCGATTCCCACACTGCTCTATACGTTCGAGATGCCCAACTCGACCTGAAATCCCGAGCCATAGCCCTCTCATGTCGACAACTCCCTCAGCGAGCGGTTCGGTGCACTCAGCTAAAATGGGCATAGGTATGGTTGTGTAGCTGCAACCAGGCGTATACGCCTTAGGAATATCGTTAGCGGATTTTCCTGAGCCGTCAAGGTCAGGCAGGTTACAGTAGTTTAAGGATCTGCCGTCTTGCAGAAATATTGCAGGGTCGGTTGTGTCGGCAGGCCTTGGCAGTGCAAAAGCATATAACAACAAGCCGATCACTAGGACAGCTACAAAACCTAACAACCATTTTGTGATTCTTAGGATCATTTTCAGTATCAACAAACCCCCATTCTCCTACTACACAGTGTGTAACTTATGTTTAACAAAATCTTTTATGTCTTTTTTGGAACGCAACCTAACAAACTTTATATGTGAGTACTTAGGGTTCATAGAGTCAATTAAGTAATACCTTCTTTTTGGAAAAAAATTAGAAAGTCCCCACCAAATTACTGAATCACGAGTAAAAAACTGCCTCCAAAAAGTTTCTTTATTACCTGCCCACAATTCTTCACCTGTAAAAATTCTAATCAGAGTTCTTCGTAGTAATCTGTAAAAGATAATATGAAACGGCATATCCAGATAAACTACCATTTGGCATTTCTTCCATTTAATATGAAGTGTTTGTGGATAATTCCCATCTAAAACCCAATCATCAGAAGATAAATGTCTTTCTAACTTCGAAAATAATTCTTCATCTGTTACTTCAGTCCAATTACTTTTCCAAGCTAATGCTTCTAGCTCAATATAGGGTATCTTCAGTTTTTCCGCTATTTGTTTAGAAAAAGTGCTTTTACCACTTCCTGCTGTTCCGATAATATTTATTCTCATTCCCACTCAATAGTATATATGAATAAAACTATTATTATTAATACAATTACTGAGTAAATCTTTAAATATTTAACTTAGTTTTATACCAATCAAGGTATGTACCGAGCACAGAAGAAAACTCTTTTCTTTTAGCTAATGAAAACAAGTGTTTAAATGTTTTAGGATATTCATCTTTGAATTTTTCTGCAATCAAGCCCAATCCTCTATCTTTTAAAATATCCTCATA
>Ga0315327_10001138_pt1 | contig 13746 bp, 10 predicted proteins | sample M110032315metaG_FD_203460 | JGI IMG/M metagenome (GOLD analysis project Ga0315327, IMG submission 203460) | Ammonia-oxidizing marine archaeal communities from Monterey Bay, California, United States - M1 100m 32315 | ecosystem: Environmental > Aquatic > Marine > Coastal | place: USA: California... | reverse complement strand
AGCGTCCACCGAGGACATGCCCACCAATCGGGACTCAGGACGATAGTCTCGAAAATTCATCGGCTCCCATGCCGCCCATTGAACACACAATTCTGAAGTGTTCTTTGGAAACTGTCTGCACAGACAATCTTTGACCCCTCTGCAATAGAGGCATCCCTTCTAAATCTCCATTGGCTCTCAAATCAGGAAGGCCGATGGCATCGAGAGCCGATATCGGTTCTATATCGACCATCATCCATCGTGGGTTATCCGGTGTTGCCTTGGGGTCAAAATACTTGGAATCTTCATTCTGTGCGGTAAAGTCTGGATATCCCTCCTTGCTGACTTTGGCTACGCCGGCCACGTGTGGTGGTTTGCAATTTGAATGATAGAAAAGAACAAAGTCACCCAAGGCCATTTTGTCCCTCATAATATTCCGTGCTTGGTAGTTCCTAACTCCATCCCAATGTGTCGATCCATCAGTAACGAGTTGCTGCCATGGATAAACATGGGGTTCGCTTTTCATCAGCCAATAATTTACCATGTAAATCGTAGTCATAGGAAGGCAATCAACATTGGCGTCACCATGCATCCCTAGTTTGTTCGAAAACGACTGCGTCTCGCGCGATGTCGGTGGCACCCTTGCTAGTTGCGATATTGTTCAAACCTGCTGTTTTCACCATTGCTGACATCCCCCCAGTGAGCCCAATATTAGAAGTCACCATGAAGGAGTATATGGCTGGTAACAATAGTAATGCGGACAATGCTGCTACAATGAGTAGGATGATGACAACTGTAACGAAGGGAGCAATTGCATCGATTTTTATGCCATAAGCACAGGTCAATCCAGCTGCCGTAACAGTTGTTGCTTCGAAAAGACTCATCCCCGTACTGGCACAGGCTGTGCGAATCGCATCCAACGAACCACCCAATTCCTTCACCCTGTTAGCAATGTGAATAGAAAAGTCAATTCCAACACCAACAAGAATTGAGCCAATCATCACAGTCACGAGCGATAGGGTGACGCCCCCGGTGTCCATAACTAGCCATTGCATTGCAACCGTGAAGCCAACAGGAATTGTAGTTAAAAGTGCGAATCTGATATCTCTGAATACCAGTGCTAGTGTGATCACAGTGAAACCCAAGGCGAAGGCAAGAGATGACCATTGAGATTCGACAATCAGTTTATTCACCTCGATTGTGATGGAGGCAACTCCGATTAGGGTGTCCCCTAGTACAGAAATTGGATTCTCTGAGTCTCCGGCGGCCTTGGCCCAATTATTGATCTGTTCAGCGGTCACGGCAGTAGATTTGACATCCATGAATGGCATATCGATGTAAATCAGGGTTCTCTGGTAATCTGATGAAATGAAGAGCTCTCGCATTTCCTCTGTCATGCTGTTGTAAAATACGTATATCAGGAAATTCTGAACCTGCCTCCCGCCATCGTCCTCTTGGGCGTCCAAAGTATCTAGAATGGTCCAGAATGATACGTTTCCAGACTGTTCGCGGTCGAATATCAGCTCTGCTACCTCCTTAATTGGCTCTGGCAGAGGGGTATCGTCAATGATGTCGTTTATTGGTGATCCAGAGACGTTTACGCCTACGGCAATTGCCTTCATTAGGAAGACTATTGACACAGCAGTGGCGTTTTCTACGTCATTGCATTTAGCTTCTAGATTCTCGATTCCCTCGAGATTAGCATAGGGGTGCTCCGCTGTAATCGATCCTATGCCTAATTCTGGTTCTGCCTGGATGTTGGCCTCAACGAGCAAGAATCCAGGTTGACCTGCATCGAACTCATCTGAGTAGACACCCATTTTCTTGACTGCCTCGACCTCATTGGGAGCCATTTTCAGGAGATCGATATTTTCCTCTACGTTCTCTCGGTTATATCCAGCTGAGATTAGCATCAGTGTTAGGAATAATGTGAGTGTGACTCGAGACCACTTTACTGGCATGTTAACTGCTGCAACGAAGACTTTCGGAGGAGGGTGAGAGGGCTTTTTCAGATCGAGTAGAATTGTTAGGTTAGGAACCATTATCATAGTCATGAAGTAGACCACGACAATCCCTCCCGCCAATGCCCAACCAACGGTCTGAATGGGCTTCATGGGTGCAAAGGTGAGCGAAATGAAGCCAATTACCGTGGTCATTGCAGAAAGGAAGACCGCCCGACCGGTGGAGTTCAGAGCAGCGGCCATCTTCTCATGCGGGGTGCCCTTGGATTCCGCATATCTGTTTGTGATGTGAAGCCCATAAGAAACCCCTAGCGAGAGGATTATTGGGCCGACAAGAATCACAGTCATGGTGACTTCATAATCTATCAAACCGATTATTCCCAGAGTAACCCAAACAGCACAAAGAGTAGGTAGGCCAGCGATAATCACGACCTTGATTCCTTGGACGAAACGAATCCGCCCTGTTTGGAGTAAGTCGCAATGGAATATGAACAGCATGGTTGCAACGATAAAACATCCTTGGGGGAAAGCCTCCCAGAACATCTTGAATGACTCCTCTGTTACGGCATTAGTCAGAGGTGCTGGTCCCGTTAGTGTCATCCTGAGGCACAAAGAATCTTCCTCAATAGTGCATTTGCCCTGGGAATCCGGAGTGCCCCAGTTGTTGTTCACACCGATTTCATCAATCTTTCCTTGTGTTTGGGTAACAATATCTCCAACTGACATGTCCCCGGTATCATCGGCAATTCCTATGATTATCACTGCACGATTCCAACCATACGCGCTCCTTTCCTCCGTGGTCGTCCCGACATCTCTGACCAGTTTGTCTAAGGCGTTCTGGGGCATTTCCTGTAGGATCTGATCGACTCTCTGTTGTTCATCGGGAATCGCATAATTCCCAATTAAATCGCTCTGAGAATCTATCGTCTCATTTATCTCATCCGAGAGTTGCTGGTTCCCCGTAGCTTCTGCAAGACCGGAAAAGAAGGCCTTGACCACACGGCCTCCGCTTGAGTTAACTTCCTTGATTACTGTAGAAATCGATAGTACGTAGATGACGTTGTCATCGGCCCCTTTATCGTTCGTTTGATTATTGATTACCCTCTCGACACTATCGATCTGGTCAAGTATGTTAATCTGGGTGACATTGTAGTTATACGACTCCACGTATATCACCATTACATTGGTAGTCCAGTCTTTCTCCACTTGAGCAATGAGATTCTTTACGCTGTGCGGGTCATCATCGGTCGGTAGGTAAACCTCCAGGTCACCATTCACGTTTAGGGCGGGATCTTCACTGCAGAATGCTGGATTGTCAAAACTATCTCTACAGTCCAAAACCCCAGAGTGGGGCAGTAGTGACAAAGTGAAACCAAGCGATAATAGAACAGCCCAAATTGGGAACATCGTAAGTATGCTGGAGCTATTTGACTCTCGGAATCTCCTTCGGATACGGTTGTTTAACTTAGCAATTGATCCTTTGATCGTCACTGAATCAGTATTAGAAATTCCAGTTCTTGCACCATCTATTATTGAGTTGAATGACGTGCCTAATGAGTCGCCGATACGCTTCTTCGCCATGTCGCTCCTGCTACTACGTGAAACGGCATACCTTCAACCCCTCGGAAGACATGTTTCGTGATGTGTATTTTTGCAATGATATGGCAATGGTCAAGAACGCCAGACTTTTCCAATAATATGGTGACACTGTGAGTGAGCCAAGAATTTCTGATAAGAGATGGAGCGTGGACCTTGAGAAGCGCATACAAGAGTCGCACTTCTCAGAAGAATCATATCGCGAAAGATACAGTTTTGATCCACGTAGCGAAAGAGAGATTTTCGTAATTGATACCCCTCCCCCGTACCCTAGTGGGACATGGCATATTGGCGCCGTAGCTCAGTATAGTATGATCGATGTCATAGCAAGAAGTCAGCGTTTACTGGGCAAGGAAGTCAGATTCCCTTGGGGGGTGGATCGAAACGGCATCAACATCGAGTTCACTGTCGAGAAGAAAACTGGGAAAAAGATGAGGGCATTCGATAGAGCAGAATTCTTGGACATTTGTTCCGAGACTATAGAAGAATACACACAAGCAATGCGCAAGACTGCAAAACGAGTAGGTTTATCTTGTGACTATGATAATGAATACCTAACTGATTCGCCTGACTATCGTGCAGTTTCACAGTCAATTTTTGTTGATTTATTCAAGAGTGGCGATATTGTAGAGGATCTGAGGCCAAATATCTACGATCCAGTGGAAGGTACAACAATTGCAGATGCAGAGGTTCAAAGAATTCAACGCAGAACAAAGTTATGTCATGTGATTTGGACAACTGAAGATGGTGAGGACATTACCATTTCTACAACCAGACCAGAGATGATATGCGCATGTGGCGTCGTAATGGTTCACCCCGAAGATCCAAGATACTCTCACTTAGTTGGGAAGAGGGTAAATCTCCCCTTGCCCGTCTCCGAAAGAGGGAGTAATGTCGAGATTATGGCACACCCATCTGTGAAGATGGATTTTGGCAGCGGGATTCTGATGGTCTGTTCTTTTGGAGATCAGAATGACGTAGCAATATTCAGAGAACTCGGTTTAAGCCCATTCGTAGCAATAAATCTAGAAGGCGAAATGACTGAAATCTCAGGCCCACTTAGGGGAATGAGAGTCAGTGATGCAAGAATCGAGGCGACTATACTACTGCAGAACTCTAACCGCTTGGAGTCCACCGAGGAAAAGGACCAGGAAATTCCAGTGAGTGAGAGGGGTGGAAACCCAATCGAAATCATTCTTCTCAAGGAATGGTATGTCAGGCAAACCCATGTCCTAGATAGACTAATTGATCTATCCAAGGGTAGTCGTTTCATTCCCGAGAGAAATAGGCAGTACCTTCATGATTGGGTTGATGGCATTTCCATTGATTGGCCAATTAGTCGAAGGAGATGGTACCACACAGAGGTCCCAATATGGTACTCTGAAGATGGAACAAAGGTAATCGTACCACCTAAAGGAGTATATGTCCAACCATGGAGGGAGGGGCCACCCCCGGGTTCTGAGGTAATCGAAAGGGAAACGAAGGATCATTTGGGTGAGTTTTCTAAATTAGAGGGAAGCCTAGGGAAAATTTCTGGTGAAGAGAAGGTTTTCGATACATGGATGGACTCATCGAACTCCAACCTATTTGTCTCGGGTTATCTGAACCAACCAGATCTGTTCAATCGATCATTTCCCACATCTATCCGCCCCCAAGGCAAGGAAATTGTCAGAACTTGGTTGTACTACACTCTACTAAAGAGTGCCTTACTATTTGACAAACCTGCTTTTGAGAATATTTGGGTCGATGGACTTGGGATGGACCCATGGGGCAGGAAGATGTCAAAGTCCCTAGGCAATGGGATTGACGCAGATAGCGTTCTAGAATGTGGAGCCGGCGGGCGTACTGGTTCTTGGAAGATCAAGGGGGCCGATGGAAAGCAAGTTACCCTAAAGGCGAATAAGATTGGGAGTGAATGCTTTCGTCTATGGAAGGCGTGTGATGCACAGGTAGGAGATGACTTCCACATCAATCCAGAAGAGATTGAGACCAAGTATTACGGAGTACTAACGAAGATTTTCAATATCGCCAGGTTCGCTAGCCAGTTCGATGCACCGAAAAATTTTGAATCCCCGCCCAAACTAGAAAATGAAGACATCTGGATACTCGCTGAGTTCGACACCACACTTTCTGATGTTCAGTCTGCATGGATGGATATCGACATATACACTGCAGCCCAGTCAATCAAGTCATTTGGTACCGGGATTTTCCCAAGCCACTGGTTGGAGATGTCTAAATCGAGACTCTATGGCGAGGATATATCGGCCACATGGACCCTGCACAGGATTGTTCGAGATCTGATGAGTGCCTTCTCGCCGATATGTCCTTTCTTCACACATTATCTCAGCACGACACTATATGGCAGTAGCTCTGTCGATGTGAGGGACTTCCCACAATTGCCACCCTCATGTGGAGTCGAACGATTCGATGAGTTTCGTTCTCTAACCAATACTCTAGAGAAGTTCAATTCAATGGTCTGGAAGGCAAAGAAGGATCTCGGAATATCTCTGAAATCCCCAATTTCTGGTATTGATATGCCTGAGAAACTAGCACCCTTTGCTAGTGCCCTCACACAAATGCATAACTTGGAATGATGCTCATTTTGCAATGTTAGTTGAGTGAAGTACTAGTTTCACCAGTCTCAAAGAACTCAATCAGCAATTTTGCCATCTCGATACCGATTCTGGCTTGGGCTTCCAACGTGGATGCGGCTATATGGGGGCTTCCATGAAAAGATTCGAAATCAAGAAGGGGGCTATCACCTAGGGGTTCATTATCGAATACATCAAGAGCAAGGGTTCGCAATTGGCCGGTCTCCAAGGCCTTCACAGCATCTTCTTCATCGACAATTCCCCCCCTTGCGCAGCTTACAATGTGGTTTCCACATTCTATGCCATCGGCCCCTATCCCGGGCATCAATGATATCCTATCCAAGTTAACTAAATTTCGAGTTTCATCTGTGAGGTTGCAATGGACCGATACATGAGTACAGTGGCGGAAAATCTCATCCACATCATCGTGCATTATGACCTCACTAATTTCACCACGCACATATGGGTCGTATACATGGACTTCCATTCCAAATGATCTCGCAGCCTGAGCTACCCCCCGTGAGATTCTTCCGAACCCAAGTAATCCGAGTCTTTTACCACAAATCTCCGAGCCTCTGAGTCTCTTCTTAGCCCAATCGCCAGCACGTAGATTCCTGTCAGCAGTAGCGATATTCCTAGTCGAGGCAATTAGGTGGCCGATTGTGAATTCTACAACGCTTCGAGTTGAAGCACCCGGTGTGTTACAAACAACAATTCCATTTTTTGTAGCTTCATCGATGTCTATGTTGTCGACCCCTACGCCAGCCCTACCAATGAAGCGAATACCCCCTTCCGTAGTTAACGATGATGAAATTTGTTGGGCTGTTAGCTTTGTAGCACTTCTAATTACAACGGCATCAAAAAGAGCAAGTGAACCGTTAGAAATCTCCTCTTGTTCATGATGCCTCACTACGACTTCATGACCTTCATTCTCGAGCATTGCGATCGCTTTGGGGGACATGCCGTCCGTCACTGCTATGCGAGCCATGATACAACCCGGGGAAAGATGTGCATCAACATTGTGAGATTCGGTTCCGGTGGATTGATATCCAACACCCCTAATTCGGCATTAGATACCATGGGATTTGAATTACCTGAGCTTGAATATGATTATGACGCACTAGAGCCTTACATTGATGCAGAGACAATGGAGTTACACCATTCCAAGCATCATGCTGGATATACTTCCAAACTGAATGCAGCAATAGAGGGGACTGAAATGGATGGATTGGGCATAGAGGAACTTATGACTGGTCATTTCGATAATACAGCAGTCAGGAATAACGGTGGGGGATACTGGAATCACCAGATGTTCTGGAAAACCATGGGCCCTAATGGTGGAGGGGAGCCTAGTGGCGACCTTGCTAATGCAATTGCCGACACATTTGGATCATTTGACTCAATGAAAGAGCAATTTGCTAATTCTGCAATGACTCGATTTGGTAGTGGTTGGTCATGGCTATGTGTAGCAAATGGCAAATTATGTATTTGTTCTACGCCAAACCAGGATAACCCCTTGATGACTGGTGAAGGCATCCCAATTCTCGGTGTTGATGTTTGGGAGCACGCTTACTACAAGAGCTACGGGCCCGGAAGAGCAAACTACATCCAAGCATGGTGGAATGTAGTCGATTGGAAGACGGTCGCTACTAATTATGAAGGTGCAATTTAAGCAAATTTTTTTAGTATAATTACAATTTCATTATAGTGGCGAAACTGCACGCGAAGACGTGACCGATGAATACGAGGCGTTGCTCACATCTGTTCTAATTCTCGTTTCTCCCGTATTTTTTGCTCTTCCAGTATCTATAGCATGGAGATGGTGGGTTGGAATCGAACCTGAACACGAGCATTACAGGGAGAAAGTGCGTAGAGTATTGGATGCAGGGATGCCGCTAGTTCGATACCGGGGTGAGTTAGATTCCGAAGCTAGAAGGGTTCACCTGTCGTCAGAAAGACAGGCTAGGATTGAGTCAGATCTGCTGCATAGACTAAGAGTTCAGCACTTCCTACTTTTCCCGAGTCTGATTCTATGGCCATTGGTGGGTATTTTCGCAGCTATCATCAGTATACCAATGATGCCATTCTTGAGGCTAGTAGAGTGGATACTAATTGACAAGAGGATGCTATCTGCTGTAGCAATAGTGATTCAGAAGTATACTCGCTGGGAGATAATTGGCATTCCCAGGCTGGATGACGGTTCGAAGCAGTTTGGAAAGGCACTAGCTTCAATTCATAGAATGCCAACTACTGTTTTTCTTGGCCTGTTTGCGTATCTGATAGTTTCATACTCGCCCATGAGTTCTTTCCACGTGCTACTGCTTAGTGCTTTAGTTTACATCATATTAGTTTCAGCAATTTCTGTCATCAGAGCCGCAACAGAAAGCACACTTACATTCGCTGATCCAACTAACAGAAGAATCATCCCTATGGAGTCTTATGTCGATGAGAAGCTTGGCCCCTGGGTAGGGGTGGGTCTGTTATTTCTACTATCTAGGCAAATGATGTATGGTTCAAAGATACGTACCGGGGAACTACTGATTGATCCAGTCCCATTTTCTATTAGCGTACTACTGGTCCTTTACACGGCAACAATAATTGGGATAACCGTAGAGATTCTATTCTTTAGGAATAGGGGCAATGGAGTAAGAATGGCATTCCAAAAACAGATGGTTGAAGTTTTCAATCCAGATGTATATCTGTTCAATAGGAATATGGGCTCTCTAAGACTAATTCCATTGATGCCACTATCCGTCTGGATTGAATCAGATGAGGATTATGATGCAATAGTCACGGATAACTGAGTAGCTCCATTGAGAAGTCTACCCCATCAATATGTACTACTTCTGTTGGCGATTCCCCTAATCGTATCATTGCAAGTGCATGAGTGATCCCCCCTATGGAAATTGAAGAGCTTACCGAAATTGAACCGAAATCAGTAATGGAATGCTTGCCAACCCCGAGGGGAGAATTCCCAGTGAGTCTGCAAAAATTCTTGACAGTCCTGCCTCGGCTCTCTATTCTAGCATGAACTTCTTGGCCCGGATAGCATCCCTTATCGTTGCTAACAAGGGTTCCCATGCCCATCTCTTCCGGAAGATTTCCAAATGCATCTTTTATGGTAGGGTCGCCAAGCATAATTCTGCATATTTCCCATCTTTCTGAGTCCATTTCTACAAAATCTAATCCACTAAGAAGTGATTTGATAGAATTAATATTGTCCGATTTTACAAGAATATCGAGTCGGTCACAAAATGATGATTCTCGCTTTACGAAAAGATGGTCCCCTGACTCAATTAACTGATTGGCTTCTGTGGCACGGAAATTTATTCCTAATTCTGAGAACTTGTCATGGGGATCAGTAGAGAATATGGATATGCGGAAAATTGCATTATCGGCAATCAATATTTCGCAATCTTCATCCCATGATGTTCCATCTACTAGTGTTCTACGTGTGATATCATTATGTGCAGCAGAAGAGATTAGCAGGACTTTACCAGAAATGGTATACACCGTACCATAGTCGCATATCCGGCCATTATAATCGCAGAATAATGCATCTCTACTGGCCAAGTCTGGCATGTCTAATATATTGGTTGATACCATTCTGTCTAGAACACTGAGAGAATCGTCTCCCTGGATCAAGGTAACCGCATCAGCACGGACAAAATATTCCGATCGTGGGTTGGATATTGACAAAAAACGACCTCAGCCGAATGACTGCCCACAGCCACAGGATCGATCTGCATTGGGATTCTCTATTTGGAATCCGCCCCCCATTAGAGTTTCCTTGAAATCAATATTTATCCCATTCAACATTGAGCTATCCTTGTTGTGTACTAAGATATCAAAATCGCCTATATCGATTCTCTGAAATCCATCATCACCGGGATCCTCAATGATTTTCATATCATAAAGATAGCCCGAGCAGCCGCCCGATTGTGCACTAATCACCAATACATGAGATTCTTCGTCTCCAGACATGTTTTGCCGGAGTGCTACTATTGCTGCTTTGGTAAAGTTGAGCTTGACGTCTACTACTTCAGTTTCGGTGACTACTGGGAGGGAAAAACCTTCACCACCTAGTATGCCCATGAATTGCTGTTGAAATGGTTCTATTTCAACGGTTCCTATAATCACTCGTCACACATATCAATCATGCTCATCTCCAGAGGTCATGGAGGGACTTGAATCGCGAGAAATTGCTAAGTTGACCTACGAAGGTATAGCAAGGGGAACTGACTGTGTTGCTTGTGAAAGACCTCTATCGATAATTATCGGAAATCAAGTACACGGTAGACATGAACTCGGGATTACAATGAGGACTGAAGGTCATGACAGGCTACTAGTTCTAGGTTTCATTTACTCCGAAGGAATTATTTCTTCCATAGATGATGTTTCTAATTTTGAAATTGATAATGACCACGCAACAATCGAATTATACAAAAACGCGAATTTTGATCCTAAAAAGCACTGTAGGAACAGTACGGTGACATCGTCTTGTGGGATTTGTGGGAGGGCAAGTTTCGAAGGGGGCATGTTGGAGGGGGCTAATGAATTGGATGAGCGAATGAAGATTAGTTTAGATGCCATAGCAAATTGTATAGAGTCGGTTACTCGAAAGCAGTTAATATTCTCACAAACAGGAGGATCTCATGCGTGTGCTAGTTTCACTAGCAATGGCTCCATTGAAAGGGTGTTCGAAGATGTCGGAAGACACAATGCATTTGATAAATTGGTGGGGTCATATATTGATGAGGGGCGTATTCCGAATGTTGGATTGGGGGCATTTGTCTCAGGGAGGGCCTCATATGAGCTCGTTCAGAAATCTATTCGTGCAGGATTTCCGATAATGATTGCAATCGGCGCTCCCAGTAGCCTTGCCGTTGACTTGGCTAAAGAGCATGGAATGACACTAGGTTGTTTTGCGAAGGATGATTCTATTACAATATTTAGTGGAGTTAGGAGAATTCTGCAATAGTTTTCTTTATCGGGGATTTCTATATCTTCTTTCCTTCATGTCATTATGATATTTCGCCCCCAAATTGGCACCATTGCTAGTAACCCATTCGGAAAACTCGATTGAACCTAGTGGTTTTTCGTCAGTAGCCATAAGACCCTGCATCAAGCCTTTAATCTCGGCCTTGGTAATGACTATGTCTTGAAGGAAGATGCCAACAATCTTTCCTACAAGCAAACCAATAAATGGTGGAACAGGAACTATCACTCTACGAACCCCTAATGACTTAGCTAGTAATCTAACATAGTCTCTATACAAGAAAGTCTCAGGTCCTGCAACGTCCAACACAATATCCCCAGTAGATTCACCCTGGTTAACTGCAACCCTTGCTACATCTGCAATATGGATAGGTTGGATAGGGTAATTCCCCATTCCGAAAATACCGAAAATTGGAAACTTACGTATCAGCCATGCCATGTTGTTAATCAGAACGTCTCTTTCACCACCAAAGAATACAGTGGGCCTCAGTATTGCATACGATAGGGATGAATCGGTTAGGATTCTCTCAACCTCAACCTTTCCCATGAAATATGACCAATCGGGTGCTTTGTGAGGATGGGCCACTGAAAAATGTACGACCCTTTTGACACCAGCTTCCTCGGCGGCGAGAAATAATTTACGGGTGTTCTCAACCGCTAAATCATGTGCATACCCACCTTTCCGGTTCTTGTAACGCACCCAGTATGTGTTGTATAGAACCTCTGCACCCTTCAAGGACGATACAAGAGAGTCGTGATCAGAGAAATCAATTGGCAAGACTTCGATACTTCCCTTAAACGGGTCGTCCCTGCCAATAGCATTGGTGAGTGTCCTGACCTTCTTGCCTCGAGATATTAGCTCCTTTGCAATCCATCTTCCCGAATACCCAAACGCACCAGTCACTACGTGAAACCCTTCTTTCACACCCTCTGAGACTAGGGGGATGACATTATCTTACCCTCAGTACTTTGAAATGTGCGACGTATAAATTTGGTTTGTGCGAGTAACTCCGGAAGCAACAACTCCTCTCGAGGAGAATCCACCGAAAAAAAGAGTTCCGAGTAAGTCGGCTGCTGGCTTGCCCGCGATAATTTCTACCGCCAAACACGGAGTCTCCAAAATGGGAATTATTGCAAGCCTTTCCAATTTTTCCAGAGTCAACAAATTCTATGGATTTGACTGCCCTGGCTGTGCATGGCCGGATCCAGACTCAAAAAGGACATTCGCCGAATTCTGCGAGAATGGTGCCAAGGCCATTGCAGATGAGGCTACTAAGAAAAGGGCGGGGCCTACTTTCTGGTCCAAATGGAGTGTAGCTGAATTGTCCAAGAAGCCTGATCATTGGCTTAACAGTCAAGGACGTTTGACACACCCACTTGTACTGAAGGAAGGTTCTGAATTCTACGAGCAAATATCATGGGATGAGGCGTTCAATACAATCGCTCTCGAGCTATCCAAGCTAAATTCCCCAAATGAGGCTATTTTCTACACCTCTGGTAGGACTAGCAATGAAGCAGCATACCTATGGCAATTACTTGCTAGGAGTTTTGGAACAAACAATTTGCCCGATTGCTCAAATATGTGTCATGAATCATCTGGTGTTGCATTATCGCAGAGTATTGGGGTTGGCAAGGGTACGGTAAAGCTTGAGGACTTCGATAAGGCTGATCTAATCATTGTCGTTGGACAAAATCCCGGAACTAATCACCCTCGGATGCTTACAGCTCTAAGGGATGCAAAGCGTTCCGGGGCATCGGTCATTAGCATTAATCCACTAGTGGAAACTGGCATGGTTAGATTCAAACACCCTCAAAATCCATTAGAGGTCTTAGGCCGTGGCACATCAATATCAGACGAGCATATTAGAGTCAGAGTAAACGGGGATCAGGCACTATTCAGAGGATTTGCTAAGGCGATAATTTCCAATAATGATGAAGACGATGATTTCATTGAAAGGCATACTTACGGTTATGAAAAATATCGCACTGAGGTATTGGGAAGTTCATTGTCAGAGATATCGGAGATTAGTGGAATTGAGAAAACAGAAATTATACGGATTGGGGAGCTGATTGGCAAGTCTAGATCTACTATTTGTTGCTGGGCCATGGGACTAACCCAGCACAAGAACTCCGTTGCTACGATACAAGAAATTACGAATGTGCTTCTACTTGGGGGCCATATGGGAAGGGATGGGGCTGGAGTTTGCCCAGTCAGGGGTCACTCAAACGTCCAAGGGGACAGAACCGTTGGGATTAACCATAATCCATCGATGGAATTCCTGGATTCACTAAATCTTGAGTTTGGTATTGAACCTGTAAGTAAGAAGGGTTTGGATGCTGTTGAATCAGTAAGAGAGATGAGGAGGGGTGTGGCTCGAGTATTTGTTTCGATGGGGGGCAACTTTCTTTCAGCAATGTCAGACACAAATTCTACAGCAGAGGCTTTGCAGAAATGTAACTTGACAGTACAGATCTCTACAAAGCCAAATAGATCTCACCTAATTTCTGGTAAGATGGGCATCATTCTGCCTTGTCTGGGCAGAACGGAGAGAGACAAAACCTCTGGCCATTCGCAATTTGTCACAGTGGAGAACTCGATGGGTGTGGTTCACAGATCCATA
>Ga0315327_10001136_pt1 | contig 13751 bp, 25 predicted proteins | sample M110032315metaG_FD_203460 | JGI IMG/M metagenome (GOLD analysis project Ga0315327, IMG submission 203460) | Ammonia-oxidizing marine archaeal communities from Monterey Bay, California, United States - M1 100m 32315 | ecosystem: Environmental > Aquatic > Marine > Coastal | place: USA: California... | reverse complement strand
TGGAACCATCCAAGTGCTTTCGCAGACATTCGGTCAGCAGGGTCAGCAAGGTCAAACCGAGGGAGGCCCACAAGTAGTTGGCGACCCTAACATTTCAACATAAGGCTAAATTGTTTCCATAATTCGGTTTTTTGTTGGTGAAAACAAACCTACTCCTCGCAATGGGGAGTAGGTTTTATTCGTATATATAATAAGAGGATGTAAAGAGTAAAAATTACAAGGAAGTTATGAGGAGTTAAGATGGAGATATTAGCGGGAATCATACTAGGGATATACTGGCACATAAGAAGTAATAGGAATAAAGTTTATGAGGATCAAGATTGGGAAAAGATAAAGAATGATTGGTTAAATGATAAATTTGATGGGGTATAAAGGTAACTAAAGGGATAAAAAGGGTTGTGTTCTTTTTATATTTGTAAAAATAATAGTAAAAAGACTTATTTATTCTTCTTTTCTTCTACTCCTCCTACCTTACAGTTCAATACAAACCAACCAAAAACAACCAAACTAAAACCAGTTTAAGTTCTATAATAATCAATTGTGAATCAATTTTTTACAAATATGGGGCTAATTGTGAATGATTTCCGTCTAAATACGGTTGATTATTGAAAATTAAAAGCCTGATTTCATTGGGTTTTTTGCAAAATAATTATAGTTTTCCATAGGGGTAAATACAACTCAATTATGAACGACTTTTTCCGAAATACCGAAAGCTAATTGTGAATCAAATTCAATCAAATATGCGCCGCCTTAAACTTTACTTTTACGAAATAAAATAATAATAATCTCGCGCTTTTAATATGATATTTTAATAAAGTAATATTTTTGGGAAATGGATAATAATGGTGCTTTTGCGATTCATTAAAAATTTTTTTTATGTTTTAGCAATTTTTAGCTTTTTTTAACTTGACTCCAATCCCCACTTCCAGTATCCTAGTTGTCTGTTATGAAACAGATTGGAGGAGTCACATACATCGGAGTATCACTTAAAGACTTGAATAAATACTTTAAGGATGATGCTGTTATTCACGTTAGTAAGAAGTTTCTAAAATCATACGAGATGATTTCTGGAATTACTGAACAATCAAAGTCTATATCAATGAACATTATTGACAAAACTAATAATGCGCCAGAACCAGTTGTGCAAGAAATTGGTGCAACTATCGAACTGGAAAGAGAAGTACCCGCTCCCGTGGATATTAAAGAGTCAAAGGGAGATTGGTAAAAATAAAAATTATCTTTTTGGGGCTTGACTTATGCTCCGAATCGAGTTAATATCTAAATTCGTTATGATTACTACCTCTAACTTATTCCCGAACATCATCGGCCAGCATCCGACCAAGCGTAAATTTGAATTCTATATCAAAGCGTTTGAGAGGATCGGTATTACGCCAAACATTCTGATTACCGCGCCTAAAGGTGCTGGTAAAACTATGTTGGCAAGAGCATTCGCAAGAAATCTTGTGATGCCTAACACGATGGAACCCAAGCGTTACATCGAGATAAATTGTGCTACGATTAAGAATCTTCGTCAGTTCGTAGACATGATAATGACTCCTTACATGATAAACACCGAGGCTACGTTCCTCTTTGATGAGTGTCACATGATCCCCAAGGACGTAACGATGGCCCTATTGACCATCACCAACCCAAACAAGGACAACCATAATACATTCAGTTATGACGGTCAGGACTTTGAGATTGATTTCAAAAAACTGACGTTCTTGTTCGCGACAACCGAACCCCAAGAAGTCTTTCACGCTTTGATCGACAGAATGGAGAGGATTGATCTTGATGATTACTCCTATGATGAATTAGGTCAGATATTATTATTAAATACTGATAAAATTAAATTTTCTGGCGACCTAGTGTCTAAACACATTGCACCTACGTTGAGGGGTAATGGTAGGTCAGCGCAAAAAATGGCAACTAATATCATCAATTATTGTGCCGCGAATAACGTGAGAACATTCAAATTGAAAGATTGGGAGTCTCTTTGTAAGACATTGGACATTCTGCCTCATGGCTTGAACAAAAATGAGTTGAGGTACTTGAAGGCGTTGGTCAAGAATGGTTGTACCAGACTGTATAACCTCGCGGCCAAACTCCAGATGACTCGCGCTGCCATTCAATCAGACTGCGAGGTCTATCTGCAAAAGTTGAACTTCATTGAATCTTCTGCTCATGGGAGACAGTTGACAGGGGATGCGAAAGTTATGTTTGAGAAGCATCCAGAATTATTAGATAAATGATACTTGACAACATAGTATAGTAATGTATGAGAAATACATCTTATCGTGTCAATGTCACACAAGAGGGCAATTCACTCAAGGTTGATTCCGTTGAGAAGTTGCGCAAGTACAACCAGCATCGAAGCGAATACGAGTCAGTCGCAAAGTCGACTTTCTCCGTTTCAAATAAGGATACTAATAGTCTGAAATTTTCAAAGCGTAAGCGCAAGTAAATTCCCCCCTCAGGTAAACAGTAGTCCTCATAACGCTACGACTCCCCGCTCTTCGGAGTGGGGAGTTTTTTTTATCTTAATTGTAATTTATAAATCGCGAAATAATAATGAATTGTAATTAAATAAAAGCGAAATAAGGAAGGCGAAATAAATAATTGAGAAATAATGAATTGTAAATAAATAAATTATAAATAAGTGATTACGAAACAATGAACCCGAAATAAATAAATAACAAATAAGTATGTATATTGCCCCACGATATGATAAATCTGCATGGATAATATAATGTATATACAAATTTAAAAAAAGAGGGCGTAAGTCACTGATTATCAACGACTTAGGGCCGCCGCGCCCCCCCGCCGCCGACGTAAGTCATTGGTGCCCAACGACTTACAACATGGATTATTTAAAAAAAAATTCTATTGTCAAGCATAAAATTTATTTAAAAAAGTTACATTTAAGGGTTGACGGGGGGAGGTTTTTAACATAGTCTCGGGGGCGTTATGGCACGTTACATTCACAGCAATTGCAGCTACGTTCAAAACCACGAAGAGGGAACCTATACATTTACCGGCCCGTGTCGGGTAACCGGCAAGCCCTATAGTGTGACAATATTGGGGTGCGAACTTTGGGACTTAAACCAAGGCGCGTTGATACAAGACGCACTTAAAACTGTAAACGCAGAGGACAGGGAGTTTGTTTGCAGCGGGACAAGCCCCGAAGGATGGGAAAAATTATTTCCATAAAAAACATTTTTTTGGTTGACTCGGCCCACGGACTAGACTATACTTTTTGCAGTTATGGAACTACTCAGCATATCATTTGAAAACGCAAAGCTCAAGGGCATCTATCACTTTTCCCTTCCGAGCGGTCACAGTTGCCCCGGTGCAAAAAACTGCTTAACTAAAGCGGACAGGGTAACGGGGAAGCTCACGGATCAGCAGACAGAAGTGGACGGGATTACCTTTCGCTGCTATGCAGCAGGGATGGAGAACAGGTTTCCCAAGGTAAGAGCCTCGCGCTGGCGCAACTTTGATCTGTTGAAAGAAAAGAAAAGCACAGCGGAAAAAACACAGTTAATTGTTGAAAGTGTCAAGGCCGCTGGCCTACACCGTGGCGGGACGTTGCGTGTCCATATCGGCGGCGATTATTATTCCCAAAGTTATTTCAACGCATGGATGAAAGCGGCAAGCTATTTCCCAAACGTGGTTTTTTATTCCTATACTAAAAGCATTAAGTTTTTGTTGGAGTACGCCACCGCAATGGGCGGTTTGCCAAAGAACTTTGTTTTTACCTGCTCGCGCGGTGGAAAGTATGATAATTTAATTCCTGCGACCATGACCAAGAGCGCGAAGGTTTTCTTTTCTCAAGATGAGGCTGACGCGCTTGGCTTGGAGATAGACCACACCGACGATCTGGCGATTTCAGGTTCTGATGATTTCGCGCTTGTGATTCACGGAGCGCAGCCAGCAGGAAGTGAAGCCAGCAAAGCCCTTTCAGCCAATAGAAAAAAAGGCTTTACAGGGTACAGCGCAACCGCTAATGTCTAACCCGTGGAACATTTTGGGTATATTGTCGCGCAAGCGGACGCTTGGGGTGGCGTGTTATGGATTTTAGCAGTTATATTATTGATCTTCTATTTTAATGACGCAAGAAAAGAATGATAAAGTACGCTATACAGCAAGAGGGTGAGGATAAAGTAGCCGTTGCAATCATCGGTGACGATATGGTAGAGATGACCCAGCACTATTGGGGCTTTTGGAATTACGGTGCAACCTCTGGCAGCGATTTAATATGGTCAAACGATGTAGTTAAACCTTACTTGGGATATTTTTGGACTGACAAAAAAAGATTGAAGTCGTCAGTAGAGTTGGCAGCGATCTATACAATTTTTAATAAACACGACAATGATTTGTCAATTTTCAAGGGAAAGCGTGGCGGCGTGATGCCCTTGGCAAAGAAGTTAGCGCAGGATAAAATGGCAGAGTTTAAGCCTATGAGATTTGTAAGAGCAATACCGTCACATTATGGTTTTAAAAAGCACTCTCATTCTAAATCAGGTTTGGGTATAGAACTAAACAAAGAATTTTGATGGTAAAAAGAAATAAATATAATATAAATATGGCTGACAGGGAAACATTCGAGAACGGCAAAAAAAATATCAAGAAATATAGTGTGACACTATTTGATATAAAAGAACGCAACGGATATAAATCCGAAAGGATACAAATAGCTTGGCGACCCGACTGGCAGACCAGTCACGCCCTATTATTTGAAAATCCCAATCATATAAATTTGATCCCGCAGCTATTGGAGGAGGCGGGGTACGCCAAGCAAAAAACGTCAGTTTTTTAAAAAAGCCATGGCCTAAGTCGTTGTAGCGCAATGACTTACGGCCGCGCGGCCCCCCCGCCCCGGGCCTAAGTGCTTGATAGTCAACGACTTAGGTGTCAAGGTTTTTAATTAAAAAAATATCCCCCACCCCTTGCGGGGTGGGGGTGTGGTGTGTTCCCCTATACCGTCACTTCGACGGCAACCTTTTCCTTCTCCGGAACTCGCTGCGTGAGCTTGGCGAAGTGATCCGCCTTGTCGCGAGCCTTGGTCAGATTCTTCAGAACCGCACTGCTTACACGCCGTGCGTACTCAAAGCGTCCACCCTCGACGTCATGCGTGAGGTGCTGCGTGGTGGCGTTGTACAGGTTGTACAGGTTGCGCCCCTTGTCTGCCTCGTGGGTGGGGTTGTCCCACACCATTTGGATCGAGTCCCGCATTGATTCGGCCAGAACCTTTTTGATTGCGAGATTATCGAGAATCAGACCACCCTGCTCCTGCGTGATCTCACGCTGGGCCAGAGTCCCGAAGTCCTTAATGGACTCCTCAAACTTCAACGTGCACGAGTGGATCGCGTCCGTGATGAAGTCAAGCGTCAGCTTGTGGCTGTGCTTTTTGGTGACTGAGGTGTCGGCGACCAAGGTCATCTGCCCGTTGAGACAAACTAGTCGCATGAGTCCCAACGTGAAGTCAACCCCCGTAGTCCGATCAAAGGAGTTGTTGAGGGTCAACCGCATCCCCGCGCCATCACCGACAACAACCGGCTTGACCATAGAGGGGAAGTCATACACGCCATAGAAACGTGATCCGTCACGGGCAACCAGCTTTTGACTGGTGAAGTTACCCAATCCGCTCACTTTACTGAGCGCGTCCTCGACCTGCTCGACTAGTGCGCCATTTTGAACGATGGCGTACTTTTCGGTGCTGGTTCCCAAGCACTGACCGGTGTCAGTCCTGAAGTTTCCCATTACTGGGGACTTGCCAACCACAGCGGCCTTGCCGCCACGATTGAACAACGGCTCTTGAACGACTTGGAAGTCGTAAGAGTCACTCATTGGTCTACTGTTTCGTGCCATAATGTTGTGCCTTTCTTAACACGCGTTTATTCTCTCACAATTAAGCCGAGGAGTCAACCCCTTTTTCAATAAAAGTTTTTTTATCTTAGTCATTTCTTGTGAGGAATTTATAAGCGTTATCGCAATTGGTAAAAGCCATCATCAGCATTTTACTAACTGGGTTAGTTGCGTACGGGTGCGACCAAATGCACATCCAACCTTTTTCGGCGAATTCTCTTTCTAGATATGATTCAAGGTTACGTCCATAATGCCCCTCTCCTCTACTGTCGCAAATTTCCCATGGGAGGTCGTGTGCGCCGCGCCCACTGGTAGCGTAGAAAGTGACCACCACTACCGAGCCTTTGGCGCATTGTTGCGTGGATTCGGAGATTCGTTCGTGGTTTGCCGTGCCGCAGTAATCGCGCCATAGAAACATGGGGAGAACGTACTCGTTAAAGTCCGCAATTCCATTTGGGGGCATCTCTATATTTTGATAACTTAAAACGTCAGAGTGTCGGCCAAGAAAATTATTTATCCTCGGCGTTTGTATATTTTCCCAATAGACATCTTTTTCTTTTTCATAACAGAATATGTTCACCTTTTCCTGCTCTGCCCTTTCGGCAATCTTCCGTTCCAACTTAAAGCCTCTTGCAGGTAGACCCGCGAAAGCCTTTTGTTTTCCCTTGTGGAATCTTTCAAAGTTCACCTCCAGTCCATCGACCATGTGACGCGCTTTGATTTTTTCGGTGTTCCTCTCTATGGTTTTATTGAATTTTGTCATCTTTTCATTGGTTTTATGCCGAAGGGTTTCATCCCCTCGGCACAGGAAAAGAGTGACAGAATAAGAGAGTTTTGACAAGCATAAAAAAAACTTTTTTGTTTTCATTACCTTGCGCACTTGGCACGGTTCTTTCACAAAAACTTAAAAATTAAAAACCTAAGTCACTGATTACCAACGACTTAGCTCGGCCGCGGGGGGGCGGCGACGACGTAAGTCATTGATAGGCAACAACTTACGACTTCATAAATTAAATTTTAATGCAAAAAAATTCCCCCTAGCCGAAGCTAGGGGGCTTTTGGTTAGAACTATTAACTAGCTCTCAGGAGATTCTTTTGCGCTGGTTTCCTAAACAGAAAAGACAGTATACCACGCTTTGGTGGAGGTGTCAAGTAATTATCTACCTCCTCCGTGGATGCTAGTCGGAGGTTTTTGCTTGGTACAGCGATCTGATCCTTTTTGTGGCACTCGGTCACAACTCTCGTCTTGCTGAAGGTGTTGGAGATTACCCTCTCCACGCGATCCCGCTTGAGGTTGAAGTAAAGCGAGCCATTTCTTATATCTTTAGTTTTCATAACCAGAGAAAGTATAGGTTAAAAAGGTATCCATGTCAACCCCTAAAAAAGATTATTTTTACTGTTGACTTCTGTGTAAAGTGTGATATTATTAACCCCTGTGAGTGAGAAACCTAAAAAGCCGAGAGCGATGATTGACTGGAATACCGGTCAGCGCGTGCATAGGCCAAAGAAGGGTAAAGGCTCATATGATCGCGGGGTGGTCAAACGGCAAGACGGTTCTCTGCAAAAGAACAATTGACGGTTCGATTCCGTCCCTCGCGTCCAATTTAAAAAAGTTATTTTTATTGTTGACATCAGAAACGAATGACATTATACTGTTCGAAGTTATGAAGGAAAAGAAAGGATTCATCAGTTGGAAGGATGCAGGGCCACGCAAGATGATGGACGGCATCGAGGTCGCACCGGATCGCGTGAAGGTTTATTTCAACCTAAACTTGGATTGCCTGTCGGTGATCGACGCCGAGACTGGGCTGCTATATTGTCATGCTCATCGGGTTGAGATTCATAACGCAAAGTTTCGAGTTCAACCGGCGGGTCGGGAGAGAGTCATTCGGGAGAAGCGCAAGAACGTTCATGCTTACGTTATTGGCGACTGCCATGATATCGGTGAGGTTTCCAAGGAACGCTTTCACTTGGTCGATAAGAAGATCGAGAAGTACAGCATTTGTGATTGCGGTGACAAACCATACGACTACTGCGAGGAGTGTGTGCCAGAGTCGGGTGAAGAGTTTCGGGGAGGGTATTACAATCCCTATAAGTATAAGACTTTTGTGGATGACATTAACAAAACGCCGATCCATAAGTCGAGCAGGGTGATCCTTCGGGACAAGACAGCCATCGGGCCGCACTACAATATTTTTTATAAACCAGAGCCGAAAAAGAAAAGGCTTGCATGGAATGCCGGATTGAAGTATACTCATAAGCAGTTAAGGGCAGAGAGAGAACTAGAAACAAAATCGATATGAACCAAGTAGATGATCATTGGATGAGGCCGCGAACAAAAGCGGGGACTGAAGAAATGCGGAAAAGGCTTAATGCTATGAGGGGACTGTTAAAATCAGCAGCCGCTCAAAGTATAGAGTCACAGATTGCTTCTAAAGTATTTGATGAATACTTTTCTTTCGACTGGGAGGATAGATTATACCCAGAAGAAAAAAAAGTTGATTTAGAGAAGAAAAAGGTTGCATTGCCAGACCGCTGCTGATATACTTTGTTTTCCTGCTGATGGAGGTTAATCAGATTGTTGTTATTCATTGTTATATGTTGAGTCAGGCAGGGCTGACTATAAAGATTAGGGTAGGAATACGACGCTAATCAACCCCTGACACTTTTAAATTGTTCTTTGAAAATTTGCTCTTGAGTTTGCGGTCAAATTGATTAAGCCTACAGCTTAAACACAACCCACCCGAAAAAACTCGGACTCGCGTCTAGTGTCGGAAAAGCGTTAACTCGTTTTGAAAAGATTAGATATTAGAGTTTTCTCAAGAGCGATCAATTTGAGTTGGTGATTTAAACACGCCTCCGTCGCCCTTAAGCTATAAACGCGCTAGGGACAGGGATAGTAAGATATCTTACGCTGGAGCAGGACTTACCTGTGAATTTACTGGTGGCGCGGTAACAACTCATTTAATTTTGAATGGTGCAGACTGTTATTAAGATACAGCGGAGTCTTATTGGGTTATGTTATGCTCTCATTGACCGCCATTCAAATCAATTTCTCTCTCGACGGAGAGAGTTCGGTGTGACGGAATAACCCCTCCCAAAGGGGTAACGTAGCGACTGCGAGAAGTACAACGGCCTAGTGGCAGAGGAAAATCGTGGGTGAGTCCGAAGTAAGTAGATCTGAAACATTTGTTTTCTGGGTACTGAAAAGGTGCGGGTACACAAATACTCCCGCCACCATTTTATTTAATATGAAGGTAAGCAATTACGACAAGTTACTAGAGGCATTCGGAGAAAAGAAAGTGAAGACTAAACATTTAATAAAGAAGGCTGACAAAAAGAAAGCGGCCAAGAAGACTCGCGCAATAAAGCGAGCAGATGCAGATAAGTTGGATGCGTTACGCAAAGACTTTACGCGCAAGATAGAATATAGTCTGGGCCACATCATGCAGACCAACGCCAAAAATTGTGATGCTATTTCATTTTTAAAGGGTAAGATGAAAAAGATACGCCAAGTAATTTCAGAGTAAAATTTATGCCAGATATAATAAAACAAGGTGATTGGGGTTATGGCGATACAACAGGCCTAGCCAAAGCAGTTGATGACGGTTATAAGAAGTGGCTCAAAAAGAATGGTATAGAACAAGAAGGCTTATCGTATGGAGGTAAGAGGAATAAAAGGGATTTCAATTACGGGAAGAAGGACAGCGAATAAATTCTAATATACAATTAAAATGGGAAAAATACAAAAAGGTAAAATAGTAAAAAAAGGCACTTGCGAATGTGACGGCCATGAAGAAATTCACACTATCCGAGAAAAGCCCACTTCTGAAGTTTATGATTGTTTACTAACTTCCCCGACAGGCCCGCAATCTGCTGTAAATATGTGCGATGCTTGTATAGAAATATCAGAGCTATGTGGTTTTGAAGTAATAAATTCGGATTCAGAATTAGTTAAATAATGATCTGTTACGAATGTGGAACCAAAGCGCAAAAGCGCGAAATACGTACTGCTAAAAAAGAAACCCGCGAGCCTCAAATAACTGACAGATGTGGCTCGTGGGAAAAAGGCAGCTGCGAAAAATGTAAAAAGAAAAAAATTTACGTTACTCCAATTTCAGATTTTATACGCGTAAGTAACTGATAGTCAACGACTTACGACTCCCCGACCCCCCCGCCGAGGCCCTAAGTACTTGCAGCCCAACGACTTAGGACTTTTATTTTTAAAGTTTTAATCACAAAAAAAACTCACGCTTTTCAGCGTGAGTTGATGGGGTTGGCATGGATTATGCCTTGCCGAAGCACATAGAGCACGACTCGAAGGGCTTGCACCAGCAGGTTTCGGTGTCGGTGCAGATGTCGCACTCGCATGCCGCCTTGTCCTGCACGGCGATGGCCTCATTCTGCCACTGGTCGCACACTGCATCAAACTCCGCCCGTGCTTGCGGGTCGGCCTCGAAAACTTCCTCTAATTCAATTCGATCCCTCATAACGGAAAACAGTATACCACAGAATCAGAGATTGTCAACCAATAATGTGACTTTTTTTGATTTTATTTTAAGCCAGCAAGACGGGCTTTTAGGTTGATGACCATCTCTTCGATTTGATCTCTTCGTTCTTTGTTAACCCCCGTGACGTGATAACCTTCACAATACTTGCAGCCATAAAAGTTCAAGGCAACCCCTTGTTGGTCATATTTGTCGATAATGTGAAGAGCGATACCCTTAACATCTTCAAAGCGACTTTTGTTGACGCACGACTTTAAAATGTGCTTTTGCTTGTTGTGGTTAAGGTTGACGAATTTGAGCAAATCCATCCTGTCGCTGACCCTGCCCAGAGCTTCGACATTATCGACGGAAAGTTTAGACTTTGACTGATAATCAAATGTTATCATAACATTAAAACCATTGTTTGCGGTCGGTTTCCTGATCATAGCCCGCGTGGTAGGCCTCCACCTCGGCCTTGGCCATATCCTCCACCTTGACGCGAGGAGCGTTCCCCGTGCCGTTCGGATAATGGTGGGGCTCGCTGCCCCTGCCGTAGTAACGGTCAGCAGATCCCCGATCATAGGGGCTGCCGTGCTTCGTGTCGTATTTATTTGTTTCAGTCCTCATAACAAAAAAGATAATATCAGATTATTAAAAAAAGTCAACTAGAAAGTGATAAGATTACCAGTCGCAGCATCCACCGTAATCTTCGTCAGTGCCGAAGCCAGCGCTCGCGAGCGCGTCCCCGTCAGCTTCCGCGTCTGAGCGGAAACCGTCCCACGGCTCATCCGTGGCATCATCGATAGACCACACCACGACACGAGTGCCGTCCGCGAGATGCTCGACGACATCCTCGCCCGCACGTTGGGCCAGATCAATGGCATTATTCAGCGCACTGTGATCCGCGTCGCCCACGTTCTGCGTGAAACTCCGCACGACACCCTCTTCATCAACAACTGAGTATTTCCTCATAACGCAAAACAGTATATCAGAAACCGACGAGATGTCAACCAATAACATCACTTTTTTTATTTTTATTTTCGGCGCGAGTTGGCATGGAATCCCTCCTAAATTTTAACTTATAAAAACCTAAGTCACTGACTATCAATGACTTACGCGCGCGGGGGGGCGGCCCCGAGGCCCTAAGTGCCTGACAGTCAACGACTTACGACTTCACTTTTTAAATTAAAAAAAATTATACAATAAAAAAAATTATATAATTATAAAAGTATAATAAAAAACCCCCGCCAAGGGAAAGACAGTAAAACCTTGACGGGGGCCGTAGTGAGCAGGACTCTCAGGTGGTGGCTTCGTCCATTGCCACGGAAAGTTCGGCTTTCATTTCAGCCAATTCCTTGGCGTCGGCTTTGATTTTGTTTAAAACCTTTCGAGGGGCGTCAACACCGAAAACGGCCTTGTACCATTTGTCGAATGATACTTGCTCTCGGATTAGATCTTTGATCTTCCAGTTGATTGATACGACGGTATTCATTTTATTAGTTTTCATAATTATTATTTTTTTGTTTGTAGCTCACTAACCCTTTTCAATTTATTAGTTAAGAGTTTTATTCTTTTTTTGTATCTATTAACGCTCTCTGTGGCTTCACGCAGTTCGTCGGCGCGATGGTCGGTGGCTGCGCCAAGCCAAGTTTGTAGCTTTTCTATATGCTCCAAATCATCCTGCATATAACCACATATGGATTCAGCTAAGCTGATGATGTTCTGTGATGTTTGAAGATGTTCGTTAATTTCATCATCAGGGCATCCCGTTTCGAACTTGATACTGGTGGCCTCGGTATTTAACTTGTGGGCCAAGGTTGATAATTTAGTAACTGCGAATCTCATGATTTTTATGCGTACATTTTGCGGCTGGCGAATTGGATGCGTTCGATTTCCTCATCAAAGAAGTATTGCGGCTTTTCAACCGCACCAACCGTGTCGCCGTGTAAAAAACGGTTGACGTGTCGGCTGGTGGCTGCGCTGTGCCGCTTGCTCGTTTTGTAATAATGTGAGTCGATTCGAGCGGCAACTGGCGTTTCATATGAGAAGAAAAATATATTTCCGTTCTTAAAATGAAGTTCCGTTGCGTTTGCGTCCTTGTGTCGGAGTTTCATTATGCGCGCCCTCCGTGTATGGCTTGCGCCATGTTAACGAGGTTGATGGCCTTCACCATACGATCCCAGCGGAAACGTCGAGTTTGGCCCGTTGCGCCTTGGTTGTCGTGGATCTCGACCGTTACCCCAGAAAAGGTTTCCCCTTCGGTGGTGTTGCGGAAGTGGTCAACGATCACCCCAAGGTAGTTGTAAACGTGGTTGCCGTGATTTACCTCGCCCTCGTGGCGAGCCGGTTGATATTCGAACTTGTACATGTCTCTCATAACTTCAAAAAGTATAACTGATTTTTCCTTAAAGGTCAACCCTTAAATCTAATTTTTTCAACTCTTCATTAGTCTCCGCTATTCGCTTTTGGAGGCTGTCCTTCTTGGTTTGCAGCCTTATCCTTGCGGCTTCCGAATCTGAAGTGTGGGCGAAGTAATCGACGATTGTCTCGACGATAACGGTCATCGATATACCCAATCGACTGGACAGATCTTCGAGCTGCTGTTTTGTCTCCACTTTCAGCCGATAAGAAGTCATTACTCTATCGGGGATTTCTGAACTTTTCCCAACTTGGACGTTCGTTCGTTCAGCGACTGGGATTCTTTTGATTTTGGTTTTCATTGTTATTTTTTCAGTTTTTAGTGAGCCTCTCACTTCCTTAAGCATGAAGCAATTAGGCAAAAAGGTCAACCCTTAAATTTAATTTTTATCCGCAAGTCGGAAACAAGCGGCCCCTGTTCAATTGATCGCCGCCCCAACCGTGGAGGATTTCCTCGCCGTCTCTCTCGATGATCCAAGGCCACATATTGCCATCCAAAACCTGCGCCATTTCGCAAGCGGCATCAAATGCAGAGTGGTCTTTGCCTCGTTCGTTCGTGAACTTTTTGCTGCCCACGCGGTTGGTGTCTTCGTCTCTCCAACTTAACTCGTATGTGATCTCGTCTCTCATAACTGGGATAATCATATCAGATTTTAACAAAATGTCAACCCTTATCTTAAAGTATATTTGGCATACGCCGCCGCGTTACTACTATCTCGGCCGCTTTCCCGATCCTCTTAAGATTAGCCTCGCGCTTGAACTGCTCCCAAGTGGGGCGGTCGCTTTCGGCGGTCGTCATGTCTAGTTGTAGAGCTTTCCACTCTTTCATATCGGCCCTTCGGAGTGCTTGAACGCGTAGGGCAAGTTGCTTGAATTGGTTATCTGTCATATCTTTCATAACTTCAAAAATTATCGTTTATTTTGTCTTAAAAGTCAACCCTTAAATATCACTTTTTTAGCACTCACAACCGAAGTCCA
>Ga0315327_10001134_pt1 | contig 13756 bp, 17 predicted proteins | sample M110032315metaG_FD_203460 | JGI IMG/M metagenome (GOLD analysis project Ga0315327, IMG submission 203460) | Ammonia-oxidizing marine archaeal communities from Monterey Bay, California, United States - M1 100m 32315 | ecosystem: Environmental > Aquatic > Marine > Coastal | place: USA: California... | reverse complement strand
GAAACTTCAGAACTTAAACCTTCAGTAGTCATTTCTTTTATAATTCCAATTTTCTTACCTTCAATTCCATCTTCAATATTTTCTAAATAGTTTACATTGTTGCTATCGATTGTAGTATCATCATTGTTATCTTGACCGGCAAGGATATTTAATAAGAAAGCAGAATCTTTTACAGTTTTTGTCATTGGACCAATCTGTTCTATACTGTTTGCATAAGATATCAATCCATATCTACTGATTAATCCATATGTTGGTTTTAGACCCACCACTGAACAAAAACTAGCAGGGTTTCTTACAGATCCTCCAGTGTCAGAACCTAATGACGCAAGACATTCATTTGCAGCGACGGATGCTGCACTACCACCAGACGATCCACCTGGGACATAATCAAGATTCCATGGATTTTTTGTTGGGCCAAATGCACTAAATTCAGTAGTTAACCCCATAGCAAATTCATCCAAATTTGTTTTACCGGTAATTATCACATCTTCATTTTGTAAACGATTTACCACTGTGGATGTATATGGCGCTATAAAATTTTCCAATATTTTTGAAGCACATGTAGTTTTTGTGCCGGAGATACAAATATTGTCTTTTATTGAAATAGGAAATCCATAACATTGTCCAATTTTTTCTCCAGATGCTATTTTTTTATCAATGAGTCTTGCATCGTTTATTGTAGAATCATTTAGTGAAAGATATGCATGTACATCCTCCTCTATATCTTTTATTCGCTGTAAAGTTGCAGAAATGAATTCTTCGACAGTAAAAGATCCTGATTTAACATCATCGATATATTTCAGAATAGAAGTATTCAGGTTCATCTAATTCATCTTTGGTGCACGAACATAATGTTCACGGAAGTTCTTTAATGAGTCAATTAGTCTTTTATCATGTGGAATAAATTCATCTTTTCGTAATTCATCTAAAGATTTTAGTTGTGATGTGATTTCTTCGGAAGATAGATCAATTTGATCCAAGATATCAAAATATTCAAGCATTTTTTTTACACGGCTTACATGTTCACTGTGATCCTCCAGATCAATTTTCATTAATTTGGCTACTTTGATTATTTCTTCTTCATCAACCATGTTTTGAAGTAAAATTCCCCATAGATATTATTTTGCTAGAAAAGATTAAGGCGTGAGTCGGTCGACATCTCGAGGATAAAATGTTGTATCCCGGATATTTTCAGTTCCTGTAAGAGCCATCATTAATCGTTCCAGGCCAATTCCACAACCTGCATGAGGGGGAACGCCAAAATCAAATATGTTGAGATGATAATCAAACGCTTCAGTTTTCATGCCTTTATTTTTCATTCTGTCTTCTAGTTCAGATTTCTTTTCAATTCTCGTACTTCCAGATGATAATTCTAAATCACCCCACATCAAATCGAAAGATTCAGAGATTTTTTCATCATCTTTCTTTACTTTAACATAGAATGGTTTTGGACCCATTGGCCAATCAATAATAAAATAAAATCCAGTTAAGCCAATTTTTTGTAGGTTTTTTGGATACAAATCATCCCCCCATTGAGCCTTAACTCCTGCATTTTGCATTCTCTCAATTAATTCTGCATATTTGTAACGGGGAATTTTATCAGGTATATCTGGAACTTTAAATTCAACATCAGAACTTTCTTTCACAAAATTCTGAACTGCAATAATACAATTTTTGATAAGATCCTCAATTCTATCCATTATATCATTATAATCCACATATGCTTCCTCAAAATCAATAGAAATTGCTTCAGACAAATGTCTATTTGTTCTGGAAGGTTCTGCTCTAAATATTGGGGCAATTTCAAAAACTTTTTCAAAACTCATTGTCAATTGTTCTTTGTAAAGTTGGGGGCTTTGAGCTAAAAATGCTTCTTTATTATAATAAAAGATTGGAAATAATGCAGCCCCACCCTCTGTTGCCGTAGCAATCATTTTAGGAGTATTAACTTCAACAAAATCTTCTTTTCCCAAATAATCTCGAAGTGCTTTTAGAGTAACACTTCTTGCTAGAAATATTTTCTGTAAAACATTTCTTCTAAGATCAATTGCTCTAACTTCTAATCGGGTATCAATATTTTTTACAGTTTTTGCATATGGCTCAAATGGAGGAATTTTTTCAACTTCGGAGAAAACTCGTATCTCGTTTGGAATTACTTCTATTCCAGAGGGTGATTTTTCATTTTTTCTAGTTTTTCCAATAACTGCAATTGAAGAGTGTTCTTTTAGATGAGATAATTTTTCACGTATGTCGTCATCACATTCTCCGCTCTTTGTAATAATCTGAATATTCCCTAGTTTATCACGAATAGTTGAAAATACAATATTTCCATGACCACGAACTGTTACAACCCACCCCATAACAACAACCTCAGTACCTTCAGTCAAAGAATTTAGTTCGATTGAGTAATGGGTTCGTCTGAGATCTCCCAATTCAGTTCCAATCATTTAGTTAAAAGTAATTTTTTGGGTTTATTTTACATTTGGTTTACAATTTTTATTTTAGAATTTTATCAATAATTCATGAATACACGAGAACAAGCTATTGCCTACATATCAGGAGCAATTGCCACATATTCGCTTAGAAAAGAGAGGGGAGAACTAGAAGATCAGGCATCCATGTATGATTTTCTAGCAAAAACTATTCCTGAAGATCTTGAATCTGAAGCAAAAATCGAGTTAATTGATGAGATTTTTCAATATGTGTCAAGTAAACTATCTAGGGAATAGATTCAAAAAGCCAATCAGATAGGAAAGATTACTCTTGACAAGCATTGCCACTTTAGGGTCACATTGTTCATTACAAGTTTTGAAGGGTGCAAAAGACGAAGGATTCAAAACAATACTTGTTTGTGAAAAAAAACGTGAAAAATTATACAAACGATTCAAGTTTATCGATGAATTAATCATAGTTGAAAAATTTTCAGAAATTCTTGATACAGGAATACAAGATAGATTAAAACAGCAAGATGCAATATTGATCCCTCATGGAACATTAATCGCACAAATGAGTTCTGAAGAAATTGAATCAATCAGTGTGCCAATTTTTGGAAACAAGTGGATTTTGAGATGGGAGTCAGATAGAAAAATGAAAGAAAAACTTATGAGAGAAGCGACACTTCCAATGCCAAAACCAGTAACAAATCCAAAAGATATTAAAAAATTAGTAATTGTGAAAAGACAAGGAGCCGCCGGAGGTAAAGGGTATTTCATGGCAGCCAATGAAGAAGACTACAACACAAAAAGAAATCAATTAATTTCTGAAGGAGTGATTTCGAAAGATGAGACACTATACATTCAAGAATATGCAGCAGGGGTTTTAGCCTATTTACAATTCTTTTATTCCTCAATAACAGGAGAATTAGAATTCTTTGGGGTTGATCAACGACACGAATCAGATATTGAAGGGCTTGGGAGAATTCCATCAGAACAACAATTAAAATCAAAAAAAGTTCCATCTTTCAACGTAATTGGAAATAGTCCACTAGTGTTGAGAGAATCATTATTAGATGAAGTTTATACAATGGGCGAAAATTTTGTTGAGGCTGCAAAAAGAATTGTTTCTCCAGGAATGAATGGTCCATTTTGTATAGAAGGAGTGTATGATGAAAATGCTAAATTTACATCATTTGAATTTTCAGCAAGAATTGTTGCAGGAACTAACATCTACATGGATGGCTCACCATACTATTCATTATTATTCAACGAGAATATGAGTATGGGAAAAAGAATTGCAAGAGAAATTAAGATTGCCAAAGAAAAAAATCAAATAGAAAAAATTGTCACATAGAATTATTGTAATACTCTAGGAATTTTTTTGAGTATATGGGAAATAGATAGTCTACCAGGACCACTAACAATTATGACTAGACTTACAGCAAGAAGAATTAAGTCAAATTCATAGCCATTCTCACCCGTGAGACTAGTTGTACCTTTAACAAGAAAAATTGCACCAAGCATTACTATCGACAATAACGCACCAGAAATTCTTGTTAAAACTCCGATTAAGAGTAAGATTCCAGGTATAAATTCGGCTAATGCGATAGGAATTTGCATTTCTGCAGGAATGCCCATGCTAGATATCCACCCCCCAAATCCAGGATTTCCAAATTTTCCAAATCCATGAACTATGAAGATAACTCCGATAGATACACGCATTCCCATATGCGCTATATCGTGAAAATTACTTGTAGATAGTTCTGCATTCATATTTTTTTCAGTTTAATTGAATTAATAACCTCTGTGCATATTCTCTAAATGTATTAAATAGTTAGTGACATTCTAATATGATCAATTCCAACACGTCGAAAAATTTTACCTTCTTCAAGAAACCCACATTTTTTATAAAAATCTCGTACAGAATGAATTGAATCTAAAATAATTTTAGAGTAACCCTGAGTATGATAGTATTCCTTTAATTGTAAAATAGCGTGTTTGCCATAATTTTTTGATCTGTATTCAGGTAATATTGCCATCCGTTCTAATTTTATATTTTGTTCTTTAGACACCAGTCTTAGTACACCAACTATTTGTTTTCCATCAAATATTATAAAATGATCACAGGTTACATCATATTTGTCAAATAATTCAGATTCTGGAATTCCTAATTCATTAGTAAAAACACTTTTCCTTATAGCCGCGATATTTGAAAAATCATAATCATTAAAATTTATCTTCAGTAAATGAATGTGTAACATAAGAACTATGAAGTGTTATCAAGCGCAGATTTATTTGGAAATAAATGCAATGTTGCATCATCATTTTCTAATTTTATCTCTGCACGACCGATACGACTTTTATACAATTTAATTTTCTTACCATCTACAAAATCAAATCTTTCAATTTCTACCAACGTTAATTCTTCTAACTTACCAAGAGTTTTGTATACGGCAGATAGTGAAATATTTAATTCAGTAGCAATTTGGGGGGCATCTTTGGGAGTGTGTATTATAGAAAACAATACTGAACGATGACATGCATTAATCAGTGATTCCATGATTTTTTGTGTAATGTCATATTCACTTAATTGTAAAATATTTGGTTTTGGAAGTGCATCACGCACAATACTTTTTTTCAATTTATTTGACATCATTTGGAATTAATGTTAAAGTTGCTTCCGGTTTTTTTATACTGATCTCAGCATTCTTGATACGACTTTTGTAAACTTTGAATCTTCTACCTTTTTCAGAAATATGCCAACTGTCAACGTGGATTAATGTAAGTTCTTCTAAATCAGATATTTTTTTATACACCGAACTAAGCGGGATCTTATGTTTTTCAGATAATTCAGAAGCAGTTTTTCCCTTTTTTATGATTGAAAAAATTATTGCACGTGATTCGGCATCAGCAAGCATTTGAATTACCTTTTGTGTCACATCATATTTTTTTAATAGGGGTAATGTGATACGTTTCACCATACGGTAATTATTTTACAATAGTATATAATATTCATTACATATTCTCAGAATTTAGAATGTGAGTATGAAATTATCAACTAATGACAAGGAAAACCAGCAGCATGTCTCATATCATGTGTTAATTCATGTATGAACATATCATTGAATGCCTGTTCACCCATAATTACGCTGAATATATGACCTTGATCAAAACCTACTACGAATAAACCAAATCCAAACACAAATGCCAGCACAGCAATTGTAAATTTAGAAACACCAGAGGTAGTAATTGTAGTTTGTTTCTGTGACATAGTTTTTTGGTGAAGCTTATCTATTTAAAAGTAATTAAAAAACGGCTTACAGTATGAAGACATATTTCTTATTCATACCAATTATAATTGGGATAGTTTTTGGAGTGATGCTTGTCAGCAATTTAGAGCAGACCACAAATAATTTATCAATATTGAATAAAGAAAATCTATTACAGGGATCAACTATGTTAGGTAATTCAAATGCCAAAATCACAATAGTGGAGTTTGGAGATTATCAATGTACGTTTTGTTATAAATTTCACGATGAAACAATGAAAAAAATTAATGATAAATACATAATTACAGAGAATGTGAATTTCGTCTATAAGGATTTCCCACTAAATGGAGAACCGTCAATTTTAGCATCTGAAGCGTCATATTGTGCACAACAACAAAATAAATTTTGGGAGTATCATAATACATTGTACAATAATTGGGGAGGAGAGAATACAGGATGGATAACAAAAAATGTGTTACTAGATTTTGCTAGAGATGTGGAATTGAATTTGAATGATTTCACTCAATGTCTAGAGAATTTGGAATTTAGACAGAAAGTTTTAGATAATGAGCAATTTGGCAAAGATATAGGAATTAATGCAACTCCATCATTTTTGATATTCAATGATAACGAAGTGTATAGGATAATCGGAGCACAATCATTTGAAAAATTTGAACAGGTATTTCAAAAACTTGAAACTTGATAAAAATGAGAAATATGGACAATCACCTAATATTTTGAATCAAAAGACCCACCTAACTTAGTAAAATCTAGTCATAACCAACAGTCTTCATACCATAGCAAGGCTTGTTTCCTTTACTCCAACATTTACAAGAACAGGAAACAGCTTTTCCAGTTTCTAAATTTTTCACTACTTTATGAAACACACCTTCCCTAATTTTTGATTCAATTGATATTGTCTCATATTGTTCTTCTTTTGAATCAGCCATTATTGTTAGACAACATGTCTACTAAAAAAATTCAGCTAATCCCTCATACATGTGGTTTTTGTTAACCACAAGACTATTCACTGGTTTTATATTCAGAGTCACGAACTATTAGAAAATGGGAAAATTTGAGATTCAGAATGTCGATTCTGTCAAGATGTATAAGATTAGAAAAACATTGGAAGAACTGACTCAGCATTCAGGTCGCGGAACTGAACTTATCACAGTGTACATTCCAAAAGGTCAACAACTTCATGAAGTAATGACACAGCTAAGAGAAGAGCAAGGTACAGCTGATAATATAAAATCTGATTTAACTAGAACGCATGTCGTAGATTCACTATCCAAAGTACTTCAAAGATTAAAACTGTACAAAAAGACACCCGATAAAGGATTAGTAGTATTTTGTGGCGCACTTCCAAGAGAAGGAGGAGGGCCACCTGGAAGTGAGATTGTAAAAATATATGAAATAGATCCTCCTAAAGATTTAACCACATCGCTATACAGATGTGATGATCATTTTCATACAGATATTCTAAAAGATATGTTACAAGATGATAATGTCATCGGATTATTAGCTATTGATGCCAAAGATGCAGGATGGGGATTATTACATGGAGATAAATTAGAAGTTTTAAAACAAACAGGTTCAGGCGTTGCAGGAAAACATAGACAAGGCGGACAATCAGCAAAACGGTTTCAGAAATTAAGAGAGATGGAATTACAATATTACTTCAATAGAGTTGCAGAAATAACAAGAGAATATTTCATTGACATTTATCAAGTGAAAGGACTAATAATATCAGGTCCAGGTCCAACAAAAGAGGAGTTTGTCAATAAGGAGTATTTAGAATATAGATTACAAAATAACATAATTGCAACAATCGATGCATCATATTCAGGCGCAGAAGGAATTAGAGAGGCATTTGCAAAATGTTCAGACATTTTATCAAACTTCAGAATGGTTGAAGAGAAAAAAATAATTGAAAAGTTGTTTCAGGAAATTAATACAAATTCAGGATTAGGAAGTTATGGTCTAAAAGAAGTAATCGAGATGTTAAAAAATAACATTGCAGGAATGATAATCATCTCGGATGATATCAATATGAGTCGAATTGAAAAAACATGTAAAAGATGTTCAAATGTGGAAGATGAAATTATTGAACAAGGAAAAAGAATTGCAAGAAAAACAGAAATGAAGAGTTCCCCATGTGCAGAATGTAAAACAATGGATTCAGAAATAACAGATCAAGATCTTATTGATCATATTGCATTGATTGCATCTAAAACAGGAACTAAAGTTGAGGTTGTTTCAGGTAAAACCGAACATGGAGTAATGCTAGGTAGTTTAGGAAATATAGCGGCAATACTTCGTTATAACCCAAATCGGAATTAGAATGAATCTTTAATTTTTTTACGTAATTTTTCCAATTCATGATCTGCTGGAATTTCTCTTTTTGTCCACATTGTATCTTTGCCCGCATAACGTGGAATTATATGAACATGAACATGGGGAATTATTTGCTTAGCTTCTTTTCCATTATTTTGTGCAATACTGAATGCAACTGCACCAGTAGCTTTGAGAATTGCATTGGCGATTTCAGGTACAATAGAAAATAATTCAGCTACTTCATTTTTTGGCATATCAGTAATTTTTTCATAAGGAGTTTTTGGGATAACAAGAGAATGGCCCGTATCAATGGGGTATTTATCTAAGATTGCAATGTGTGTTGAATCTTCAAATATGGTGAAACCTTTTTTTTCGCCATCAATTATTTGAGTAAATATAGACGTCATGTAATTTTAAGAGGATTTGATAGTATAAACGATATTGATTTATTTGGTCCTTAAATTTGAAATGAACAATGGGAAAAAATAGACGAGAAAAGAGAGAAGAAGAACGTGAAGGTTTTGCAAGTAAGAGATCCGCACAGTATAGAACCAGAAATCTCAAAGCAATTGGAATTTTAGCAGGTATTGGTGTAATCGTCAGTTTTGCATGTTACGAATTTATCACTTCAACAAATAACATACCTGGTGCCCCAGAGAGTGCAGGAAAATTAGGAGATGAACATATTCACGCTTCATTGTTAGTAAAAATATTTGGGGATAAATTTGATTTTACGACACCAAATTATCAAGTAAAGACAAGTTGGATTCATTTTGAGAATCAAGATGGAGATACGATACATAGACATTCATCAGGGGTTGAACTTGAATTCTTATTTAATTCTATGAAAATAGCAGTGGATGAGAATTGTTTTGTATTTCCAGATGGACGACAATTCTGCAATAATGAAGATTATTCATTAAAATTTTATGTAAATGGACAAAAAGTTAACGATATACGAACTTATGTTGTACAAGAAGATGATAGAATTCTAATTACATATGGAAATGAAGATCAATTAACTATAGATAAACAACTATCAGAGTTAAATGCACAAGCAATCAATAGATTGTGAGTAGAATGAAAATATCAAGTAGGAATGTAGTTGAAGGTACAGCTCGTGCACCACACCGTGCCATGTACAAAGCAATGGGATTAACTAATGATGATTTAAACAAATCATTTGTAGGAGTAAGTCATACAGGAAATGAAGCAACACCATGTAATATTCATCTACCAAAACTTGCACTACAAGCTAAACAAGGAATAATTGAAGGAGGTGCAACACCAAGAGAATTTAGTACGATTGCAGTTAGCGATGGAATTGCAATGGGCCATGAAGGAATGAAATCATCATTAATCAGTAGAGAAGTAATTGCAGATTCAATTGAGTTAATGGTCAGAGCACATCAATACGATGCACTTGTAGGAATTGCAGGATGTGATAAGAGTCTACCAGGTACAATGATGGGAATGATAAGACTCAACATACCATCAGTATTTGTTTATGGTGGAACAATTATGCCTGGAATGCTGGATGGACGGGAACTAACAGTAGTAGATGTATACGAAGCAGTAGGATCATATGATGCAGGAAAAATCACTGCAGAAGAATTAGAAAATATTGAAAATGTTGCATGCCCCAATGCAGGATCATGTGGCGGAATGTTTACTGCAAATACAATGGCATCAATTTCAGAGGCAATTGGATTAGCATTACCAGGAAGTGCAAGCCCTCCTGCAGAAGATGATAGAAGAGACAAAATTGTTTTCGAGACTGGAAAAGCATGTGCAAAATTACTGAAATTAGGCATAAAACCACTAGACATTGTAACATTCGAGGCTTTTGAAAATTCAATTACAATGTTAAATGCAGTAGGAGGATCTACAAATGGAATTCTACATTTATTGGCAATGGCTAATGAGGCAGGGATTAATTTAACATATGATGATTTTGAGAGAATTAGAAAAAAAACACCGCATCTTGCAGATATGAAACCTGGCGGAAATTATGTAATGAATAGTCTAGATAAAATTGGAGGAATTCCATTAATTATGAAAAAATTATTAAATAAAAATTTGATACACGGAGATGTGATAACAGTTACAGGTAAAACAATTAAACAAAATTTAGAAGAAATGTCAATCATGGAAGTTTCAGAACAACAAATAGTGAAGCCTGTAGAACAACCAATACACGAAGTTGGAACTGCAGTAATTTTGAAAGGTACATTAGCACCAGAAGGAGGAGTAATTAAAACTGCAGGAGTTGAAATGAGAAAATTTACAGGAATTGCCAAGATTTACGATAGAGAAGAATATGCGTTTGAAGCAGTTTCAAAAGGTGAAGTTGACGAAGGGGATGTTGTAGTTATAAGATATGAAGGACCAAAAGGAGGACCAGGAATGAGAGAGATGCTTTCTACAACTGCAGCACTTGTAGGCCAAGGACTTGGAAAAAAAGTTGCAATGGTTACAGATGGTAGGTTTTCAGGAGGAACTAGAGGGTTTATGGTAGGACATGTAGCTCCAGAAGCATTTGTAGGAGGACCAATTGCACTTGTAAAAGATGGAGATAGAATATCAATCAATTTGGAAGATAATTCGATAAACCTACACGTATCGGAAGATGAATTAACAAGTAGGAAAAAACAATGGAGAAGACCAGCACCAAATTATACTACAGGAGCTCTTGCAAAATTTGCGTCACTTGTAGGATCTGCGGCAAACGGTGCAATTACAAAACCTGCTCAATACTAATTATTCAAAATGTTTTTCACATAACATAATATTTTTTGAATGAAGTGTTTTCGCCATAAGAGATGTTCCATCGTCTATTCCTTTTTTGCACACATAACATCTCATCTCATGAGCATCAGTCCTCAAAAATACAGGGTCAGCCTTTAGAACAAAATCTTGTATCAAGGATGATTTTCCAGAATAGATTAACTGACTCATGTCAAATATAACCACCAATTAGATATAAAGGTACCGTACTCTAAGGTACTATTCATCACAATTTAGGTTATTTATGTAGCGTATTTGATAACTTAAGCAAGGTCTTGAGACCTATTAGTTGCGAATGGATAGCAACACGCTGAACATGATTACTTAGTGCATTCATAATACATCTAAAAGAAACAGATCTAATTGTAGATCGCTCAATTTTATTAGATCATATTGTTAAACAGACTTTAAATATTGAGATTTTTGTTAAAAAATATGAATGGTGACCGTCTTTGGACATCCAAACACTCCTAAGATAATTCCTCTAGTGTACACTGAAATCCAACCATTTGAAGTTTACAATAAAATATCAAGAAATTATAGTTATTCATTTTTGTTTGAATCATTAGAAGGTCCAGATGAACTTGCTGAAACGTCAATCATGGGATTTGATCCAGAATTAATTGTAAAAGGCTACTTTGACAGGATTACAATTCAAAATAGGGATGGAGAAATTGAAACTATTGAAACCATTTCACCTATAGAAGAAATTAAGAAATTAATGAAAAAAACAGAAAACATGTCTTATCGATATTTGGGCGGAGCAGTTGGTAACATTAACTATGAAGCAGTAAAACAATTTGAAATTGGGATGGAGTTAAAAATACATCCAGATACGCCGATTATGGAATTTGGAATATACAATGATGGAATTCTATATGATAATAAAAAGAAACAATTCTTTTATTTTTTCTATGATGAAGACAGAAGAGACAAAATAAAGAAAACAGAAGGAGAAATTGGAAAATTTGAAGTTTCAGATATCATACCAAATCTAAATAAATATGAATTTGAGAAAATTGTAACAAAAGCAAAAGAGTATGTTTACAGTGGAGATGTATTTCAAGTTGTACTTTCTAGGAAATTTTCTTTTGAAGGAAAAGGAGATTATCTTAAAGTTTATGAAAAACTTCGAAGATTAAATCCATCACCCTACATGTTCCATCTTAAAATGAATGACAGTACAATAATAGGTTCAAGCCCAGAAATGTTACTCCGTGTTACAGGAAAAGATATTGAGACATTTCCTATAGCAGGTACAAGAAAAATTACGGATAATCAGAATGAAAATGAAAAAATGCGGTTGGAGCTTATCAATGATGAAAAAGAACTTGCAGAACATACAATGCTTGTTGATTTAGGTAGAAATGATATTGGAAGAGTTTGTGATTATGGAACGGTCCACGTTAAAGATCTCATGCAAGTCAAAAAATTCAGTCATGTTCAGCACATAGTAACACATGTTGTTGGTAAAATGAATGAAAAATATGATATGTATGATGCGTTTAAGGCAGTATTCCCAGCAGGTACGGTGTCAGGGGCCCCAAAGATTAGAGCGATGGAAGTGATAGATGAGCTTGAGCCAGAATCCAGAGGTGCATATGCTGGCGCGGTAGGTTATTTTTCATTTAATGGATGTTGTGATTTTGCAATAGCAATTAGAAGTATTTTTGCAGAGAAAAATGTAGGCTTTGTCCAGGCAGGTGCAGGAATTGTGTTCGATTCAATTGCAGAAAATGAATTCAAAGAAACAGAACATAAAGCAAATGCAATGATTACTGCTCTGAAGGAGGCTTCAAAATGAAATTTCTAATTATTGATAACTATGATTCTTTTGTATACAATATTGCCCAGAGATTAGGGGAATTGGGAGTTACATCCAATGTGATTAGAAATGATCATATAACAATAAATGATATTGAAGAGTCAGATTATGATGCAATAATTATTTCTCCAGGACCGGGAACCCCTGATGATGAAAGATATTTTGGAATTTGTAAAAAAGTAATTACAGAACTTGGGCCAAAAAAACCAATTCTAGGAGTTTGCCTCGGACATCAAGGAATAATCTCATGTTTTGGAGGAAAGGTTGTCAATGCAGAAAACATCCGTCATGGAAAAACAAGTCAAGTAAAACATACTGATGAATCATTATTTGTAGGAGTGAAAAATCCGTTTAGAGCAACTAGATATCATTCACTAGTAGGAGAAAAAACAATCATACCCGATTCGTTAAAAATTACTGCAGTTGCAGAAGATGATGGAGAGGTTATGGGCGTAAGTCATAAAGAGTATCCAATTGAAGGAGTTCAATTCCATCCCGAGTCAATATTAACAGATGAAGGATCAAAGATATTTGCAAATTTCATAAAAAAGGTAGAAAAACATGAAAAAAATTAATGGGAATTTAACATTTGATGAAATGTCATCAGTGATGAGCGAAATTCTAAATGGAAAAAATAGTGATAATGAAATTGCAGAATTTCTCAGAGATTTATCAAACAAAGGGGAAACAAATGAAGAACTACGTGCAATGTTTTCAAAAATGAATGAATATTCAGTTAACATCAATCCCCGTTGCCATGGAAACTTAATTGATGTATGTGGCACAGGAGGAGATAATTTACAGACGTTCAATATTTCCACAACTGCCGCATTTGTTATTGCAGGAGCAGGCGGAAGTGTGGCAAAACATGGAAATCGTTCAGTTTCAGGCATATCAGGCAGTGCAGATATTTTTGAATATTTTGGATTTGATTTGAATTCAGAACCATGGGTAGTAGAAGAAATGATTGAGAAAATAGGAATAGGATTCATGTTTGCACCAAAATTTCATCCTGCAATGAAAAATGTTGCGCCAGCTAGAAAAATAGTTGGTGAAAGAACAGCGTTTAATCTCTTGGGTCCGTTATGCAATCCAGCAAAAGT
>Ga0315327_10001132_pt1 | contig 13763 bp, 10 predicted proteins | sample M110032315metaG_FD_203460 | JGI IMG/M metagenome (GOLD analysis project Ga0315327, IMG submission 203460) | Ammonia-oxidizing marine archaeal communities from Monterey Bay, California, United States - M1 100m 32315 | ecosystem: Environmental > Aquatic > Marine > Coastal | place: USA: California... | reverse complement strand
CTCCGAGGTACATAGTGAGCGGCATTCTGGTGGTTGACACGCCTTCGGAAGTATCGGTGCAGCGCCTCGTAGAGCATCGGGGATTTAGCGAAGAGGACGCTCGCGCTCGAATTGAAGCGCAGGTTTCCAGAGAAAGGCGTTTAGAACTAGCCGATTTTGTGATTGATAATTCAGTTAGGTTGAACGAGTTGGAATCTCAGGTCGCTTTGGCTTTCGACTGGGCCAAAACCTTGCCTGATACGGATCCGACTCCTGAACCCGCTGAAGAGAGCCATTAGGTAACGGCACTCGAAGAGCGATTTAGATTTTTATCCAAGCCCTACGACGAGCAAGATTCCCGATACGACCAACGCGCTACCGAGGTAATCGCGAAAGTGATGTTCCTCTTTGAACAGAGCTAACGAGATGACGAAAGCCACCACGATTTCTAGTTGGCCTAGAGTTCGAACCTTTGCGGCTGTAGTAAGAGTCATGGCTGCGATCCAGCCTGTTGTCCCAGCGAAACTTAGGATTCCCACCTGGAAACTCTTATTTCGGTGTCTCCAGATTTCAATGAGCTGAGATCGATTCGTTCCTGCTAACACGGCGCCGTGGATGAGAGTTTGAGCGCTCAAGAGAGCGAATAAAGTAATGCAGGTCCGATGCCACACGCTTCCTCCGGAAAGAGAAGTTGAAGCACCCCGGATGCCCACAGCTGAAAGGGCGAAAAAGAACCCAGCGGTGATACCGAACCAAGCTGAGGGGTCGCCCCACCGGCGTAGAGCGACGCCTAGGCCGGAGGTCGCCGCGAGGAGTACGACTCCGAGCAGCACGACCACGGCTCCGAGCCAGCCTATAGGTTGAAGGGATTCACCTAGGAAGAGCGCCGATCCGGCCGCAACTAGGATTACTTCGGCTTTGGAATAGACCGTACCTATCGCAAAGTCTCTGGCCCTGAAGGCTTTGAGCAGCAGCACTGTGCCGGTTATTTGCACGACAGCAGCGCTAACGATCCAAAACCCGAAAGCTGGGGGGATTCCTATTCTCTTAGGGGTGATAGCCCAAGTCGTAGCGAGCAAAAGGAGTGAAAGCGGCCATGCGAATAGAAACCTGACGTACGCCGCACCCAACGAATTCAGGTAAACGCGGAGTTCGTGCTGGCGCGCGGTCCTAAGTACCTGTGCTGCGGTAGCTCCGAGGGTCACGGGAACCCATATGAGGCCGTCTGAAGGCATAGGCGAGATCTGTGGGGTGTGACCGGTGAACGCCGCTACTCAGGATGCAGCGGAGTCGTCCGCGTGTTCTAGGCGCTGTTGAAGGCGATTCATGCCATGTAGCCACCGATCGGGGTCCGCGGTCTTACGCTCCATCCAGGTTTGGGCGATCTGATCGGTTAGGACTAAAAACCGATTGGTGCTGATCGCGTCGAGTACTTGCTGGGCAACTTCGCTTGGTTCTTTGATCGGCCCTCCAGCTTGAGAAGCCCACTCGCTATCAGCGGCATCACCCAACATGGGGGTCCTCACAGCAAGCGGAGCTAGTAAGGAAACACCGATTCCGCGATGCGCGTAGGTGAACGAAAGCCACTCTGCTAGGCCAACGACAGCGTGTTTGCTTACTGCATAGGGGAGGTTGCCATGTGAAGAGAGGATCCCGGCCATGGAGGCGGTGTGGAGCAGATAGCCCTCTCCTCTTTCGAGCATGCCAGGGAGAACGGCTCTCACGGCATGAACATGGGACATCAGATTGACGTCCCACTGTCGTTGCCACTCCTCAATAGGGCTAGAGAAAATGTCTGATCCTGAGCCGATGCCAGCGTTGTTGAATAAGAGGTCTACTGGTCCTAGACGGGTTTCGACCTGTGTGACCATAGCGTCGATGGCCGAAGGGTCGCCCAGGTCGCAGTGGATAGCGATGCCCTCAACGGTGTCGGCCACCTTTGTGGCTCCCTCGAGGTTGACGTCGACTACGGCAACTTGACAGCCCGCTCGAGCGAAGGCTTGAGCGCATGCTGCTCCGATACCGCTCGCAGCGCCGGTGATAACGCCAACTTTCCCTTCAAGTTCCATGGATCGACCGAATCCTTAGACGTTGAGCTGGGTCCCACAATGTGGGCAGCTAGCAACGTTGTCACGCACGTCGTATTGCGATTCTTTAACGAGCAGGAAGCAACCCTCGCACAGAATCTCGTCTTCTTGTTTTCCGGGTATGCGGTCGCCTTCGGCTGTAGTGATGACGCCTTCGTCTTCTTCTTCTTCTTCTTCTTCCTCGTCTTCGTCGTCAGCTGAGGAAAGACGCTCTTTCAGGATGGCGTCTAGGTCTGCTTCGACTTCGTCATCTTCTTCTTCTTCTTCTTCCTCGTCGGCGGCAGGGCGCGCCCCGACTGGGATCTCCTTTTTCTCATCGTCGCCTTCGCTGCCCTCTTCGCCCAAGATGGCGTCAGCTTCCATGTCGAGCTCAATTTCACCCTCCATGTCCTCGTCCATAAGGTCAGGATCAGGCTCGATATCTTCGGTTTCTTCGTCTGTTGGTTCGTCGCTCATATTTGCCTCGTGAGTGTGAACGGTAAATGTTCGTGTTTGGCACTCAGCGCGGAGGATACCCATACTTCGCGCTCGGAGGGTGAATGAAACAAGAAATCCCTAAAGTTAGCCAAAATTTCTGAAACCGTGAGATACGACCTTTTGTGGGGCGATTCAGTTTCTAAGCTGTCTATTGTGACTTCTGAGGAGCGGCCTGGGCCGACTGCCGCCCACCCTTTTCGGGTCGTTTCTGATTTTGCTCCGGCTGGAGATCAGCCAATAGCGGTGGAGCGTCTTTCTCAGGGGATCGAGGGTGGACAAAGATTCCAAACGCTTTTGGGCATCACTGGTTCAGGTAAGAGTGCGACGATCGCATGGACGATCGAAAAAGTTCAAAGGCCTACGTTGGTTCTTGCCCCAAACAAGTCTCTAGCTGCGCAGCTTGCAAATGAATTTCGCGAGTTCTTCCCAGATAACCGGGTTGAATACTTTGTCTCCTACTACGACTACTACCAGCCTGAGGCCTATATGCCGGCCTCTGATACATACATCGAAAAAGACTCATCGATTAATGATGAAATCGACCGTCTTCGGCACTCAGCGACAGCAGCGTTGCTCACCCGCCGCGATGTGATCGTTGTCGCTTCGGTATCGGCTATCTATGGTCTGGGTCCTCCCGACGCCTATCTAGAACACATGCTTTATATGAGGGTCGGTGAAACACATAATCAAAGAGAAGTACTGGGGCGTCTCATCGACATGCAATACGAGCGAAACGATATGAATCTCGTTCGCGGCAAATTTCGGGTACGAGGAGACACTCTTGAAATCCATCCGGCATATGAAGAGTTTGTTGTTCGAATTGAATTATTCGGAGACGATATTGAACGGATAACAAAGGTCGATCCGGTCACAGGTGAACGTTTGGCAGAGTTAGAAGAGGTCACAGTTTTCCCGGCAAGTCACTACGTGACTGACGGTGCCACCGTTCATCGGGCAATTGGCGACATCGAAACGGAACTCCAGCAATGTTTGTCGGTTTTCGAATCCGAGAGCAAACTGCTAGAAGCGCAGCGGTTGCGAATGCGCACAGAATATGACCTAGAGATGCTTCAAGAAGTGGGGTATTGCAACGGTATTGAGAACTACTCGATGCATCTAGATGGACGGTCCTTTGATGAGCCGCCTTACAGTCTCCTTGATTTCTTCCCCGACGATTATCTTTTGGTCGTTGACGAAAGTCACGTGGCAGTACCGCAGCTTCATGGTCAGTTTGCAGGTGACCGGTCGCGGAAAGACACGTTAGTTGAGCATGGCTTTCGGCTGCCGTCTGCGCGTGACAACCGGCCACTGCGATTCGACGAAGTGATGGAACGTTTAAACCAGGTGGTATTTCTGTCAGCGACACCAGGCAAGTACGAGATTGAGATTAGTGAACAAGTGGTCGAACAGATTATTCGCCCGACCGGTTTGATTGACCCTGAAGTAGTAGTTAAACCGACGCGTGGGCAGATCGACGACCTGATCGAGCAAATAGAGAACACGGTGGGCCGTGGAGATCGGGTTTTAGTGACCACGTTGACCAAAAAAATGTCCGAAGACCTCACCGATTACCTATTGGAACTCGGAGTCAGGGTCAGGTATTTACATAGCGAAATTGACACCATCGAGCGAATAGAGATCCTTAGAGATCTCCGTTTAGGAGAATTTGATGTTCTCGTCGGCATCAATCTTCTCCGAGAAGGCTTGGACTTACCCGAGGTTTCTTTGGTGGCGATACTTGATGCAGACAAGGAAGGATTTTTGAGGAGTCAGACGTCGCTGATTCAAACGATCGGAAGAGCAGCCCGAAATGTCGACGGGCAGGTTGTCATGTATGCAGACAACGTCACCGATTCGATGCAATATGCCATTAGCGAAACAAATCGAAGGCGCTCCCTGCAGCAGGCTTATAACCAAGAGAATGGCATTGATCCGCAAACTATTCGAAAAGCGGTGACGGATATTTTGCTAGTGCTGAGAGGGCAAGAAGGTGCGCCGGTCCCGGAGAAATTGACTTCAGGGCGGTCAAGGCAAGACGAACAGGCTCGTAAAGACTTAGCTGAACTCCCTGAAGATGATCTGCATAGGCTTATTAGCTCCTTAGAGCTCGAGATGGAGGAAGCCGCAGAAGATCTGCGCTTCGAGTATGCGGCGCGTCTGCGGGACGAAATAAGGGAACTGCGGCGAGACCTGCGCGACGCAAGCAGCTAGCTGCCAGGAACTCTGCAACTGTGGCTGAGCCTTAGCTCGGCGACTAGTTTGCCGGGAGGCCAATAAATATCGCTAGGGGTGAACTCAAAGGGGGGACGTGTTATGGGACACGAAGTAAATGGCGTTGTAGCACGAAGTAAAGGGGCTCCGGTATCTGTCGAAACTATCTACGTCCCAGACCCAGGGGCTGGGGAAGTAGTGGTTGATGTTCAGGCTTGTGGGGTTTGCCACACAGATCTCCATTATCGCGAAGGGGCGATCAACGATGAGTTTCCCTTTCTTCTGGGACACGAAGCGGCCGGCGTCGTGAGTCAGGTCGGAACAGGGGTATCGAACGTCAAAGAAGGCGACTTTGTGATCCTTAATTGGCGTGCTGTGTGCGGTCAGTGTCGGAGTTGTTTGCGAGGTAAGCCGCAATACTGTTTCTCTACCCACAATGCGCAACAAAAAATGACGCTAGAGGGAGTTGATCTATCACCAGCGTTAGGCATTGGTGCGTTCGCTGAGAAAACGCTAGTGGCAGCTGGTCAGGCAACGGTGGTCGACGATGCTGCGGCGCCCGAAGTCGCTGGTTTGATCGGGTGCGGTGTTATGGCAGGGCTTGGCGCTGTATTGAACACAGGGGGCGTCACCCGCGGCGACTCAGTCGCAGTCTGGGGTTGTGGAGGTGTCGGTGATGCAGCAATCGAAGGAGCCCGGTTGGCGGGGGCTCGAACGATCATTGCTATTGATGTCGACGACCGAAAACTTCAGTGGGCTAAGGATTTCGGAGCTACACATTCGATTAACTCTTCCGGATTGAGCAACGAGGAAGTTGTGGAGGCTGTGCAAGCCTTCACGGAAGGTAATGGTGTCGACGTTGCCGTTGAAGCGGTGGGGCTGCCTGCCACCTATGAACAGGCCTTCTATGCTCGAGATCTAGCGGGGACAGTTGTGCTGGTTGGGGTGCCAAATCCTGAGATGCGAATCGATTTGCCGCTTATTGAAGTTTTCGGCCGAGGTGGAGCACTGAAAAGCTCGTGGTACGGAGACTGTTTGCCGTCTAGAGATTTTCCGATGCTGATCGATCTTTATCTTCAGGGGCGACTTGAGCTTGGTCGCTTTGTCTCTGAAAAAATCGATATCCATGGAGTGGAGGATGCCTTTCACAAGATGGAACGGGGAGAAGTGCTGAGATCGGTAGTCGTAATCTGATTCATTTTGGCGCTTCGCTCCCCGTTTGGCGAAGAGCCTCAAGATAGGCTCCCACGACAATGGGAGATCAATTAATCGTACGAGGTGCTCGGGAGAACAACCTGCGCGACGTCAATGTTGATCTTCCACGTAACCAATTGATTGTTTTCACGGGCTTATCGGGAAGCGGGAAATCTTCCCTCGCTTTCGACACTATTTACGCCGAAGGACAGCGTCGTTATGTCGAGTCGCTGTCAGCCTACGCCAGGCAATTTCTAGGACAGATGGATAAGCCGGATGTCGATTTTTTAGAGGGGCTCTCTCCGGCAATTTCGATTGATCAAAAAAGTGCCAGTCGGAACCCGAGGTCGACAGTCGGGACGATTACTGAAGTTTACGATTACCTCCGGCTTCTGTACGCAAGGGTCGGCATACAACATGACCCAGAAACAGATGAAGTGGTGCAGCGCCAAACCCCTCAAGAAATTGTTGATCGAATTTTGACGTTAGAGGCTGATATTAGATTTCAGGTCTTGGCCCCGGTTGTTCGGGGACGAAAAGGGGACTACCACACTCTTCTTGCTGACTTGGCGTCACAAGGGTACGTCCGCGCTCGGGTCGATGGAGAAGTTATTGATCTGGCGGAAACGGATGTGCTTCCGGAAGAGCGCCTTGATCGCTATGTAAATCATGACATTGAAGTAATCGTGGACCGGCTCGTGTTGAGAGATGGGATAGAGCAAAGGCTCACTGAGTCAGTAGAAGCAGCGCTGCTCTTGGCTGATGGTCATGTGTGGGTTGAACTGTTGCCGGAGGATCAAGACCCGGAGGTGTTGACGTATAGCCAGCATCTGTTCTGCCCGACGACGGGGCGTTCGTTTGAGGAACTCGCTCCTAGAAATTTTTCGTTTAATTCGCCCTACGGGGCTTGCGGGACATGTGACGGCTTAGGTACCAGATTTGAGGTCGATCCGGAGCTCATTGTGCCCAACGCTGATCTCAGCATTGAGGATGGCGCAATCGCACCCTTCGCCACGGGGGCTAGTCGATGGTACGGCCGGCTATTGAAAGCAACCGGGGAAGAGTTCGATATTCCAATCGATAAATCTTGGTCGAAACTCACGGCGAAACAAAAAAAGTTACTTCTATACGGAAGCCCTAAAAATCGGACGTTTACCGTCCGGTATCGCAACAGGTATGGCCGCAGTCGGAGCTATACGACTCACTGGGAAGGGGTTATACCCACTCTTCAACGTCGTCACGCTGACACTGATAGTGACCATTCACGCGATCGTATCGAAGGCTATATGCGGGAAGTTCCCTGCGGCACCTGTGACGGGGCTCGACTTAACGAAGTTTCTCTTGCCGTCCGAGTGGCTGGTCGCAACATCGATGAGCTTTGTTCAGTATCGATAGGCGAAGCAGCGAAGATTATCGACGGCCTGTCCCTCAACGAGCGAGAAGGAATAATTGCTGCCCCGATTGTCAAAGAGATTGACGCTCGTTTGAACTTTCTTCTGGATGTGGGCTTGGACTATCTGACTCTCAATCGATCTGCGGCAACCCTGGCAGGCGGGGAAGCGCAGAGAATTCGCCTTGCGAGCCAGATTGGAAGTGGTCTTGAAGGTGTTTTGTACGTTTTGGATGAACCATCCATCGGTTTACATCAGAGAGATAATCGGCGCCTGATCGAGACCCTTCAGCATTTGAGAGATTTAGGAAACACGGTTCTGGTTGTCGAGCATGACCAAGAAACGATCATGGAAGCTGACTGGGTTGTCGATATTGGGCCAGGGGCCGGCGAACACGGTGGTGAAATCATTTACAGCGGACCCGTTGGCGGATTAAAAGGCGCCAAGGGTTCAATAACCGGTGAGTACTTAAAGGGTCAGCGTGAAATCGAAATACCAGCGGAGCGAAGGAAACCGCTTTCTGATTCGCTGGTGCTTCACGGGGCACGCGAAAACAACCTGAGATCTATCGACGTCGAGATTCCATTGGGATGTTTCGTGGCTATCACTGGTGTGTCAGGGTCGGGTAAAAGCACGCTGATAAACGAAATTCTTCGAAAATCGTTAATGCAAAAGATCTACAGATCGAAAGAGGTGCCGGGATTACATACGTCGATTGAGGGGTGGGAAGCGTTAGACAAGGTGATCGATATCGATCAGTCGCCAATAGGGCGAACTCCGCGTTCGAATCCCGCTACCTACACTGGTGCTTTCGACAACATCCGAAAGCTGTTTGCTGCAACCAACGAATCGAAAGTAAGGGGCTATCTGCCTGGACGATTCAGCTTCAATGTTAAAGGTGGGCGCTGCGAGGCTTGCTCGGGTGATGGGACGATAAAGATAGAAATGCACTTTCTCCCTGACGTTTACGTGCCTTGTGAGATTTGCAAGGGAGCTCGCTATAACCGGGAAACCCTCGAAGTTCGGTTTAAGGGAATGACCATTACTGATGTTCTGAACATGCCTTGTGAAGAGGCCTTAGAGTTTTTTTCAGCTCAACCTCCAATAGCTCGCCATATGCAGACTTTGGTAGACGTTGGGCTTGGTTATATTCGGCTCGGTCAACCAGCTACCACTCTCTCGGGTGGTGAGGCACAGCGGGTAAAACTTGCGAGCGAATTAGCTAAAAGGCCAACCGGTCATACTATTTACATATTGGATGAACCAACGACAGGGCTCCACTTCGAAGATATCCGTCGCCTGCTAGCGGTTCTGAGCAGACTGGTTGACCAAGGCAACAGCGTTCTGGTGATCGAACACAATCTCGATGTCATAAAAACCGCTGATTGGATAATTGATATGGGACCTGAAGGCGGAGATGCTGGAGGGTTAGTTGTAGCTAGCGGTGCCCCGGAAGTGGTTGCTGAGGTATCAGGAAGTCACACTGGCCGATTCTTAGCTCCAATACTGTCGAACTGAGGACCTTTCTGGCGCATAGCCTCTAGGTATGTCGTTACGCCCCGACTCTGGCTCGGTTCCCGACCTGCCAGGTAGCTATCAGTTCAAGGACCAAGCCGGGCGTATTGTTTATGTGGGGAAGGCCAAGAGTCTCAGGAGTCGTTTAAACAGCTATTTCCAAGATCAACGGAACTTGCATCCTCGTACCGTCCAAATGCTTGCTGCCGCCGCGTCGGTGGAATGGATTGAGGTTGCTACTGAAGTCGATGCGCTGATGCTGGAATACAGCCTTATTCAGAGGCATCAACCTCGTTTCAATGTGCGTTTGCGTGACGACAAGTCGTACCCTTTTCTGGCCATCACCATGAAAGATGAATGGCCTCGAGCAATGGTGATGCGTGGCAAGAGAAAAAGAGGGAACCGTTACTTCGGTCCCTTTGGGCATGCGTATGCCATCAGAGAAACGCTGGATCTTTTGTTACGTACGTTTCCCATAAGGACTTGTAGTGACAACAAGATGTCAGAACACACCCGACTGGGCCGACCGTGTCTGCTTTTTCACATCGAACAGTGTGCCGGCCCCTGTGTCGGGGAGATAACTGAAGAGGAGTATCGAAAGCTAGTACACGACTTAACCCGTTTCCTTGAAGGGGATACCGACGAGGTCTTGCGGGAGCTGAATGACAGAATGAGCTCAGCTAGCAGCTCGATGGAATTTGAACTGGCGGCAAGGTATCGAGATCGTCTCGCTAGCGTTGAGAAAGCGATAGAAAAACGGCAAATCGCGGGTACCAGGAACGAAGATTTTGACGTTATCGGTGTTCATGATGATGAGCTAGAAGCTTCGATTCAAGTATTTTTTGTCCGTAAGGGACGCGTTATGGGGCAACGAGGTTCGATCGTGGACAAGGTCGAGGACATTACTCAGCCCGGTTTGATCGCAAGGATCATCGAAGACTTTTACCAGGATGAAAATCCCATTGGTATGCCTAAGAATGTTTTTGTTCCGGCGCTGCCAGACAAGACTCAGTTGTATGAGGAATGGTTAACCAGACAACGAGGTTCTCGCGTTGAAATCCGGGTGCCACAAAGAGGGGACAAGCGGGCGCTTCATGAGACAGCAACAAAGAATGCTCGCGAGTCGTTTACCCGTCATCGGCTTAAGCGGGGCACAGATCACAACAGCCGAGCTCGAGCGCTCGAGGAGTTGCAGAGGTATCTGAACCTACCTAATGCACCATTGCGCATCGAATGCTACGACATGAGTCATCTCCAAGGCACTGACTATGTGGGCTCTATGGTGGTCCTAGAAGATGGGTTGCCTCGCAAGAGTGAATATCGGCGGTTCAAGATCCGTGACGTTGAGGGTAACGATGATTTTGCAGCTATGGAAGAAGTCCTATCGCGACGTTTCCGAAATTATCTTGAGGAAAGAGATCTGCCTTCGACCGAGGTCACCAAGTTCGCCTACCCTCCTCAGCTCCTAGTCGTGGACGGAGGTAAGGGACAACTCGGTGTGGCAGTTCGGGTCCTTGAATCTCTTGGCTTAGGGGCAGAAATACCAGTGGTTGCGTTGGCGAAACAATTCGAAGAAGTGTTCGTCCCGGGGCAGAGTCAACCTATGGAACTGCCCCGAGGTTCCGAAGCTTTGTATCTATTGCAACGCATACGTGATGAGAGTCATCGCTTCGCTATCGCTTATCACCGAAAGCTACGGAACAAGAGGATGACGCGTAGCGTCCTAGATGACATATCGGGGTTAGGGGATGTGCGGAGAAAGCGTCTGATCAAGGAGTTTGGGGGCGTTCGAAAAGTTCAGCAAGCATCACTTGAAGATCTACTTGCCGTGACATGGCTTCCTAATAGGGTGGCAACTGCCGTCCATGAACGTACCCAAGGCCAAGCATGAGCGGTGACCTTTGGGATTCTCATGCAGGTTGGTGGCAACGTCAGTTCACAGACGGCGTAGACCCTGAGTACCAAGAGCAAATTCTTCCCTTGGTTGATGAACTGACGATGGGTTTCGACAAGATATTGGATATCGGATGCGGAGAGGGTCAAGTTACCCGAGCTTTGCCAAGCGAGCCTTCTCGCGTAGTTGGTGTCGACCCCTCGTGGAAACAGGTCTCAAAGGCCCTTGAACGTTCGGTGGGTGAAGCGTACATCCAGGCTTCAGCTGCTTCACTTCCGTTTAGGGACGGGGCCTTCGACGGAGCAGTTGCATGCCTTGTTTTCGAACACATAACGGAGATGAGGGAAGCAATTGCTGAAGTAGCGCGCATCCTGAAGCCAGGAGGGCGATTTGTTTTTTTGCTGAATCACCCGCTCTTACAAACGCCAGGAAGTGGGTGGGTGGAGGATTACACCTCTGAGACACCGAGTCAGTATTGGAGGATTGGTCAGTACTTGGTGGAACAAGAAACCATTGAAGAAGTTGAACTCGGAGTGGAGATATCTTTCGTTCACCGCCCCTTGAGTGTGTACTTAAATACGTTGGCGGAAAATGAGCTTCTTCTAAAGCGAATGGTTGAACCAGCACCCCCTGAAGGTTTCTTGGAACGTAATATCGCCTACAGGTCAGCCAGCCACATTCCGCGGCTTTTGGTGCTTGTGTGCGAGAAGCAGTGAATTGTTTTCGTAGATCCACCTAACCTTAAGAGGATGACTGATTCTCCGAATTTCGTTGTAGTGGCGGGACTCTCGGGCGCAGGTCGCTCTACGGTGGCCGACACTCTGGAGGACCTCGGCTGGCTTGTAATTGATAACTTGCCGCCGAGTCTGCTGGCTACAGCAGCAGAGTCACTCACCCCCTCCGACTCTTTAGGTGAACGAATTGCACTAGTGGCAGGGTCCTATCAGCATCAGGAAGACTTGCTCGATTTTCTCGAAAAGTTTAGGTCCTCTTCTGCGCGTGTCAGGGTGATATTTCTCGACGCCCCGACCGAGGTTCTGCTTAGGAGATATGACCAAACGAGACGCCGTCACCCATTGAGCGCAAGTAGCGGATCGGTAGTTGAAGCCATTGAACGGGAACGCGAGTTGCTTGAGTCCGTACGACAGGCCGCAGATCTCGTGATCGATACGGGCGATCTCATTGTTCATGAATTGAAGTCCCGAGTGCTTGATGCGTTTAGCCAACCCGACAGCGAGCCGTTTATGCAAACGACCGTCATGTCGTTCGGCTACAAGCACGGGGTTCCTACGGAAGCAGATCTGGTTATCGACTGTCGCTTTCTTCCCAACCCGCACTGGATTCCTGAGCTGAGACCGCGAACAGGTCTCGATCAAGAGGTGCGGGCCTATGTGCTTGAGCAACCGTTAACGATCTCATTTGTTGAGCACACACTGCCTCTGTTTGAGTTCTTGATTCCCTCCTACATGAAGGAAGGAAAGGCATACCTGACCATTGCGTTTGGCTGCACTGGAGGCCGCCACCGTAGTGTTGCAATTGCCGAGGAGTTTGGTCGAATCTTGGATGAAAACGGCCATTCCCTTCGTACTCGCCACAGAGATCTCGAATTGAAAGAAATCTAGAAGTACGCAATCAATTCGCACCTAGATCCAAGCCATGCGGTAGACATTCAGAAGCGTCTCTATTCCCTCAAGAAAGCGAACCTTCTAATGACCGTGCGGGTTGGTATTAACGGCTTCGGCCGTATCGGTAGAAACTTCTTTCGAGCTGTACAAAAACAAGCTGCTGACGTCGAAATCGTCGCGGTAAACGACTTAGGTGATCAGGCCACGATGGCTCACCTGCTGAAATACGACTCTGTGCTCGGAAATTTACCCAATGATATTTCCGCTACCGATGGCGGCATTTCGATTGACGGAAATTTGCTGCAGGTCTTATCGGAACGCAATCCCGGAGACCTACCGTGGTCTGATTTGGGGGTTGATGTAGTTATCGAGTCAACGGGTATTTTCACTGATAGAGACAAGGCTGCACAGCATCTAGAAGCCGGGGCTCCACTTGTGATCGTTTCAGCACCAGCTAGCGGAGCTGATGCGACAATCGTTGTGGGCGTTAACCACGACGAATTTGACAAGACTTCACACAAGGTAATTTCTAACGCTAGTTGCACCACTAATTGCTTTGTCCCCATGGTGCAGGTTCTCGACGACGCGTTTGGAGTCGAAAAAGGATTGATGACGACAGTGCATGCCTATACGGGTGATCAATCGCTTGTCGATGGCCCTCATAGCGATTTGAGAAGGGCGAGAGCATCTGCAGTCAACATCATCCCGACCTCTACCGGCGCGGCTCGCGCTACTGGCCTTGTCCTTCAAGCCATGAACGGGAAGTTGGATGGCACTTCGCTACGTGTTCCAATACCGGATGGTTCAATTACTGATTTCACTGCGGTATTGGCGGCCAGTCCTTCGGTTGAAGAAATTAATGCAGCATTTGCCGCTGCGGCTTCGAGTGCGCCACTCAAAGGCATCCTGACTTATAGCGAAGATCCACTTGTTTCCGCGGACATAGTGGGTGATCCGTCGAGTTGTGTTTTTGACGCAGGGCTCACGATGACAATGGATAATCTCGTGAAAATTAGTGGCTGGTACGACAATGAGTGGGGCTATTCAAACCGCTTAGTGGATCTTGTCTCGATTACCTGCGGTTGAAATAGGCGTGGCTGTTTCGTTAGTGCCGACCCTCGAAGATCTCGAGACCGAATTAGGTGACCTCGAGGCAAAACGAATCCTTGTGCGCTGTGATTTCAATGTGCCAATGAGGGGCAGTGAGATTGCCGATGACCTGCGCATCCGCGCCGCTCTTCCCACATTGTCGTGGCTACTCGAGCGGGGGGCTGCGGTGGTGATTGGGACGCACTTCGGCCGTCCAGAGGGTAAGCACGACGATCGGTATTCGACCGAGCTGTTGAAAGCCCGAGTGGCAGAACTGGCTCCAGGGGCTCAGCTATTAGAG
>Ga0315327_10001131_pt1 | contig 13765 bp, 14 predicted proteins | sample M110032315metaG_FD_203460 | JGI IMG/M metagenome (GOLD analysis project Ga0315327, IMG submission 203460) | Ammonia-oxidizing marine archaeal communities from Monterey Bay, California, United States - M1 100m 32315 | ecosystem: Environmental > Aquatic > Marine > Coastal | place: USA: California... | reverse complement strand
TCATGGAGGTAATAGAGGAACATCTTAGTGAATAGCTCGGTCCCCCCGATGGCTGCCCCCATTGCTATGCTTCCAGTGATGAAATATGAGATAATTATGGTATCCATCGTCCCAATTGTTCTCCATGTCACCGTCTTTACTAGACTTCTAGAGTTGTTTGAGTGTCCGGTTCCGGGTATGTGTGACATAGGCGTTGTCTAATTCGATTAGACATAACCCCTCCGATGATAGGTTCACAGCCAAATCAGAGGGATTCTACGACAACAGCGATGCCTTGGCCCCCACCAATACAAGCCGTAGCCACACCGTAACGGCCTCCGCTGCTCCTCAACTCGTGCGAGAGGGTCAGTATCAGCCTGGTTCCAGTTGCGGCTAGAGGGTGTCCCAGACCTACAGCACCACCATTCACGTTGACTCTTTCATAGTCGATTCCAAGATCCTTGATGCAGGCTACTGCCTGTCCGGCGAATGCCTCGTTAATCTCCCAGAGATCAATGTCCGAGACGGACAGGCCGGCTTTCTCGATAGCCTTCTGGCTGGAAGGAACCGGGCCATATGCCATGATGCTGGGCTCTAGCCCTACAACCCCCCAGGAGACAATGCGTGCCAGCGGTTCATCGCCATCCGCCTCTGCTCGAGACTCAGACTTCACCACGACTGCAGCCGCGCCATCGACCACCCCGGAGGCGTTTCCTGCCGTTACTAGGGAGTCGGGGCCGAAATGGGTCCTCAGGCCGGATAGGGTCTCAAGAGTCGTCCCAAGTACCACGTGATCCTCGTGAGTATGGTCAATTACGCCATCAGGAGTCTCTACGGAAACAATCTCTTTACTCCATATTCCGGATGAAACGCTGGCCTCCGTCCTCTGGTGGCTCATGGCTGCATACTCATCTGCTTGCTCTCGGAGAACCCCTTTCCTATGGCATAGCTCATCGCTGGTCTGAGCCATGAACATGCCACTGACACCGTCCACTAGATTCGTGAACAGGTAGTCCTCCATGTCCTGTGGTATTTCTTCTCCCGCGACCGGTGGCCTTCCAAGCTTGTATGTCCCCCTCATTCCTCTGAGGATGTGTGGGGCCTGGCTGAGGTTCTCCATGCCTCCGGCAACGACGACTTCTGCCTCGCCCAGCATGATCATCTGGGATGCACTGATTATCGATTGGGCCCCACTTCCGCAAAGTCGGTTTAGCGTGAGCATCGGGACTTCCTGGGGAATTCCTGCCCTCAGTCCCGCATGCCTAGCCCCGAATATTGCTTGTCCGGAAGTCTGGAGTGCATGCCCCATTACGACGTGGTCTACGGTACTTGGGTCGGTACCAGCCTTCTCCATCGCACCCCTGATTGCGATAGTTCCCAGTTCCTCTGCAGAGACAGAGGCTAGTCGTCCACCTGGGCCCCCGTCCCCTCGCTTTCCGCCTAGCCACTCGCAGAACGGGGTCCTTGCCCCGTCAACTACAACCGCACTCTCGGTCATCTCACAACTTCCACGAATTCTCAAGACTCGCCAGAATCATCGGTCATCGAGCCCAGGTAGTCTGGGAGTTCGACGCCCGACATCTTGGCTACGTCATGAATTGGTGGCAGGCTCTGCACTAGGCTGCTAACGAAGTTGCTAGTAGCTGAGTTGCCGTCTGCATTGTTCCCACTGTCCCATACTGTGATCTTGTCTATCTTCAGATTCCGGATGGCCTCCGTCTGTGCATTGACCATGGCCTCGATCTTTTCGACCATTAGCAGGGTTGCTGCTGCCTTCGGATCCCCGGAAGCGCTGGCAACTAGGTTACTGTACCCCTTAGCCTTGGATTCGAGGACCTTTTGGATACCCTCGGCCTCTGCCTCGTACTTAGCGAGAATAGCATCGGCCTCACCACGAGCGATCAGCCTCTGCCTCTGAGCATCGGCCTCTGCAGCGATCTCTATCTGTTGCTTAGTGATTGTCTCACGAACGATCTCGCTAGCCCTGAGCTTTTGCTCCTCTTCGTCGTATGCTGCCTTAGCAATCTCTGCCTCGGATTGAGCGGTGGCTACATCGGCCCGCTGTTTGGCTGACGCCTCTGCCTCAGCTAGGTCGGCGTTCGCCATAGCGATCTCGGCCTGGGCTGAATTTTCACCAGCAACAGCCATGGCCTCTTGCTGCTCGACGTATACGCGCTGGTCGGCCTGTGCGGCCTTACGGCCCTTCTCTGCCTCGGCATCGTTCTGAGCTACCTCAATATCCTTGGCCCTGTCTGCCTTTGCCTGACCGATTGCACCGTCCCTCTGGGCGTTTGCAACATCTATCCTAGCCTGTTCCACAGCAGTGGATGCGGCCTTCTTGCCGATGCTCTCGATGTAGTCCGACTCATCTGTAATGTCCGCTATGTTAACGTTGATCAGATACAACCCAACCTTCCTCATCTCCTGGCCGACGTTCTTCTGAATCAGTTCAAGGAAGGAGTCACGGTCCTGGTTGATCTGCTCGATTGTGAGGGTCGCGACAGTGAGACGGAGTTGACCGAAGATTATCTCCTTGGCCATCTCCTCTATGTCATCGGCCTTGAACGCAAGAAGACGCTCTGCTGCATTGGCCATGATGGCCGGCTCAGTAGACACACCGATCGTGAAGGTGCTCGGAACGTTGATCCTGATGTTCTGTAGAGACAGTGCTTTCTCGAGGTTAATGTTGATCGTCATCGGCTTCAGTGAGATGTATGCATAGTCCTGAATCAAGGGCCATACCAGCGCAGCGCCGCCATGCAATATCTTGGATGGTTTCGGACGACCGTCAGCCGTCCTTTCGGTCCTACCGTAAATCACCATAATCTGGTCAGGTGGACATCTCTTGTATCGCTGTGCGAAAAACATCACAGCGGCCACAAGAATCAGTACAACTGCAAAAATCATTATTCCTAGTATATCTGCTGACGTTGCCATTGGCTCAACTCATTCAAGAAGAAGGGTTGGTTACCTATGAATGCTTACCCGTCGCGGTCTTTGGGGTGATACTGGAACAAGAAATTTCATCGAGAAGTTATATCCTCTTCACGACCAAGACCTCACCGATGACATCGACTACCTCGATGAAATCCCCAGTTGCTATTCCGGTATTGTCCTCCGACTTTGCATTGTATGTCCTCTGAGCCCCGTTCACCTCCACGGTGACCTGTCCCACCCCATCAGCGGCTATCCTCAGGTATGTCTGCCCCTTTGACCCGACTGCCTCGACGAGATCGGTAGTTCCATCCTGCTGCAGAGTGACAAAGAGTTCGAACAATTTCCCTGTGGCGTACATTGAAGCCCCCCCTGCGATGCCTCCTGCGAGGATAGAAAGGCTGGCACCCCCGTCTGACTTCAGAACGTAAAGGCCACCAAGGCCGAAGAACATCAAGAATGCCATGATTCCCTGGAAAGTTAGAGCCTTGAATGAGGCATCGGCCCCTAGGTCGACATCGATGCCAAACAAGCCACCGAAGACATCGGTAGCAATGCCTCCGATCATCAGCAGGAAGAAGTAGAGGACAAACAGTATCCCTCCCACAAGCGCACTTGCTGCGAAGAGCAGCTCAACCCCCGTTGCATCTCCAAAACCTATTAATCCGAACAAACTGAAGTCAGCCATCGTATCTGCGTGAGATGGGTAAGATTTGACTTGTTCGGCGGCACGAGTGTCAAGAAAGTCTCATTTCCTTGACAATAGGGCCCCCATGTAGCGCTCTAGGTTCAGAATCGGGCCCAAGGAGAGGCCGACCACGATAAAGGACAGCGTGAGTGTGTTCTGGGAAGAGAGAAATGAGTCGAAGATGGTGTAAGCCAGCAGCCCTATCAGGAAAAGTAGGACAGGGATGGCAGCTCTTCTGAAGAATATGTGATACCCGAACATCTGATCGAATGCCGGGTTTCCGATTGCCTTGTCGACGATGGTCTCGTCTTCTCTAGGGGTCATCGGGCTTCCTCAGCCAACAAGCCAGGCCATCGCACCTATGAATGTCATCACAATGGGCACTGCGTACCAAGCTGCCTTGACCCCAGTGGGGGAGTTGTCTACTAGCTCCTTCCTGCCAGTTGCTGGATCTATCATCATGATGGTCTTCTCGGCCTTGCTATATACTTCTGAGAACTCTCCTTCGTGTCGAGCCAAGAAAAGTAGGAAATAGAATCCGAGGGCTAGTGTCCCCCCTCCAGACCACTGAATCAATGTCCCCATAAGGTCAGATGTACCTGCCTCGATGATTGCTTCTCCAATTAGTATCTGCGCTATGCCCATCATGAACCATGTGATAGAGTCCTTCCTTGCCATGGTCACAAGAGGATATTACCCCTCTTGAATTTGACCCCTGCATGGGTCTGAATCAGCCGCCTCTTCTCTTTGGACGAGTCTCCCAGATAGCCCACGTCCCCTTGGCAGTGGCCACCAGCTTGCCCTCCCTAGTTGCGAGCTTGCCCTCTACATGGGCAAGGTTCCTCCCCCTTCGTACGACCTCGGCTGTGGCTACGAGATGGACTCCCTCGTTAACCGCATTCAGGTACGAGATGTCTAGCTGGGCTGTAGCGCACCACTCCTCCTTGGAGATTAACGAGACGAGTGTACCCCCCATTGCCGTGTCCAGCAGAGTCGCGTGCACCCCTCCGTGTGCCATCCCCCCCATGTTCAGGTGCTTCTCCTCCACAGTGAGTTCGACGACGCATACCCCCTCGCTGAAGTCAGTTATCTCCATGCCGAGTGACTCTGCCAGGTTGTTCAACCTCGGTACGCTATCCTCGTGGCTCATTCCGATGCCTCCCCGGTCTGGACTGCCCACAACCTCGCATACAGACCTTCTTGGGAGACGAGCTCGTCATGGCTGCCCATCTCCGTAATCTGGCCCCTCTCCATCACCGCGATAGTGTCTGCGTTCCTCACAGTGGAGAGTCTGTGGGCGATAATGAGGGTAGTCCGGTCGCGTGAGATCCTCTCAATCGAGCGCTGTAGTGCTGCCTCAGTCTCGTTGTCCACATTACTCGTAGCCTCGTCGAGGACCAGAACGGGTGCGTCCTTCAGGACTGCGCGGGCGATTGCTAGCCTCTGCCTCTGGCCCCCTGATAGTCGGTGACCGTCCTCCCCGATGTTAGTCCCCCAGCCCTCGGGGAGCTCATCGATGAATCCGGTCGCCTCTGCGATGCGGGCGGCCTCGACCATCTCTTCTTCGGAGGCCTCTGGTCTGCCATAGAGCACGTTGTCCCTAACCGTCCCAGGGAACAGGGTCGTGGTCTGACTGACCAGAGATACCGCCCCCCTCAGTGAGTCTAGCTTGAGTTCCCTGACATCATGACCATCCAAGGTTACACTACCCTCAAGCGGGTCGTGGAACCTGAGGAGAAGTCGTACCAGGGTCGTCTTGCCGGAACCGGTCGCTCCCACGAGGCCGACTGTCTTCCCTGCTGACACGTCTAGATCGATACCCCTCAGAACGACTTCTCTCCCGGGATATGTGAACCGGATGCCCTCGAACCTGATGTCACCTTCGACCCCCCCAAGGCTGGTATCGCCCTCGACCACTCCGATCTCGGTGTCGAGTAGGTCGAGAACCCTGCTTGTGGATGCGAGGGCCCTCTGGTACAGGTCGAAGGTCTCTCCAAGCCTGGTGAGGGGCCATAGTAGGCGTTGGGTGATGAACACTATGACTGAGTACTCCCCTAGGCCTATCTTCCCTTCGAGGGCATACTTCCCGCCAACGAGGAGGTTTGCTGTGAAGGCGAACAGGATGGCCATCCTGATCAGCGGTACGAACGAGGCGGAGAGTTGGATGGCGGACCTGTTCGCATCCCTGTATGACTGGGATGCCTCACTTACCCTCTGTACCTCCCTCTCCTCAGCAGTGAACGACTTGATCGTGGTGATTCCTTGCAGGTTGTTGTTCAGGATGGCGTTCAGCTCTGCCACCTCCTTGCGGACCTCGGTGTAGCGGGCCCCTATCCTCCTCTGGTAGAGGAACGAGCCACCGACGATGATTGGGACCGGGAGAATCGCGAGAATCGCGACCTCTGGTGCAAGCGAGAACATGATTCCACTTACCACGATAACGGTGGTCCCCACTTGCAGGAGGTCGTTGGCCCCGTGGTCTAGGAACCTCTCGAGCTGGTTGACGTCGTCATTCATTATCGCCATGAGGCCGCCAGTGCTCTGCTCGGAGAACCACTGCATCTCCAAGTTCTGGATGTGCCGGTATGCATCCATTCTAAGTTCGTGCTGCGCGGTCTGCGCTAGATTCCTCCACAGGATCCCGTAGAAGTACTGGAAAAGAGACTCTAGGACCCAGATTACAACTGTGATGCCAGCGAGGACCTGAAGCTGCACCCACGGATCTACGTATCCGTAGTCAGCTAGGAAAGACTCCTCCTGTTGATGCACTACATCAATGGCCATCCCGATCAGGACGGGAGGTGCCAGGTCCCATATCTTGTTCAGGACGGAGCAAATTGATGCGAGGATGATTGTCCCTCTCTGGTCCCTCATCTGAGTCATGAGTCGGGCCAGTGGGTGCCGTGCCTCGGTCATGCCTCTCGCTAGGACTGGGTGTCTTCAATCCTATCCCATGGGCCTTGCAACGTTATGAATTTCAACCAATGGCACTATGAGGCAATTTATGCCACAACGACCATGGAGCCACTAGCGGCCTTCCTAATGGTCGCTGATTTCGCGTTGGCAGTGATTTTCGTGGCCCTGTTCCATTGGCTGTATCGAACTGGGCAAATCCCCCGGTCCTACCTGTATGCCTTCTGGGCAGGGACCCTCATTGGTTCGACTTGGGAGTTCACGTTCCTCTTTCTGGGCCCTGAATTCCTCCATGGAGCAGTGGATTGGCCATGGGGCCTGGATGGTTGGCCGCGCAAAGTCTCGCATTCGATTTGGGATGGTGCAATTTTCATGTTCGGCGTATACCTGTGCCATCGTTGTCTGGATGGAGAAATATTCGAGAGATTCGAACGGAAAGAGCTCGTCATCATGTCCTCCTGGGGGATCTTCCAGGAGTTGCTAGTCGAGTATCTGTTCAACGGAAGAGTCTGGATCTACGAACCACTGTCTTGGAACCCTGTGATCATCCCGGTCGTGCCCGGTTCCGCACCGATGTCGCCCGGCTACACGTTGATCCCGCAAGCGGTTTGGGTTGTGGCGCCCGTGGTTTTCTACATCTGCTTCTTGTGGCTTGTGAAGCGTTATCCTGAAACCGAACGGGAGAATGAAGTGTTTTCCTGAGATGCCGACCACGATTCTGGTACTCGAAATCGAGATACGCTGGGTGGAATAACAGACAGGGAATTCGCGTTACAAGCGTATATTTTCGATTATCTACTCAGGGATGACCACAATGACCACAGCCCCAGTACTGCGGCTGCGAACCAAGCCACTTCGAGAATGAAGAATGCCCATTCGTCGATCAGATATGCGCGTATTGCGAGTAGTCCCGAGCCCAATGCCATCAATCCCAGGTAAGGTGCTTCCTTACTATGCATGATATCCTGCGTCTCCATGAAGAATGCACTCAGAATGAGGATCATCCCCAGATATGCGATCAATTCGCCATGAGCGAAGTCGAGTAATGCGTCAATCACTAGAAATCACTGTCCTTCGAATGCACCGGGGAGGAATGTCCAGCGGATGTCTTCTGCCTTGACATCGGCATAATGTGATTTGATTCGAGGCTCTGTGGAAACCTTTCCATGGTAGGCAATGAGCCCGGGGTATTCTGAAATCACCGAGGCATCGATGCCATCATAGTTTCCAGAGAACAACCCGAACAACCCGGTGAAGAGTTTCAAGTCAGCGATACTCATTTCATCGGTCCCCGCTGCCCACCCGGTCTCCGACTCGGTCACCTTCCCCTCGAGGCGGATGAGGTTCCTAGTTCCCTTGCCACTAGGGCCAAACACCTCCTTCCGGAGTCGTATCCTCTCGTCCACGGAAGCAATCCTGAACGTCGAGTCGAGAGCCTTGGACAACGGCTCCATGCCATCGATGAACTCGTCAGCCTTGGCACATTGGTATGGGTCCTCGGGAACTAGGCCGGCCAAGCGACCGACGAATCTCAGAATTGCCGAAGACTCGGCGATGGTCCCGTCAGGGGTTTGCAATACTGGTACCATCCCCCATGGGAGTTCTCCCCCCTCCTTCATGGCCTGGAAGCGTTTCCCATCAATGGTCGAATCCTCCCATTCCGAGCCCGAAAGCGAGAGCGCTACACGGATCGCCTCTGCTCGACCAGGGGACGGGAAGTAGACCAGACGGAGCATGGCGGCTCCTTGGAGTCATTCTACTTGAATAGAGTCTCTCGGGGCTCTAACTATTGTGCGTGGACGAGATTGTTCGGCTCTTGTACTCAGAGTAATTACCGGGCCACACCACCAGGCTACCATCTCCCTGCAAGTCCCAAATTGTATCGCACACCTTGTCCAGAAAGTACCGGTCATGACTCACTGTGATTATCCCCCCATCGAACTCGGTCAGCGCCATCTCTAGTGCCTCCTTAGCGTCCGTGTCGAGGTGGTTTGTCGGCTCGTCCAGTAGCAGCATGTTGTTCTCCTCAAGGAGGAGCCGGAGGAGAGCTATCCTAGCCCTCTCACCACCACTCAGCTTGCTGAGGGGTGTCGAGACCATATCATTGGTGAACTGGAATTGCCCAAGTAGGGCTCTCAGATCCCCATAGTCCATCCTTGGTTTGAGTCTCCGGACCTCCTCGACCGGCGTGAGGTCGAAGTCCAGAGTTCTGTGATCCTGGTGGAAGTACCCGATTTGCACCCCGGGACTGATCTCTAGATTCCCTGAATCGAGTTCCAAGTCCCCGGTAATGAGGCGGAGGAGGGTAGTTTTACCAACACCGTTCGGACCTATCACGCCGATCTTCTGACCCCTCCTGACACTCACTACCAGATCCTTGAAGATGGGCCTCGATAGGGAGTCGAATGAAAGACTAGCATCGCGGAACTCCAGGACATCGAGGCTGCTCTTCTCCGCGGACTGTAGATTGAAGTTCAGACTCTGGCGCTTCCTTGGTTTCAATGACTTGAGCCACTTCAGCTCCCTCTGGGAGCGCGTGATCATGAAGTGCTTCTGGGATACCGACTTGTCGAACTTGTTGGACCTCTTCATCGACTGCATCGCACCCTGCAGGCGCTTAATCTCCTTCTGAGTCTTCTCTATCCTGTCATTCAGGGTCTGAAGGAAAATCTCCTTCTGCTTTAGGTAGGATGTGTAGTTCCCAGGGTAACCGCGAATGTGTGCATCCTGGACCTCTGCGATGTTGTTGCAGACCCTGTCGAGGAAGTACCTGTCGTGACTGACTATCATCAGTGCACCCTCAAACCTGTTCAGGAACCTCTCCAGCCACTCAAGGGTGTTGAAGTCGAGATGGTTTGTTGGCTCGTCCAAGAAGAAGACGTCAATCTGATCCAGTCCGACGAGTTGCCTGGCAAGAGCTACCTTGGCGCGCTCCCCTCCGGAGAGCGAGTTCAGAGGAACCTCCATTGAGCTTTGGTCCAGATTCAGTGCCTTGAGTATCTCAGTTGCATGCCCTGCGACGTCCCCGCCACCGGAGCGAGCCATGAGGCTCTGCAGCTCCTGGTATCTCTCCATGGTAGGCTGCCAGTCTCCCTCGTAGAAAGACGGTTCTTCCATCCTTCCCTCGATTTCAGAAATCTCCTCCTCCAACTCGAGGAACTGCCTACCCCTGCGACTGAGCTCCTCACCCAGAGTGGCTTCGTCGACGATGTCGCGGACCTGTGTCAGGAAGGCGAGCCTCAATGCTGGGGCGAATGTGATGTCGCCAACGTCTTGGTCCTGGTTGCTGATAGTGCGAAGCAAGGTGGTTTTTCCCGAGCCGTTATGCCCGATTACACCGATGCGATCGCCTTCGTCTATGCGAAGGTTGACTCCCTCTAGAACGGTGAGAGGCCCGAAGGCCCTGTGAACCTCCTCGAGTCGAATCAGCTCCCTAGCCACAGCCTTCGCGAGAGCCGCCCCTACAAGTAACCGATTACTGCCTAGAAGCCAAGATGATACCGGGTCAACCATTTTCTCGGGACTGCGATGGAGTTATCAAACCCGAATAATCTCACGTGCAAAACAAGAATGGTTAGTATTTGAATTGAAACCAATCATTTCCATTTGATTGGGGCCCAGGGGGCCTGCTGCGGCATTCTTACTAAGCCCTAGAGTCTATCTTCTTGGGAGGTCCACGAGACCTTCCCTTTCGCTTGTCTTTGTACTTGGTCACCTGCTTGCTGCGGCTATCATTGCGGTCGTCATTGCGGTTTCCGTTGCGGTTTCCGTTGCGGTTTCCGTTGCGGTTTCCGTTGCGGTTGCCGTTTCGGTTGCCGTTTCGGTTGCCGTTGCGGTCGTCATTGCGGTTTCCGTAGCGGTTTCCGTTGCGGTTTCCGTTGCGGTTGCCGTTTCGGTTGCCGTTGCGGTCGTCATTGCGGTCGTCATTGCGGTTGCCGTTTCGGTTGCCGTTTCGGTTGCCGTTTCGGTTGCCGTTTCGGTTGCCGTTTCGGTTGCCGTTTCGGTTGCCGTTGCGGTTGCCGTTGCGGTTTCCGTTGCGGTTCCCACCTTGATTTGAGGGTCTGTACTGCTTGCTATTCCTAGACCTACGGGCCCTCTTGTTGTTCTTTGGGCCTCTTGAATTGCCGCCGCCATTGAATTTCATAGGAGGTGCCATGATGAACTCCCTCTCCTCCAGAATATCTACGTCGGACTCTGTGAATCGGCACCTAATTCCCACCTCACTCTGAATTCTCTTGTACTTCCTGATCTGGGACCTCTGGACAAGCGAGACTACCGTGCCCGACGAGCCTGCACGAGCAGTCCTACCACTACGGTGCTTGTACGCCTTGCCATCATCCGGAGGATCGTAGTGTATTACGCAGTTGACTTCGGTAACGTCTATCCCGCGAGAAGCTACGTCGGTCGCTATCAGCACCCTGGATCTGCCTCCACTGAACTTCTGCATCGATCTGTCTCTCTGCTTTTGGTTCATCCCCCCATGTAGGGTTGTGAAAGATGATCCAATATCGCTCATCTCGTCCCCAAGGCGGTCTACACCTGCCCTGGTTCTGCAGAATATGATACTCCGGCCGCACTTCTCCGTGATGTATGCTGAGAGATCTGCTTTGCCTCTGGAGTTGACCTTCCAGAACAGGTGCTCCATGCTGTCCATGCTCACTTCCTCCGGTCCGATTCCTATCCTAGCAGGATCCTTCTGGTAATGGTCAACTATCTCGGCTACGTCGTCATCGAGCGTGGCGCTGAAGAGTATAGTCTGTCGATCTGGGCTGCACTTTTCCAGTATCGAGCATACTGGCTCCATGAATCCCATGTCAGCCATCCTGTCGGCTTCGTCCAGGACCACCATTCCAACATCATCTAGGCGAAGTGCGCCTCTGTCAAGCAGGTCGATTAGTCTTCCAGGGCATGCGACTAGGATCTCGACGCCTTGATTCAGATTCCTCAGTTGTCCCTTGTACGGAGTGCCGCCGTATACCGATAGGACTCCGAGGCCTGCTGATCTGGCCAGTGGCTGCAATACTTTGCGAATCTGTTCTGCCAATTCCCTTGTAGGGGTGAGGACAAGTGATGTGGGCCTCTTAGACTCGGCTTCCGAGGTTCTAGAAATTAAGGGTAGGCCGAATGCCAGGGTCTTGCCTGAACCTGTTGGTGCCCTGCAACACACATCCCTTCCTTGCATGGCTTCGGGGATTGCCTCTATTTGCACCTCGAAGGGCTCAACTATGCCTTCTTCCCGTAAAATCTCGACCAAACGTGGCTCGACTCCTAAGTCTGAAAATCGAACCAAGATACTCCTCTAATCGGCCGCGCCTTCCACACCCTATTTAGTATAGAGAGTAGGAAAGGAGGCTCTGGCAACCTCAGATGCCAAAATAGGCGAACTCCAGACGTGTTTTCGCATCACAGAGTCTTGCGTCTCAACTCGGAGAATAGCTTTGATGGGATATCGCTCTCCACCCTTATCCTACTGCCATTTGGATGCTCGAAACCAAGCGCTGAGGCATGCAAGCATAGCCTGTTCACACTGGCCTTTCCCCGGCCGTAACGAGTATCCCCGGAAACCGGGCACCCCAAACCGCACATGTGGAGCCTTATCTGCGCCCTTCTCCCAGTATCGATCTTGATTCTGATCAGGGAGTGGATAGGCCCGACCTCCTCGATTCTCCAATTGGTTATCGCTTCCTTGCCAGCCCTCTCCCCCTTCTGAACCAGTCGAACCCGCTTGTCCTTAGTCTCCTTGACGCGGGCCTTCTCCACGCCTGATTCGGAACTGGGCTTCCCGAATACCACTGCATGGTATATCCGCTCTACAGTACGGTCCTTGAACTGCTTTTGGAGCATGTCCCTCACCTCGGTCGACTTTGAGAGAAGAAGGCAACCCGAAGTCTCTCTATCGAGGCGATGGACGAGATGGACTCTTGTCGAGTGGTTCTTGGATGCCCAATTCAATGCACGGTCGAACATGGTATCTGCCTCCCCCCTTGGAGTGGCGACCGAGAGAAGACCTGCAGGTTTGTTGACTACGAGAAGCTCGGAATCATCGTACAGTATCTCCGGATCGGGAATGCCATCGACCTTCTTCCTGGCTGGCCCATCCCCCTCGGAACGGGAGAGTGTCTCCACGACAGATCCTACTCGGACGGTTTCCTTTGCACGGGATGCCTTGTTGCCGTCAATAAGTACGCGCCCGTGGTCAATCATCCTCCTTAGGGAGTTCTTTTTGGCTTCTGAGTGGAGGATGGAGAGAACATCCATCAGATGACCCTGTTCCTCCACTTCTATCCGTGGGTTGGCCATGGACCTGCCATAGGGAGTGGGCCATCAAGTTTGACGAGAATCCGCGAGTAACCGGCACCCATCTCTGAAATAGTCGATGGAACTGGAGCGTTGCATGAAGTGGCATGAGGGGGCAATGGGCGATCAAACAGGCAAGGTCGCCATCGTCACGGGTTCGAACACGGGGATAGGCTACTACATGGCAAGAGCATTGGCTTCCAAGGGCGCAACGGTCACTATGGCATGCAGGAACCCTGAGAAGGCTGAGCTCGCCATGCTCAGGATCCTCGATGAGTTTCCCGAATCGGAAGTCTCAGTTTCAATTCTAGACCTAGCTGACCTATCCAGCGTGGAGTCATTCTCCGAGAAATTCGCATCCGAGGGCGGACGATTGGACATCCTCATCAACAACGCAGGTGTGATGATTCCGCCCAAGTCATTCACCAAGGACGGTTTCGAACTCCAATTCGGAACCAACCACCTGGGTCACTTCGCCCTCACTGGCCACCTGTTGCCGATTCTGGAGTCGACCGAGGGTAGCAGGGTGGTGACGGTTTCGAGCATCGCTCACAACCCCGGGGTAATAGACTTCGATGACCTGAAAGGAGAGAGGAAGAGGTACAACAAGTGGGGGTTCTACTCTCAGAGCAAGATCGCGAATCTGACTTTCTCACTCGAGTTGGCTAGGAGGCTAGAGAGTAGCGGCTCGGGAGTCTCCGCGATAGCGAGTCACCCGGGTTACTCTGCGACTGACCTACAGAGGTACTCTCTGTTCTGGCGCTTCCTGAACCTGTTCATGGCAATGCCAGCGAAGAGGGGTGCCGAGGCGACCCTCTACGCTGCCACCGAGAAGGATGCGTTGGAGTACCCGTACTGGGGTCCCACTGGGGTGATCGAGATGAGAGGGAGGACTGGGAGAGCTAGAATCAACGCGAAGGCCCGGGACGAGGACACCGCAAGGCGGCTATGGGA
>Ga0315327_10001128_pt1 | contig 13774 bp, 13 predicted proteins | sample M110032315metaG_FD_203460 | JGI IMG/M metagenome (GOLD analysis project Ga0315327, IMG submission 203460) | Ammonia-oxidizing marine archaeal communities from Monterey Bay, California, United States - M1 100m 32315 | ecosystem: Environmental > Aquatic > Marine > Coastal | place: USA: California... | reverse complement strand
GCGCGCTTTTTTTAGTGCTTTTTTAGTGCCTTTATCGCTTGAACCTTTAATAGCATCTTCCAGGTCCAACTGTAACTGTTTAACAGAAGTGAACTCGTAGTCAGCCATGCCGGTTTTAAACGAAACGGATCCACTGGCGATTAGATCATCAAGTGAAGGGTCATCCGTTTTTGTGGAATCTAAGAATGCATTGGCAATGATATTATTATTCTTGATCTCATCAAACATGAAGGGTGGCAACTTTTTGAATTCTGCAGCGGTTCCATTTGGATTTTGTTTAATCCATTTCTCAGCCATGCTCATGGGTAAGAGTTTTTTTGCAATCCCCATAATTTCTTTTTTACTTGCTTTGATAGATGCAACAGCAGGCTTAAACGCTGCCTTAATATTTCCTCCAAACGAGAGGTTGGCAAGTTTCTTGTATTCTGCCATGACATAATTCAGGTATTCAATTTCCTGGAATTCTTTTAGCATTCGATATGGGTAGTGCATCATATCAAACTTTCCGGTTTCTTTATCTTTCCAGGGTCCGGCCCAGTTGACTACCATTTGGCCTTTTTCATTAATTGGTATATGAATTTCAGACCGTCCAAAGTCATCGAGCTCAGGATTGATATCAAAACGCAGGTATTTCCCAGGCTCAATTTCAACACTATCAAATGAAACTTTGTAGTGTCTGAGTGCCATTGCCAAAGAAGCTGCAGGAAAAAGGCGATCTCCATAAAGCACCAGCAGAGGAAACCTTCGTTGCAAGCCATCAGGGTCCGGCTCTGATTGGAAAAAGTAAACACCAGCAGATTTCTCAATCAGTACATCTACAGGGGCTTCAATATTGTAAGCACTGAAAATGGTTGAATATTTTTCTCTTTCATTTTCAGGTACCTTTCTGAAATAGTTTTTTTCTTTCATTAATGATAAACGCCGATCCATTACTTCTGTTCTTATTTTAACTGAATCAGCGGCCTGTGCTTTGGTCTTTGGCTTGAAACTTTGAGCAAAAATAATATTTTCCGCATTCTCTGCAGCAACAGCGAGATCATTGTCCGGATCTGGAAATCTTTCTTTTATCTGATTCGCAGTAGTATCATTTTCAAAATCAATATCTTTAATATTTAATTCCCGTTCACTCTCTTCAATAAAATAAAAATCAAATAAGAATGCATCCATTCCGTGCTCTGCAGCGGTCTTAATAACAGGAAGGTGTTTGTCCCTGCTCCAGGGGCTCCATTTACCAATGGTTGCCAATGCATCCGTATCTATATCCACCGTGGCAATATCATCTCGGACTTCTACTAAACCGCGATTCTTAAACCTCATATCCAACAGGCTATTTTCGAAATTATCATAAAGATCAAAAAATGATAACAGGCAGACCACCGCGGAAACGCCAAAAGCAATTAGGATGTAGGGAAGATTTTTATTCATAGAATTGTTAGTTGATTACATTAGGGGTGATGAATATGAGCAGTTCTCGTTGTTCCTTTTCAATGGATGTGGATTGAAAAATTTGTCCGAAAAATGGAATCCCGCTGATAATGGGAACGAATTTTTTATTTTCAAGCACATTTTCAGCAATCAGCCCGCCGATGATTGCTGTGTCGCCATCTCTCACAGTCACTTGAGTTTTAACCGTTCGTTTTGTAGAACGTGGTTTATCTGTATTGATCTCTGCTGCAGAGAGGAGTGCTTCAACCGTGGCATCTACCAATAAGGTGATTTTGGTACCTTCATTGATCCGGGGTGTCACCTTCAGCTTAATCCCGATATCTTTTTCAGAAACTTGGTTTATTGCAATATTTCCATAAGAATTGGATGATTGAGATGGTTGATTGCCTTGGTTGTATTGATTTTGAGAACTATTAGTATTCCCTTCAATATAAACCGTTGTGACTGTTTCGGTTTCAGCTTCATGGTTATCCAGGGTTGTTACTTGGGGGCTCGAAAGGAGTTTGGATTGCCCTCGGGCTTGCATGATCCTTAACGCAGATGTCAATTGCATAGGATTTAATGTTGCAATTGTGATATTATTAAAATTAAGCATTGACAAGGATGTATCTGTTGTCCCTCCCAGTTGAACAGATGCCTTAGACCAATCAATACCATGTCCACGTGTTGTATCTAAATTTGTTTCAATAAAGCGTACTGCAATATTGATATTGGGTATCGCCACATCCAACTGGTCTATCATATTAAGGATGTGGACGATATTCTCCTGAACATCTGATATGACAATAATGTTTGATGCACCTTTAGTACTCTGTGATGTGACAAGGGGCGTAAAGGATTGCAACTTGCCCCTTGATGACATGACAGCACCAAGAGCACCAGACAGGTCATCAGAATTGATGTATTTTAATTTTACAACCACCGTCTCCAATTCACCCACCATCTCTGTATCAATCCCTTTTACAATAATGATATTTTCCTGGACAAAATAATTATATCCGTTCGGTTTCAAGATCGCATCCAATGCGGCTTTTACGGATACATTTTCCAGGGTAGCGGTAATGGTATCTTTAACGGCAGGACTAATCACAATATTGAGCCCTGTGAGTTCGCCAATCAACATAAGAATATTCTTAATGTCTGAGTCTTTCATGTTGATAGACATTTTTTCATTCAAATTATATTCTTCATCATTCTTATCTAGTGGGTTATAGATTGTATTCTTCTGTCCAAACAGAGATGATGTTGCCAAAAATGACAATAGTATTATGATGTAAATTTTACGTTCCAACGTCTTTAATTATCCTTGTTTTTCCCATGAGGAAAGTGATTTTCTGACTTTCAATTGATTCAATCCTCAAATTATTTATTAAATCTCCTTCTCGAAATCTTTGCCCGTTAATAATTACAAAAACTTTATCACCCAGTTTTGCAACAGATTCAATTCTTAGATCATTCAAGTCTGAAATTGCTTGGTCCTGGACAAATTCCTTTTGGATTTCCTGCGGGAGTTCCATAGGTTTTTCTTTTACGGGTATAAATGGATTTCTCCCCCAACCTTCTAAAGCTAAAATTTCATCAGAGATCGGTTTGAAATCTGTCCGGGGTATTATACCACTTTTTAGCCTGCTTAATTTAGCTCTTTTTGCAGATTTTGCTTTAATTGTAGCTATACGGTTTAGATCAACACGTGCCGTTTTTGCGCGTTTTTTAACTTCCCGTTTTACCTCTACTACAGGCTTATCACTATTACGAGTGATATAATCGCTGATTGCATATATCAGAGATAATACAAGCCCTGCAGTTAAAATCTTTAGTCTTGGAGTCATAAAGGATTACACCTTAAGCTAACTCAAAAATGGGTGTATCTAAAATCATTTTATCATCATACGTAAACTTAACATTCCAAGTTAATTTATTGGTTGTTTCCAATTCCCAGTGAGATATAGCATGAATATTGTTGCTTTTGTTCATTCTACATTTACTATATAAAGTTCTTTATTGTCGTTATAAGCGATGGTATTCTTCTCCAGGAGAAGTTGAATAACATTAGTATAATTAGAATTATAACCGTCAATCATAAATTTTAAATCATCTAGAATATATGAGTTGTGATTCAATTGTATAAGAATTGTTTCAGTAATCTTCCCTACAAGTTCTGGAGATAGCTCTTTGATATCTACTTCAACAATATCGTATGGTTTTTTGCCATTTCCCGTCCATACTCTTGTTTTGGTAGTTTTTGGTTTACTAACTCTTGTATTTGGCTTTTGGACTAAATTCTTTTTCTTGTCTTTTTTTTGAGTTTGGGTATCAGTTTTTTGTGTTGTTTCAGATCCTACTATAGGTTCTGTCGCAGGTTCAAACATCCAGTCAGGAATATTTTCAGGAGCGTCTTCAGGCCTATCCTTTATTTTGGTTGATGTCAGTTCAGTTTCTTTAGGTTTAGGGCTTTTTATCTTTGTTTTCGGTTTAACCATCTCAGCGATGTATTTATTTTTTATAGCTGTCTGGAAATAGGCATAAGAAATGAATTTTATAACCTGTTTCGCTGAATTTCCCTTTTGAGCAATATCTATATTGGATGCTGTGAGTCGATATTGGCTTTCTGTCATATTTTCTAATAATTTTCCAAAATTGACAAAAGACCCATGGATCTCGATATCAATGGGAATCTTTTCTATAATGATCTCATCTTCACTATCAGGCAAGATGATTGTTTTATTTTCAATGGCTATATTAGATGGCGAATAACTAATTACAGATAATCCATTATTTTTTATCATATTATAAAGTGCATTGGATACATTATCAAAAGATGATTTATCCGGGATTCGGTCGATGACTATCTCAAATTCCTCATTCAGGTTATACCATTCGTCTTGGATATTGATAATCTCCGACTCCATGCGCCTATATTTAGTTCGTTTGGATGCGAGGCTTTTTTGCGATTGTTTAATATCGGAATATGCCGCAGCAAGGCTTTGATGAAATCCAAAATACCAGGTTAAGACCAAAAGCAATATCCCTGAAGAGATAGCCACGAAAATATTCCGTTGGTTTTTTAATAATTCATTCATCAAATGATACACTTAATTTCAAATTGTAAGCGGTCAGAGCCCATATTGGCTTGCGAATTTTGAAAGACAACATTTACGGATTCAAATAATCCAGAATTTTTAAGAGTTGAAATAAAGTTATTGAAATATCGATCCTTTAGGGCTGCGTTTGCTTTTACATCGCCCACCATCCGGAGGGTTCGTTTATCTTCATCTTCCATTTCCACCAGTTGGACAAGGTCTCTTCCCATTTTTTTAAATTTCTTTACTTCCCATCCTTGTTGATAGCTCACATTATCCATAGTGATTTCCTTAGGCGTGTTATAACTCAGGAATCGTGTTATAGCAAGAATGTGCTGAAAGTATTCCGTATCATAACTCAAAAGTTCTAGTTGCTCTTGCACATTCTTTTTATTTTTTGTGAGCAGAGTATGTTCTTCCTGCACATAAGACAGATCACTTGTTTCTTCCTTGAGCGGTTGTATCCCAGAATTAATGGTATTGAAATCGGCTTTTGTTGTTCCAGTGATTCCAATAAGAATAACTAATAAAGCGGCAGCAACCGGAATGCTGATTCTGTTTGCCCACCGAAAAATTTCATTTACTTTTAGGGTTGTGGGCATCACATTCACGGAGCCGAAAAGCGTAAGCCCAGAGCCAATGGCTGCAGTAAGAATGGTGGGGTGGAATGGGATATTATCTCGCTCATCTTCACTGGGAGAAAATGCAAGATTTCGAATGGGATTCAAGAAATGTGTATTGAGGCCCAAAATTCCTCCGATGAATTTATCCAGATGAAGAATATCACCACCGGAACCACTCAACAGGACCTCCGTATCATTGGATAGGGCAAAGCTTTTACGTATACTATTGATCGTGCGGTCAATTTCTTGACGCCAACCATCAAAAACAGGGCGGAAGATATCATCATATTTCCCCGTATCTACTTTTTCCCCTAAGGCACGAATGAATGATTCCGGGACTTGAAATTCATCCCGTTTATCCCAGTTTTCAGTAGAATGTCCCTGGTCTCTCAATGCGTCCGTCAAACTTTGGACTCCAATATGAAGCTGTATTAAGACTTGGATCTTTCCGTGAACACATCCAAGAATGAGACTGGTATTTTCACCGATATGAAGGATTAGAGTCGATTTTTGACGGTGCTCGGGGTAATTCCAGATAAAGGCATTATAAACAGATTGTGCTGTAGGATGCCACCAACGAATTTCCCAGTCCAGTTCGTTTAATAAAGCACTGGTTTCCGAGAGAGCCTTATTATCACCAATGCCCACATTCACATAATTTGCACTTCCTGGTGCGTGGCCAATAATTGCATCTTCGACAGGGAAGGGCAGCCCTTTCTTGATGCTCCACTCAATAATTTGTTTTTTATCTTTTATATTTTTTTTTGGAATTTCAACCAATTTTAGCAACATTCTGTCATTATTTATATTGAGAGAAATTGTATTTTTATTCTGCAATGATTTTGTTGCAGATTTATAAATTTCCATGCGGTCCGACAGACGGTCTTCTAAATTTTTCAAAGAATTTTCACAAGCGATTGAAAACTCGGTCGGGTTTTTGGATGGGTCAAGGTTCCGCGCCTTTGAAGCAGTTAAATTATAGGATAAAAGGGTTTTGATGCCTTTTACTTCTTCCAAAAGAACCGATGATATTCGACCGCTGTCAACACTAACACCCAATGTTGCATTGTCTAATGGAATTTTTTTCCCGGGGATATATGTTGGATATTTCCCGGGGATTGGCAAAACATCATCTGAAGGTTCATTCGAAAGTTCTGATGTAAACTCTTCAGCAGGTGCTCGATCGGTGATTTCCTCATCCGGTTTTGATTCTTCGATTGTGGCGGTAATAGATTCCGGGGCATCTTTTGGATCTTCTTTTTCAATTATTATCTCGTCTGAAGGTTCGCCTCCGCCAATCCAATCATCGTCTTTCTCTTCAAGCTCCGGAGGTCCCGGTGCTGTTTCCTTTTCGGGGCTATCTTTTCGAAGGACATCCAAGAGTTTATTAACGGCAATCTCATTATAATTTTTTTTCTTTTGCTGGAGTAATCCACCGGTACTTACCTTGCCTGAAATGACCCGCTGCACCATTTCTTCGCTGATTTCATTTTTATTCTCGCTCATCATGGTAAGCAGAAGCTGGTGACACAATTGGGTCACCTTGCGTGGATAACCTTGGGTGTTTTTATAAATTTTCAGAATGGCTTTTTCGGTAAACCAACTGCCGGGTTTGCCTCCGGAGACTTCGATCCGATGGTCGACCATGCCCCTCATATCTTCCAATGCAATGGGACCAATCTCAAAATCGAAGGATATACGATCTTCAAAATTTGGATATTTATGGATCATGGCTCCCATTTCCGGCTGACCGAATATGATCAATTGCAGCAACTTGAAATCATCCGTTTCAAAGTTCAATAGGGTGCGAAAAACATCTAACATTTCGCCAGGAAGATTTTGCCCTTCGTCAATGATCAGAACCAGAATTTTACCTTGCTCAACACCAATTTTTAAGAGATAATTCTCAATTATATTTCTGCATTCCTGTACAGATTCTCCTGTGTTGCTTACACCGAATAAATCAATAATATATTTCAGGAGGATCAGTTCAGATTCGAACTTAGGGTCCAGGATCAGGTAAAAATCAAAATCGTCTGGTTCCGCTTTAAAATTCTGGATTAGTTTTCTGCTGATGGTGGTTTTCCCCACACCAATTCCACCACGGATCACAGATAATCCACGACGCATCCTGATAGCCAGTTCCAATCCTTCTAAGCATTGTCGATGCTGGACAGCAGGAAAGAACAGATCAACATTGGGCGATGTTGAAAATGGGTCTGTTTTTAACCCGATTGAATCAAACAGATTCAATGAAAACTCCCCGGTTTAGCTCGTTACGAAAATGAAATGTAAGTGTAAACCATAAAGACTGATGCTGCAATAAGCCCTATGCCAATGGGAATCCTGTTCTTAAGGAAAAATGCATCCGTCATATATAGTTTATTTGCGTGTCTCTCTGCCTGCAGGATTGTATTGGGTGATACAAGAAGTAGTATTCCAAAAATACCCGATAGGGCAGCTGTGACTAAAAATATAGTTTCATTTAACGGTTCACCAGCATATGTGTATCCAAGAAAAGCGGATACGCCTAGTAGTCCTATGCCAATGGGAATCCTGTTCTTAAGGAAAACAGCATCTGTCATAAACAAGCGGTTGGCTTGCCGTTCGGCTTTTAAGATTGCTTCCGGTACAAAGATCAATAACGCACCAAAAACGGCAGAAATTATCCCTATTATCAGGATAATTATCATGGGATTTACCATATTTGAACCTCTGATTTCATTTCGATGAAAATTGGTTTATTCAAAAACCTGTGAAAAAGGGCGCATCTCACCCATTCCTCGATCGAAGAATTTAAGTATAAAATAGAGAGAAAGATAACTCTCTTGCCGTCTGGAAATTAATATTCTAAATAGGAGCCGGGAACAACGATCGGATCTAGTCCAATATTGAGCCCTAAAAATGTAGGAATATTTCCTCTCGTAATGGATGCATCATTACCCTGAAAATCTACGGAAGAGTTTGAAATAACTGACCCGGTAATGTCGCTGTCTCCTACCAATGAGAAAGAAGAACTATAGTTTAAAATGGCTCCATACACTGTGCTCCCGTCCAGCTCAAGACTATTACCCTTGGATATGATTAATCCATACACAGTAGAATTGTTATAATCGGCAACTCCTTTTGAGTAGATGACCACTGCTGTTCCCAGCCCGGTCCCAATCTGGGAATTTGAAATTGTAAGATTTCCACTGCAAATCAGGAAAATATTTCCATTGATCGTTGTGTTTGAACTAATGTTCAAGTTGCCATTTACGACAATATAACCGGGTCCGTTCACGGTTGAGCCCGATAGGGTCAGATTATTATTCGCCAACAGTTGGCTGTTGGCATAACTGCTTAAATTGATCGTTGTATTAGTAAAGGCAGTGCTACCCATTTTTGAAAGTGTAGGCCCATTGGTCCAGGATGCTCCATTTATGATGGAGCCATCATTGTTGGATTGGGTCTGGGTGTCATTCGCTGTGTTACCAGTATTTTCCTGGAAATTATAGTACGCAGTTAATCCAGACTCATTCCCAGCAAGAATGGTATCTTTTTTAGCTGCGACCTGACTGGCGGTGCGTTCCACGTTCCAGAGTCGAACTTCATCAATTATCCCTGCAAAGTACCTGGAGCTGTTGTAATCTCCACTGTGGAATTTTGTATCTCTGTTACGACCGATAGAAACATCTCCTCCATGATTCCATAGCTTGGATCCCTGTCCAGAGCCAAACTGCGTACCGTCTAGATAACCTTTAAATGCATTGTTGGTGACAGAATTTCCTCCATTCAAAGTGAGAGCTACATGGTGCCAGGTATTGTTCTGGATGCTGCTTGTTGATAACCAGGTTCCAGGATCCCAGTCACTTTCACCATTGGGCTCATTCCAACCACCTACATAAAGATTTCCACCATACACGTAAATATTAAGCCCCCTAACGGTTCCGCCTTGTTCGTAAATCGTCTGTTTTCTTGATGTAATATTTTTATCCTCAATCTTGAACCATGCTTCAATTGTTTTTTGAGTATGGATGGCACCACCCGTATTAATGTCACTCGAATTATTGATCTTGATATAATCATTACTCCCATCAAAATCCAGGGCATAATTATTGTAGGCACCGCTAGCCGATGCTGCGCTGGTTAAAAGAGCTTCATACTGTGTTATATCCAGCGTTGGGAATGACGGTGGGGAAGAGAGCAGTGTTCCGCCGGTCCCGGTGCTTGTATATGTGGTCCCGCTGCCTGTTCCGCTGTTGGACTCGACATTGCCGTTGTAGAACATATCTCCGCTAATGGTGCCGTTGGACTCTATAAAGGTTTGGCCCCCGGAATTATTGCCGTAAAACGAAAAGCAGAATGCTTCCGGCATCGATGAGAGGATCAATCGCAGGTTTCTCTCAACATCATTGATGGTTGCGGTGCTTTTAACGGTTATATATTGGGAATGGGGAAGAGCTGTCCCAGCTTCATTGTTCTGGGTGTCAAAAGAGACAGAGTAACTGCCATTATTAAAGTTCCCCGAGATGTTAGAAATATTCCGTGATGCCTTATAAGACTGCATAGCATGCTCAATCCCAGTCATGGCAAGGTTTCGTGCTTTAATATCAGTCATATAGTAACCGCCGGTACGCGACTCAGTTATTGAAAAGCGGGCCAGATAAAATGCAAACAGACTCAAAATAATGAAAATACCCATGGTAGATGCCATAATGATCATTCCCGATTCTGAGTTACGTTTATGGTTCATCTTAATCATCAGTCGTGGTAGCTCATTTTTGAACCAAACCTAAAATTATGTGGATACACAAAAGATGTTAGTGAAAGTGTATCCATATCATTTATAAATGTTAAATCCAGTTTTGAAAGATGGACAGTTTTTGCCTGGGCTACGTTTAATCCTCCCGAAGATGGTGACACAACATTGAAATTATTATTATAGAAGGTAAATCCGTTTGACTGTGAATATCCTAAAGAATTGGATAGTGAGTTATAGCTTCCTGTGCCTAGTCTAAAGTTAAATTGGTCTGGAGAACTGGTCTGAAAATCTTTAAGGTCGCCCTTTCCATTCTTTACGTAAAGGCTATTCTGATCTGAAAGAATAAAATCGGCTGACGATGATTGGCCCTGTGTCTCTCTCATCAGTCTCCAGAAGGCGGACCTTGCTTCACTCACAAAACCCTGGCGATTTGTTTCTTTAACAAATATATCTGCACCCTGGAAAAGCATGGTGGCCGCCATGGACCCAATGATGCCCACAGCCACAATGACAATTATCATTTCAATTAATGTAAATCCCTTTTGTGATGAGCTCATTGTTTTATAACCCGGGGCTAATGATCATGGTATCAGTCATGGCAGAAAGTGTCTTGTGGGTTACTTTTACCATAATGCTTTTATAGTCTGTCTGGTTGGATTGGGGCGTGTGAAACCCTGAAGACGCAGACACGTAGGTGACGGCAACAGAAATGCCAAATGCAGGGTGTTCGCTGACTTCATTAATGGCATACTGATGAAAATCATCAATATCGTCAAAATGGTTAATGGCGGTTTCTCCAGAGTCTTTCCCCAGGGAAGAAGACCAGGGAGCTGCGTTATTTTCATCATACCCACGGGCCCGGATCTGGTTCTCCATACTGTTCAGTATAACACTCTGCACAGTTCTTAATTCAGAATTTGCCCTGACAGTTTTTCCTGTGTTCAATGCCTGAAGAAAAACCATGAAAGAGAGGGTAAGCAGGATCAAAGATACCATAATTTCAATTAGAGTGAACCCTTTTGCATTGCCCTGAATATTTTTCATTAATTCACACTCCATTGCCCGGTCACAGGTTCCACAGAAATTGTTTTGGAATTGAGTACGATGGATCCGCCTGATTTTGGGTCCCCCAGTGGAAGAAACTGAAGCTCAGAAGACCCGCCAAAATTAGCGGATGTGATATTTACTTCTATAAAATCAGATTGATCAAATGAAATAACACCATTGGTACTGTTTGGAAAATCGGTTATAGCCGATCTTGAGCCATCAGGGCCGTTATAAATAGTATATTGTTCAAGGGTTGTAGAAAATACAAGGGTGATTGTATCATGCCTTGCAAATGCCATGGATTTTGAATAATCAATGTCAGTGGTTATTTGATCAATAGCAATTTGAACCTGGATGGTTGTCATCCCTGTACTGGTTCGTGTCATGGCCATGACACCAAAAATACCAATCAGAACAATCATAACAATCAGTTCTGTAAGGGAAAACCCTGGGGTTGCTTTTTTTAAATTAGTTTTAGTTTGATTTTCCATGGTCGGAATTTACTTACGACCGGAAGAATACGGGATTATATAGCGTGAGTAAAGGATTTTCCAAAGGCGGGGCTATCTTCATCCACATCGGAAATTTTAATATAATAAAGGATCTCACCCGTGGCACTTAAGGTATCTGCCCAGCTCTCATAGGCAAAGGGATTCCTGTTCAGATTTGTAGGAACTTTGCCATCCGAAAATAGGTGTTTGGGTGTCACCGGAGAATTGGCCGAGTCAATGGCGGTAGAGATCCAGTCAGAATCCATTAACTTTTCTTCATTATCAGGTGTGGATGGAAAATGAGGGTTACCTGCCATATGGGCCCGGTAGAAATATTGGAAAAATGTTTCCCGAATAATGTTCATGTTTGTGACTGCCTGTCGTTCCTGGAGTTTAATCCTTATATTATAATAGCTTGGAACAGAGACACTCATGAGAATACCTACAATGGCAAGTGTTACCACAAGTTCCATCATAGAGAATCCATTTTTATTTTTCAAGTATTGTATCATTTATCTTTAATTACGTCTCGAAGTTAAAAAGGCTCCGGTTGTTGCCGGAGCCTTTTATTACTAATTGATTATTTTTAAGATTAATCAGATCAAGGATTATTAGGGACCAGTTCTGTTACCTAATGTCCCATGAGATGCACTATCACCCGTTTGAGTTCCTTTGACATAGGCCCAAGCATAGCGAGTGTTGTCATTCCGTTGGTGAGAAATTGATCCACCAGTAGAACTTGAAACAAATGTCCATTCGCCATCTGTATTGGCAACGGCTCCATCAGTTGAGTAACCAGATGGTGTTGTCGCTAGGGCAGTAAACGGATTATCGGGCCAACTACGACGCCCATTGCTCATGAGTGATTCAGTTGCATAGTTTTCTAGTCCTGCTCTTATGCTAGAGATAACAGCGTCTTCAGCTGCAGCTTCAGCAGCAGTGACAGATGTCATGTAGCGAGGGATCGCAACAGCGGCAAGAATACCGAGTATGATTGTGACCATGATCAATTCGATCAGAGTAAATCCTTTAGTGTTATTAGAGTTAGTCATTTTTGACTCCTTGTTGTTTTTTCCTTTGGTTGTGGTGTGCTTCAAAGTAACTGGGGTTGTTAATAGTTATTGTTTACGGTTGAAGTTTCTTATGGAAGTTTTTTGCACTCTCAAGATCAGCAATAAAGAGAATCGGTGAAATTGAACTTGTGCCAGAACCTGATCCAGCAATCACTGTATAAATATAGTGACCATCCTGGAAAGGGCTCTTAACTGCGTTGCCACCAAATTCATTCAAGAATTCTTCAGCGCCTACATACTCGTCAAAACTGTCATCACCATCGTCATCTTCAGTTATACTTATTAGGTGACCATCTGGAGCTGTTGCATCAGGATTATCAGTACTGAAAATTGATGCCCAATGGATTGCATTTCCACTTTCAAAAGTAGTGAATGTTGCATCGTCACCCTTAATGTGGTCTAAAGCTGCTTGTTCGTCTACATAGCCATTCGTAGCTGGGACAGTTTCATTGTACTTTTCCTGACCCGGGAAACGGCCACGACCATCAGATGTCACTTTTGCGTTATAGAAGTTATTGGCTGATTTCATAATTTTATCAATATCGGCCAATGTTTTCTTTTCTTTAGCGCCTTCACCAACACCAGAAAATTTAGGTGCAGCAGTAGTTGCCAGTGTAGCCATCATTGCCGTAGTAACAGCAAATTCTGCCAGGGACTGTCCATTTGTGCTTTTAATGTATTTTAAGAATCTTTTCATTGTTTTATCCTTATCATTTAATTATTTGTCTTAGTAAAGCAATTCCTGTGCCAAAGTCTCTCGAGAATAAGAATAATAAACTACTTTGTTTCACATTTAAGTGATCTCTCGTCGAGAGATGGTCATTTTTATTGAATTTTAGCATTATTTTTATATGTTTGGCTCGTTGTGAAGAATTGTTACAGTTTTGTCTACCTTCGTTACAGAGTCACATTTTGTTACGGTTGTCATTCCCATCATTTTTTGACATAAAAAAAGCTCCGGCGTCTTGGAGAGACCGGAGCTTTTTATTACTAAAGCGTAACTAAAATGTTACAACTAGTTTTTACGGCTCAATTACGTTATTGAAGTCAGTTGCATTTTCCATGTCTACTACATACATAACAGGAGGAAAAGCATCTGTTCCGGAACCGCCACCAGGGATCACTGCATAAGCAAAGTGACCGTCCTGATATTTACTTACAAGCGTGTTACCTGCAAAAAGGTCTAACCAGTCTTGATGGCCAAGAGTTGTTCCTGGGCATGTAGCGCAAGGACGCTGAATATCATTTGATACATTTCCACCAGCATCTT
>Ga0315327_10001123_pt1 | contig 13790 bp, 27 predicted proteins | sample M110032315metaG_FD_203460 | JGI IMG/M metagenome (GOLD analysis project Ga0315327, IMG submission 203460) | Ammonia-oxidizing marine archaeal communities from Monterey Bay, California, United States - M1 100m 32315 | ecosystem: Environmental > Aquatic > Marine > Coastal | place: USA: California... | reverse complement strand
CCATATATATAAACAATAATAAATTTAAATGTAATAATATAGCCTAGATTGTCTAGGTTGTGCGAAATAACGCGAAATAATAAGCTAGGTTGTAGAAAAAAAGGCCAAATATTAGACGTTTTTAGACGTTTTTAGGCATTTTTCGCCGGTATAATTGTTACATTTAAGGTTTTTTGACTGCTTTTAAGATTATAACTTGCATATTTATTAAAATTTATTAAAATATATGCTTGACATTGATTGAACCATGTGCATAATAAGGTAAAATATGACTACTAAATGTAAAAAGAAAGCAAGGGTAAGCAAAGCCCAGAAAGAACTAGCCAAAAGATACAGGTGTGCATACAACTATATTTTTGAGAAGCAATCACCTTGGAAGAAAGAAGTTATTGTGCAAAATAATAGTGACGATCATGCTGACGAGAGAATCATTAATGAGTTCATTAAAGAGGTGCGACAGTTGGCCGAAAGCAATAGGCAAATCGCGGACGAACTAAATAATGACTAGGACAAAATAATACTTGACAAATATAGGGCGTTGAGGTATAATAGATTGATATATGTAATTTGTAACTCACTCCTTGGGTTCCATTAACAAGAAAGGAGGTAGCTTAATTGTTACCTTCTTTTTTTTTATTATTTTTTTATTGACTTGAGGTGAACTATTTGATACTCTTAGAGAACCATGAGACAACAAGCATTAACCCCTATTGCAAAAGAAGAATGTCATCAACAACGTCGCGCTGCCCGCAAGCGTAAGTACAATTATAATAATAAGAATTATAAAGATATACTTGAAAGAATATTAGATTTAAAAGCAGTAAATTTAAATTAATTTTTTTATTGACTTGATGTGAACCCTCTGGCATAATTGAAAGATGCGTAAGAAAGGAAGTGGAAGAACTAAAGGTGCTGTCAGTTTTTTGGCAGTCAACCTCGGCGAACTTAACAGGGTACTTAAAGAAGGTGCTATTGTTATAGTAAGCCGCCGCTATGCCGAACAGCTTGGCCTTGAAGGCAAGCCCATGACAGGCAATGCAAAGAACATCGCTGATGCGAGCAAACAAATTGACCTAACGGTTGATAATGATAATGTTGAAGTAAATGTTTCTGTCGAGGATTGGTAGAAACATCTTGACTTTGATTGAACCCCATTGTATTATATAATTATACCTATGAAAAACAACGACCTATTCCCGAACATCGTGGGCCAAGACCGCGCCAAGAAACGCCTTAATTTTTACTTGCAAGGCTACAATGCAAATGGGGTTATGCCCCACCTTATGTTCATCGCACCCAAGGGCTGCGGTAAGACTACTCTAGCCAAGGCTATGGGTAAGAATATGGTTAGCAGAGAAGATACTACTAAACCTAAAAAGTTTTTAGAGATTAATTGTTCTACTGTTAAATCAGTAAAGCAATTTTTCAATCAAATTGTTATTCCTCATATCAATATGCAAGACTGTACTGTCCTTCTGGATGAGTGTAGCGAGCTACCCAAGGATGTAACTATGATGCTGTTAACTGTGTTGAATCCCAATTCAGAGAACCGCACTACATTTAGTTATGAAGATTATACTGTTGATTTTGATTTTAGTCGGCAGTCCTTTATGTTCGCCACAACAGAGGCTCAGTCCGTGTTTCACGCCCTTATGGATAGGTGTGAGCGTGTTGACCTTGAGGAATATACTTACAATGAGTTGGCTGAAATTGTTTGTCGTGTTCTTCCCGACTACTCGTTTGAAGATGACGTTCTTGCGGATGTAGCTACTGTTCTGCGAGGCAATGCTCGCGCCGCACAAAAGATTTCTAATCATATCAAGAGTTTCCTTATGCACCGGAGGCGTAAGAACTTCACGAAGAAGGATTGGTTGGGGTTGAGCGATGCCCTCGGCATACTACCTCTCGGCTTGTCACCTATCGAATTGCAGATACTTGGATACCTCAATCAGCAGAAGGAGAGTTCTCTTACCCGCTTGTCAGCCAAGACAGGACTCACCAAGGCTTGCTTGCAGAGAGACTTTGAATTATACCTTCAGAAGCATGACCTCATGCAGATCACTACTGCGGGACGAGCGATAACCAAGAAAGGTATGGACTACCTTAAAGATTATGAAGCTGTCGATTCTAAGTGACGAGCATTACGATGCGTTCTCTGGCCTTGAAGTGATGACCGCTACCAAGATGAACAAGAGCGAGTGGGAGTGCGAGACTAAAGATGGATTTTTGTTTGTTAGAATCACGGCGGCAGTTTTGTCTTGCGGCTACTCGGAGAATGAGTATAACAGGAAGGATGAAATGTGTATAGTCGGCGGAGCAACAGATAAAAAAGATAAGTTAATAATATCTACTAAATATACTTTGCCTTATGGGGAAGACCCAAGAACAATAACCTTTAAAGAGATAGTTGATTTTATGAATTGGCAAATAGATGATGATAAAATTTGGGACGGATAACGTTGTTCATTACATATCTGTCCTGATAGGGTGGCCCTCGTTTACTTGGTCGTTGTCGAGGGTCGCCCGTTTTTTTTAGACAAATCAAATAAGAAAGTGTAAGATAAGTAGATGGATAATGACAAACTGACGCGGTTAGCGGGGTTTTAAATAACAGACAATAGGTCAATACCATTGAAATAAATAACCGTCTAGGACATCCTATCTATTGACAAATAAGGGATTTGATAAACATTAAATTCTTTTTTTATTATTTTTTTTATTTTTCTTCTTGACTTTCCGGAACTGCGGCGGCAGCCCCCGCAAATGCCCCTTGTCAAGCGTTTTTTAATTACCCTAATTAAACGCGATTAATTACCCCAATTGTTTGCCGCTCACTTGTGATTGACAAATCATTTCGCCGATCATTATGGGCGTTTTTTGATTGACAACGGTTAAGAGTCACTCGCAAGTTTCTTATAAAGGGGTGTTTTCTCCGGTGCGAAATTCGTTGATTTTAAGAAATTTAAACTTGACTTTCTTAGAACCATCTGGCATAATTGTAACAATGAGCAACCCGTTCAAGGATGATTGGAAGATGCGCAGCGATTACTTATACGCCAAGCGCAAGCAAGATATGCGGAAGCTCACCCCTCTACTCATCGAGTGGCTGGAAGAGTACCGCGAAAAAAATGCTCCCAAAGCTAAAAAAGTCATTGACATCAGCGGAACTATGTAGTATTCTTATAGAAGATTGAGACACACAAACCACTAACCAAAGAAAGCAAAAAAACTATTATGCCAATCGCAGCAAACCAACAAGTGAACCAAGGATTCGACTACCACGTTAATCAAGTCGAGGTTCCCCATCCCATCACTGGCGACAAGTCAGGTTATTTTATGAACGTCCGTGAGGACAACGACGAGATTCTGGGATGGACTACAGACCGCTACGGTCTTGTTCAAAACAGTGACATCCTTGATCGTGCTGACGAAGCCTTTCAAGCTCGCGGTATTTCCGTTGACCGCAAGGTGATTATCACCGAAGACGGCGCGAAGATGCGGGCGCAGTACGATTTGCAGGGCGATGCCTTTCAGGCTGAAGTGCCGCAAGTCGGTGACGTTATGGCTTACCGCTTAACCGCGCAAAACTCCTTTGACCGTTCTCTGCGCGTTTCGTTTGCGCTTGGATTGGTTCGCCTCGTTTGCACTAACGGGATGGTCACAATGGAGAAAGAGGTCGAGATGGTTAAAAAGCACTCGACCAAGGTCAGCATCGGCGACATCATTAGCGATGACGCGCTAGATCGCGCACTTGCCAAGCTCGCGACCAGCGTGAACGTGTACAGCCGTTTGGCCGATACCTCTGTCGAGCAGGAGCAAGGTTTGACCATCCTTCAGAACCTCACCAATGACAAGGTGCTGTCCGAAAAGGTTCGCGAGTCCATCGCGCAAATCTGGAACGCCCCAACCTTTGATGAGGACAAGGGACGCAACCTGTACAACCTCAACAATGCCGTAACTCAGCACATGACGCACGACATCGCCGACGAGCGTTTTGAATACGCCAATCGCGTGACTAGCAACGTGCTGAAGCGTTTCGACTTGGCAAGCCGTAACCCTCAACGCCTCAAGAAGTTGTGGACTGTACGGGAAAATTCTCAAGTGGTTGTGACTGAATAGGTCACATTAAATGGCCGCTCTGGCCACTAGGCTTACAAGCCGCTCATCCCTCGCGCAAGCGAGGGTTTTTTTTGCCCTTGCAAATAGAGAGATAATAACAAAATAACCAAATAAAATAATGATTGACATTGTGAATAAAAAGTCCTTGACAAAATTTTCGCGGCGGCAGCCCCCGCAAAAGTCAACAAAAAACCTTGGGAGGGTTCACGTAGTCGTGAACTTATCACCCAAGGCTTGTGGTCTTACGTCTCGCCGCAGCTTCACACATTGCTGGCAGAAGGATTACTTATCTGCGTCCGGTTGAGGCGAGGGCAAAATCACGGTGTCAGGATTCGAACCCGACCCGACCAGTATTGTATCACCTTCGCTCCTTGTGTGGGCGTCCCCCAGAGTTCCAGCTTTCCTGCGTCAGGCTGCGCTCCTAAGTGTGAACACTTATTCTGGCATATTCCAGCCACCGCGCACCAATTTCACCGCTAAAGTGTTGTTCTCTTACTCTTCACGCTGTGTCTCAAGCGTAGGTTTTCAGAGAACGAGAGCCGAGGTGATTTCCCACCTCTCCGGCCTTGATGGCGGGGTTTCTCACCCGCGAAGTGCCACACTCTCAAAAGTCTATTTCTCAAACAACAGCCTTAATTATAGCAGATGGTTCTCGGCTTGTCAACATTTAATTTGCCTCGTGTCCAATTTTTATTTGCGCCCATACCTTCGGCCCAACAATTACAGTGCGAGCGGTAAAGATGGGTTCAATGACATCTTCGACGCCACGAAACGGATTGGTGTCACGAGTCACAAACGTGCGGTATTTATAAGGGTTATAAAGAACCTCGCGCCACACATAACCCTCGCGCTCAATCATATACTGGGCTTTGAAATAGTCACACGCATCCTTGGCGTGCCCCATCTCAGATGCATCCACATCCATATCAGAGTTATACCATACCGCGTTGCAAAGGTGGCCGCGAATAACTGCGTGAACATTTTTGCGCTGCTCATCGCGTACGCGCTGATTACCTTTGGGGCCAACCGCAAAAGTAATAGGGTACTTAGTTGTGCCATCCATAATAACCGTTAAGGCGTGACCCTCAACGAGTCCGTCCTTACGAACAGAGTAAACGGTTTCGTCCCGGAAGTGAAGATTGCGATAGACTTCGCGCTTGAGGGATTGGGCTATAAATGAAGGTTCGTGATGCGGCGGTAATGTGGGTTCGTTGTTCATTGTTAGAATTATCTCAAAAAATGGCTCAAGAGTCAAGCACTAATTTATGCTTGGGCTGGCGACGGAAAGAGCCCTTGCCCTTCTTAACACGATGCTCGCGAGGTGCGCTCCCCATTAGCCCCTGCGGGTTAACTCTTGCCTTTGGTCGTTTCGTTTTCATTGTTATAATATACCACAAGAAAGTGACATTGTCAAGGGTAAACTTACTCACAGCCTGTGGATAACTTTTGCGGCGGCTGCCCCCGCACCCCCCAGTGTCAAGAAAAAGTTATTAACAATTGTGCATAAGTAGAAGCAAAAAAAAATGAGAAAAGTCTTGCAATGTTTTCCGGTTTTGATATAATTGACGGCATGACAACAACACTAGAGTTCCAAGATTATTCAACCAAACTTATCGTGTCCATTAAGGGCAGCAACACCCAAGACATTATAGAGCAACATTATAGCTTTTATAATCACGGGGCGACAGAACAAGCAGAGTTGTGGTGGATGGGTAGCACAGAGGCTTATTTTTACACCACCCGCGAGAAGCTCCTAAAGGCAATGACTAACGCCGAACTGTTCCGCATCTTAAATGTGGCTGGGCCTATACCCTTCAAGGGAAAGAAGCGGGGCGCGTTGCCACTGGCTCGCAAGATTGCACAAGAACGCTTTGACGCAATGAAGCAGAACCCACGGGAATCGTTTGTGAATCAACACGTTGATTATTACGGTTATGACACCAACCACGGGCGAGCAGAGAATCTTTCTGATAATGATGCTTAGAGCTTGACTTGACCTGAACTAATTGATATAATTATGCCTATGAACAACGACCTTACCTTCTCACAAGCCAACGCAAAACTTATCGCGATGGCAAAACGTCTTGCAAAACGCATCAAAGCGTTTACCCTCCCAAGCGGTTGGACGTGTCCAGCAGCAAAAGATTGCCTGTCCAAAGCAGACAGGGAAACGGGCAAGATTACAGACGGCCCCGACACAGAATTTCGTTGCTTTGCGGCAAGTAGCGAGTCACAGTATAAAAACACACGGGCAATGGTGTGGCGGAACTTTGAAGCAATCAAAAAAGCTTTGAAGCTCGACGCGCAAGCGGGGTTTGAAAACAACCCTCACACAGCGGATCTCATTATCAAAACCTTGCCAAAAGCTTTTGACATACTCCGCGTCCACGTTGGCGGTGACTTTTTCAGTCAACGGTATTTTGACGCATGGATGGAGATTGCACGGCGTATGCCAGAAAAACATTTTTACGCATACACCAAGAGCTTAAATTTTTGGGTAAAGCGTTTGGATGAGATACCGGCAAACTTTTCATTGACGGCCTCCTACGGTGGCAAGCATGATGCGATGATTGTCGAGCATGGCCTAAAGTATGCAGAGGTGGTTTACAGCGATGAACAAGCTGACGCAATGGGATTGGAAATCGACCACGACGACCACCACGCAGCATTTGGAAAGAAAAACTTTGCTCTTCTCATTCATGGGACGCAGCCAAAGGGAAGCACAGCAAGTCAGGCGGTGCAGGAACTAAAACGAAAGGGTTGGAACGGATACAGCAAACGCCAGCAATTAGCCAACGCATAACCGAAAGGCTAATAAATGGATTTATTTATAGCATTTATATTTATGTTTATAATATTCTTCGTTTCGGCGATGGCACAAGATTAAAATAATTATGAAAAACATTACAATTCAATATCACGACATGGAACACAGAGATTGCAAGCATTGGCAATTTTGCTACGATGACGAATATTCCGATCCGGAAATACTCTCCGCCGTATGGGAGCAATGGAATGCGGGAAGCGGCAACGAATCCGAGCATTTCCTAAAACGTAACGTACGTTCAATGATGGTCGGTGACTATGTGTGCATTGATTTTGTTTGGCACGAATGTTTACCATATGGTTGGCGCATCGGTGTCGAATGGGAAGAGGTACTAGGCAAAATAGACAGAGACAAAACAGCCGCCAATCTTTCCAAATCCGAAATAGAAAAACGCGTTATAGAACAGCTTGAATTAAATAGGTGGCGACAAAATAATAGTAACAATGAAATTTCGCTTACAGAATAGTTATTAAAAAGTTATTGACAATTTTTGCGCGGCGGCAGCCCCCGCAAACGACCTGTCAAGCAAAAACTTTCTTTAAAAACCCCTTGACAAAGTGACGTTCTTGTGGTATATTATAACAATGAAAGCGAAAAAGATACTGATTAGCCCGACCGACAAGGCAAGCCAACGCACCAAAAACCGCATCCGTGAAAATGGGCCTGTATTCAGCGTTGACTTGGAGGAGGAAACGCAATGGCTCTTGAGGGCTGGCGTATCATTCAACGGAATCGTCTGGATGGGCTGGCTGCCTCGCAAAGAATTTCACGTTGAACTTATTGACTCCGCTGTTGATAAGTTTGTGATTGACAATGCCTGAACCATCTGTTATTATATAAGAACAATGAACGACTACAAGACATACAACGCTCGAAACGCGGTTAAAGCCGCGCAAGTAACCAACCACATCAAAGCTGGCAAAAAATTGGGCCAGACTCACGGAGAGGCGAAGGCAGAGGCTTATCGTCTTTACAACATCAAGGCGGCATTGCCAATCCTGCGCGAAGCGTTTGAGGGTGCTATTGCTGACCGTAAAGCTGCGGAATACAACGCAAGCGGTCTTGCCACAACCCCGCCGAAAGAGTTGCTCTAATGACTCAAAAGGAATCAAAACAAATCGACGCAATCCTGACTTGGGCAATCATTGCCAGCAACAGGAACGCAGACAAGGGCGAGCTATTGAGTGCGTTTGCCTTTGACGTCAACCTCATTAGAGAAGGTAAGGAACCAACAGCAACCAAAAAATTGGTATGACCACTAAATTCGGCCCACTAACGAAAAGGTTTTGCCAAAGTCATCCTCAAATGCGTTTTCTTCACCTTTGCCCAACCTGTCACGAGACAGTAAGCAAAGAGGGAAGCGCAGAGGATGATTGCCCTAAGTATTGCAAATGTGATAAGGGTTGGCGACCACCAACTACAACCCCAAAGGATTTAGTACATAGAACATTCTAATTATGAAAGAAGAAATTGAAAATGTTATTACATTCTTGGAGGAGAATGAACAATACGGTGACGACTGGTCTAAAGAGATAAAGGTATTAAAGAAGATATTGGAGAATTAAATTATGAAAGCAAAAATACACAAGAATATGACTAACAAAGAAGCAATGGAGACAGTATTGAGCATGGCTGAAGGGTATTGGAACATTGACCAACCCAATCCCGAAGCAGGAAAGAGACAGCAAGAGGCAATCTTTCAAATGCGAGACTACAAGAATGATGTATTGGAGGATTAAATTATGAAAGCAAAAATAGAAATTGAATTGGGCAACTCAGCATTTGGCAACAACGATGCCGAAAGATTATTTGAGATGCGGAACGTCATTGAAAGGCTAATGGATAACGCTGACCGTATAATGGCGGCAGACGTTGGCGACTTCACCACCGCGCAAGACGGTAACGGAAACACGGTTGCGAGGATGGACATCGTAGAATGAAACACCCTTTACATAATGACGAACTAAACGAGTCGAACGTGCCTGACTTTGCCATCTTCCAAGATGATAACCGAAGGGTCACGAGCCTATGGTCAAAAGGTAAAGGCAAATGGGTTCAATGCCAAGAAAGTGAGTTTGATATTTTGCAAGGTCTTGCTGAATATATCCGAACCTGTGACAATCCCGAACAAGTAATGCGCGAAATAGCCGACCAAGTACGAAATAGTAGTGATGGCAAATAAGCTTTACAATTAAAAAATTATAAAAAAAACTTCTTGACAAAGACCCCTTGCGGCGGCAGCCCCCGCAAAAATTGAGACTTAGTCTCATTCCAATTGTGAATAACTTTTTTAAGAAAGTGCTTTACTTTCGCGGATGTTTGTGATATACTTACCGTATTGAAAGTGAGAGACTTATGAGAACCGAACAAGAAGTACAAGAAGAGCAACGCAGGGCCGAGGCCCGTGTGCAACGCTGGAATGAATCGGTGCAACGGGTGCGGGAGATCGCGCAGAGATGGCGTCGGGAGAATGCTCACCTCTACAATCGGCCTTCCCCCTATGATGAAGAAAGTTAGAGGGTAGGACGGCAGATGTCCTACCTCCTGTGATACTATAGACGCATGATTATGAACGACATAACGATAGCACTAAACGAATACGGAAACGCCGTTGTAGACGGCACAGAATACGGAACGCACAGCTTTGACCATGCTGGTCAGGAAGCAATCACCATCCCCGCTTTGGATTTGATCTCCTACGACGAGGGCGAAACATGGAGGGACATGGAATAAAAGAATTTAACAGGTAGGACTACGGATGTCCCACCCTGTATGATAGAATATATTTATTATGATGATAGAAGACCACCAAGTAAAAGTAGGCGACGAAGTTCGCGTAGGAATGCAACTGATGATAGTTGACGGAGTGACAGAATTTGACACCGTGATTGTGATTGACCAAGACGGTGAAGAATTAGAACTAACAGAAAACGAGATTGACGTTTTTATTAACCGCTAAAAAAGATTATGAAAGACAAACGACCAACATACACCCTCTGGAATGGTGTGCAACTCATCAAGACATACCCCCATACACGCGAGGGCATGGATTCAGCTATGGAAAAAGCAATGGAGCTAGGCATAGGAGCCAAGCTATACTCATCGCGTGATGATCTTGTATGGTCGGCACGTATGGATGTGGAAGACTGGGCAGCAGATCAATCCTAAAAGATTTTGACAATTAAGATTATGAGAGACATACAACACTATTATGTAGAACTCCACGCAAAGGGGTTCAAGCACACGAACAAGTTCAGCGGATTTGATTCCTGCTGCGCTCACTTCAGCACTCGCGCCAGAGTTGGCACGATGACTTTTCAGCAAGCCAAAATGGATGCGATTGAGTACATCGGTGGACAGCAAACCTCTCACGGTTGGGTTGACTATACCGTGGGCAAGTTATTCGCCAAGACGGGTGAGGAGCCTGTTAGCGTTATGTCTCCCGCATACGAGTACCACAAGGGGCGTTCTTTCCCCACTTATGAGGAGGTCAAGTAGAAATGGAATTTGTATTGATTATAAGCGTTATTGTATTAATGTTTGGCGCGTTCTACATAACAGTGACAAGGTAGTAACTTGTGAGCATTTTTTGCTTGACACAGGCCCCTGCGGGGGCAGCCGCCGCAACTTATTCACAGCCTGTGGATAACTTTTATTAAGAAAGTAATTGACAAACGCCCGCTTTAGTGTTATATTATAACAATGACAACGAACACGACCTTCGAACCTTGCAACCAATGCGGCAATGATGCCCTGCTCCCAGAGGGCAACGGCGGCAGATGCCTATCCTGCCTACCCACCACCCTAACCCCAGAGGAGCAAGCGCAGCACGAGAGAGACTACAACAGATACCTTGATGATACACAACAGAGCTATGACCTGAATGTATTGTGAATAACTTTTGATTGTAATTATTAACCTATCTGATATACTTCTAACAATGAACAACGACCTGAACACCATCACCAGCCCCGAATCCCTCTCCAACCTTATCGCCTTGTGGCAGGGCGAGGCAGACGAGTTCAACGCCGACCCCTCCAATGCCAAGCTTATAGCCGAGTACGGCGAGGCCACCGCACAAGGCACGGGCTACGGCTACTGCTCGGACTATTACAAGTACGAGGCTGGCAACGGCATACGCCCTCGCTGGATGTCCGACTGGTCAGTGGAGCACTTGGCAGAGAGCTACGCCATCATGTACCGTGACGCCCACCAGTATGAGGCCAAGAAGGCTGCCCGCAAGGCAGAGGGTGAGCGTAAGGTAGAGGAGGCTATGAAGCCCTCGCCCGCCTACACCATCGGCGACCTATGCGCCCTGTGAATAACTTCCTCAACAATCTCATTGACAAACCCTGAACCCTGTGTTATATTATAACAATGATTGACAGCGAAGCCATCACACGTAAAATCGGAATCGTCCTGCTAACCGCCGTTTCAGTTATCCTTCTCCGCTTGGGTTGGATGATTGGCCAGATGCTCTAAATTTATGAACAAAAACACAATAGAAAAAAACATCGCAAGAATCAAGGCAGACATAGTGCGCACGGAAAGGCACACATGGTACTGTGAGCTAATCATAGCCGCCTGTGTAGGTGCATCCCTTGCCCTTGCTTTCGTCATCGCTCATCAAATGATTGTAACAGAATGGACATGGTAGGGTGGCCGAGTGGCTTAAGGCAGTTGTTTGCTAAACAACCGTGGGCTATAAAGGCCCACCGTAGGTTCAAATCCTACTCCTACCGCCATTTTTAGGGGTGTAGCTCAACGGTAGAGCATTCGATTGATAATCGAAAGGTTGCAGGTTCAAGCCCTGCCTCTCCTACCAATTTGCTTGACTTTGGCATTTGCGGCGGCTGCCCCCGCGCCCCAGATGTCAAGCAAAACTTATTAACAATTGCAACTTTCTTGTGAATAACTTCCGGAATTTAATTGTTGCAATCTTTAGCCATTCTGCTATACTTCTTTTATGTTAATTAACGAAGCGCAAGCCCTAAACCTCACCCGCAAACACTTCACCCTCATTGCTGAGGTTCTCGGTCACATTGATGACAAGGGGAACAGGGAGGGAACCGCGCAAGCGTATGCCATCCTCTTCGAGCAAACTCACCCACGGTTTGACCGTGCCAAGTTTGAGGCCTACGTGGAGGAGGTACACGCCGACTGCTGGTCGGATAATGGCCCTATCTATGAGAAAGGCGTGTGAATAACTTTTTTAACAAAAGCCCTTGACAAAGTGACATTTATGGGTTATATTATACCAATGAGAGCGACAAAGACAAGCTGGAACAAGTTCGACAAGGGAACGCAAGTACACCACCGAGACAACCCTCAATGGAAGGGCGTTGTTGTGCGTGACCTAGACCGTGGGATGCCTGTTAATGGCGTGGTGCTAGTTAACCACAACGGGCGAGTGGCTCGGATGCACAAGGATTTGCTGCGTGTATCATTCTACCTCGATGCCAAAAAAGAATTTGGAGGGTAGGACGGCAGATGTCCCACCTCTTATGATACTATAGACACATGATTATGAAACAGTACGAAGCGACCTACTCAGACACCTCCGACTACGAGAGCCAAGGCAAAGTGACTTTGCATAGACGCAACGCCGATGCGCGGGTGAAACACCCCACCCCTATGGGAACGTATCACATTATGAACTGGCATTCATTTGATGATGGGGGCGCAACCCTTGAAACAGTGCAAGTGTGGAACCCCATCACCAAGCGACTGTTTGAGATTTACTCAAGCGACGAAGGCGAGACATTCACATTTGATTTACAAGAAGGATAAAGATTATGAAAGGATTTAAATTTACTATTAATTTACGCAATGGGCTTACGTTCAACACTTGCGGATTCGACAAGGCCGGTGCGCTTAAAAACTTTAAGATGCACCATCCTGCATACGCTAACGAAAAGGTTTACCCCATTTGGTACATCCACAGCACAGGAGAATTTGCTTAAGACTATGAGTATGACAAACAACAAGAAGCTGGAGCTATTAGCTCAAGAGATTTACGCCAAGGGCGTGAACAAACAAACACACTATGACACGCCGCAAGGCAAGGTCGCATATCCAAAGGTTGATTATGACAAGCTATGGAACGTGCAAGGTTATTACAATGATGACGAAGGCAACGACATCCGATGTAGAGACTAAAGACTTGACATGGCCTGAACCATAGAGTATTATTATAAGAGATGAAGAAACTAGTAAACAAAGTAAAGACATGGCTGGGATTGAAGCAGTCAACACGCAAGCTGATCTATCGTAACGCCAAGGGTGAGACGAAGATGTACATCGTCAATGAACCAGAGGTTGCCAACCGAATAGGTAACAAGAAAGAGCACCAGAAAGAGGTAGGCTTTTGTGTTCGCGTTCATAACAAAGAGCCGAACGCTGTGCGAAGCTTTCGGCACGATAGAATCGTTGCGGTGATCTAAATCGCAATTTGGTCAAAAAAAATCGCGTAATTCACCAAAAACCGTTTTTAGGCGGGGTGGAGACCTCGGGGGAGGGTCGAGAGGCTTGTGAGATTGCTACTAGTGATTTCAATACCCTTTTCGACCTAACCCCACCCCATTTTTGAAAAAAAAAGTCACTTTTATATTTTTATAGTGCCGGGAGGGGGTAAATATCAATCTCCCCGCCGTAGTTTCGTTGGTTCATATATAAATAAAAATAAAAAAACTTATTTAAATTTCTGCCTATAAAGACCCCCCTATTTTTGAAATTCCCTGTAAGTTTTGCGGCGAAAATAAAAGTAAAAGCAAAAAAATCGGCGGGCCTTTCTTAAAAAAGGTTGACATACATAGAACTATCTGTTATATTAAGTGCATGATAA
>Ga0315327_10001120_pt1 | contig 13806 bp, 7 predicted proteins | sample M110032315metaG_FD_203460 | JGI IMG/M metagenome (GOLD analysis project Ga0315327, IMG submission 203460) | Ammonia-oxidizing marine archaeal communities from Monterey Bay, California, United States - M1 100m 32315 | ecosystem: Environmental > Aquatic > Marine > Coastal | place: USA: California... | reverse complement strand
TGCGCAGCCAGGACTCCAGGTCCATGACCCTCTCGACCTGTTTGAGATAGTCCGGGCCGGAGGCGGTGGACATCACCCCGATGAAGTGATGAAGGTCCGACCAGTCGTTGATCGAGTGGTTGTTTTCCTTGTCCCAGCCGCTGCCGTGGTAATCCGCTCCCAGGTTGTCGCTGTCGGGGAAGTAGTCCCAGCCTGTCCCGGTCCCCGTCATGCGATAGAGGTTGCCTCCTGTTTCGAGGGGATAGTGCTGCCGGATGTAGAGGCTGTTGACGGGCTCGTTCTGAACATACATCCCGAAGTGGTGGTTGAAGGGCTGGGCCACGGTCGCATTTTCGGGGGCGGCGTGATTGACCCCGTTGAGGCGGACGGCCACGGCTTTCGATTCGTAGGCGGGAAGACCCGCGGCGCGGTAGAAGAGGCTGCCCAGGAGCTGATTATAGGAGAACTGGGTGTTCAGGTTCAGCGCATTGAGTCCCTGCCAGGAGTGGTTGGAAGGCAGCTCGATCTTCAAGTTGCGGGGATAACGGGAGCGCGTGCCCGATCCCCGCAGCCCCATGCCGCAACGGTAGTAGATCTGGAGTTCGCCATCCAGGCCGGCGATGAAGGTGGCGTTGAAGCGGGCGTTGGTGTTTCGTTCTTCCGAGGCAAAGGAAATGTTGAGGAACTCATCGAGCTCCCTGGCGGTCAGGATGAGGCGGTAGAAGGGGGCCTGGTCGGCCGGGCGTTCGCTGTCGACCTGATAGAGGAGGTTGGCTTCCTGTGCTCCCGTGGGCGAAGTTGGGCCGGGCCAGGTCCGGGTCTGGGTGCGATCGGACGCCTCCACGCAAAACTCCACCACCGTGCCCTCAGGCCGGGCCGGAAGGACGGCGGTGTGAATGTTGTCCTGTGCGACCTCGTCCCCGCCCAGTCCGTCATCCCGCATGGGGGTGATGGCGAAAGGGCCGGAGGGTCGGGCCGAGACCCGGTGGTAGACCACCCCATGGACCGCAGAGGAGAGATCATCACTCAGGCGGGCCCGGATCAGGACGAGGTCCCGCGGGGTGGGAACGGCCGGGTGATGGGAGACGTCCTCAATGAAGGGCGCGATATTGACCTCCCGGACCGAGTTCGGGGCCCCGGGGGTGCCTCCCTCGGTGATGCTGTGGGCCCAGTTCTGGGCGAGGTCATTGCGGGAATGCTGATTCCTCAACTCGAGTGTCCTGCCGCCGCCGTCGGCTGGATTGGCCCAGATCCACCCGGTGTGTCCCTGGTCATCAAGGCCGGGTCGGCGCAGGGCCCAGTCGCCATCATCGGCGTAGGTGACGCGATCAATTTCATTGCCGGTGTGGTCGAGCAGCCGGATGGTCTCACGACGATTGGAGAGCCCTTCCTGCCAGCCGCCGGTCACAATTGTGACCTCGGGATAGCGGGCGCGGAAGACGGCCTCATCGGCCGCCACCACGAGGTGGCCTTGGCCAGGGATGCTGACCTCGGGGAAGGTGAAGGAGGCTCCCTCCAATGACCAGCCTGCCAGGCTGATGGTCCCGAACCCCGGATTGTGGATCTCGATCCATTCGTCGCGTGGGTCCTCCCCTCCGTCAACGTGAGGAGGATGGAACATGATCTCACTGATCACCGGGGCCGCACCCAGATGGGCGAGGCCCAGAAAGAGGGCAGTAGCGAGACTTCTGATCATGACAGGCGGCAGGCCTTCCTTCAGGAGGGAGCCGACATTCAGAGGAGCAGCGGAGTGATGCTCCCGTGTGGTAGGGCCGTTCAGGGTGGAAGGCGGGAACTGAGAGACCTAGATTTTGTTTCTGAAGAGCGGATTCGCAAGCATTCTTCCCTTCCCTGTGGGGGGGAGGAAGGCTCTCAAAGACAAGAAATCAAGGGGCTTCCGGGATGATCGCGGTCGTGTTACCCGGGCCGGGGTAGTCACTTTGGGGTAGGATGGGGGGGACTGCGTCCGCAATGGCCCTCCTGCGCCCAAAGCAGGGCGGTATTCGGGTGGGACCGTAGCGCGGCCATTGCCTCGTCAAGCAAGCTCAGCGAGGGGCCCCAAGACTACTGCTTCTGTCCCTTGGAGGGGGGGTCGTCCTTGGCCCGCTGACCCGTTTGGTTCTTGTAGGCAGCGGCGTCTAACAGTCCCGGGGGCCATTCCAGCACCACCGTCAGATTCTCCCTGGCCCGGAACGGCCGGGTGGCGGCGATGGTGGCCCCGGTCTCCGTCACCTCGGCCCTGTAGTCCTCACCCTGTGCGCCGCGCGTCCCGGTATAGCCCCAGGCCTTGGTCCCCCTGATGCCCTCCGGCAACACCACCGTGACGCTCACCTTGTCAGCGGGGAATTCCCACTCCGTGCCATTGACGTTCCAGTAGAGGGCATCCCGCTTCTCCTCAAAGTAGAGCTGCCGCCCGGTCCGATAGGTGATCTCGTAGGTGTAGGACCCGGGGTCGAGGAACACCTTGGCGTGTCCGATGCGGATGCGGATTCCGCCTTGGCCGATTTTCTCCGTCCGGTAGTTCTCCTTCTTTCCGTCCCGCTTAACGGAGAGCACTTCAAAGGGATTCTTTTCTTTCCGACCCTCTCGCAGGCGCGGGATGTCACGGAAAATCCCCCGCTTGATCCGGTTCCCCTCGGCCCGGACCGTGATGGTCTCGGTCACCACCAGGTCCCCGCTCTTCTCCACCACTATCTTGCTGTGCCAGGACAGGATGCGCTCGTCAGCCTGGTCTGAACAGGCCAGCGCCGTCAGAGCAAGGAACAGCAGCAGGGGAACTCTCCACATCACGGGTCTCATGCCGCTGACCGGAAACGGTTACTTGTCCTTCCCCTTGGAAGCACCGTTCCCGGCCGCAGCCTTGGGGACGAACTTCAGCACCTTGCCGTTGATGCAGTAGCGCTGGTCGGTGGGCGTGTCGTAGCCCTCTCCGGTGAAAATGTGTCCGAGGTGCCCATCGCAGACATTGCATCTCACCTCCACCCGGACGGTTCCGAAGGAGGCGTCACGCACGGTCTTAATGTTCTCGTGCTTGGAAGTGTCGAAGAAGGCGGGCCACCCGCAGCGGGCGTCGAATTTCTCCTTGGAGGAGAAGAGTTCCGCATTGCACCCGGCACAGTGATAAGCGCCCTCGCCCTGCTTCTTGAACTCATCGTAGGCCCTGCCCCAGGGGCGCTCGGTTCCGTGCTTGCGCAGGATTGCGAACTGTTCGGGGGTGAGGATCTTCTTCCATTCTTCTTCGGACTTACTCACGAGCTTGGGGGGTTTGGGGGTGGCTGGTTTTTCGGTGGCCGGTTCTTCGACGGGCCCCTCGGGCAGGTCGAGGATATTGGGCAGGACCACCTGGCGCTTCTTGAAGGCGGCCTCGTCGATGCGGACCAGGGAGAGACCATCCTCCTCCTCATCCCCACTCGAGAGCCTGAGCTTGTCTTCCCCGATGATGATAGACCCCGATTCGGGTTCCCCATCGGGGGCGGTGATTTCCACGGTGAGCGTCTTCGTTGCCTCATCGACGGTTTTGACGGTGTAGGACATGCTCCGGGAATCCCCCATCATGTGCATGACCATCGTTCCCTTCTCAGGAATCTCGAACGCCAATGCGTTAATCATGGGCGCCTTCATGGCCTTGGAGGCAGCCAGTTCATCGGGGGAATCCTTAAACTGCTCCTCCATTTCCTTCATGATGGCCTCGGCATCGGGAGCCCAGTAACCGACGACATGGCTTTCCAGGTCCCCGGGTGGCGCGGCCTCCTCTGCGGGGGTGAGGATCTTCTTCCTCTCTTCTTCGGACTTGCTCACGAGCTTGGGGGGTTGGGCGGGGGCCTTCTTCTCGACCTTGGGGGCAGGGTTCTCCTTGGTTGAGCCCTCCTCCTTGCCGTCGCTACTGGCATCGCCACAGGAAAGCTGGAGGACGGCCATGCTCGCGGCGAGGGCCACGGCGGCAATTCTGGAAGCACTCTTCATCTCGTGGAATAAGGTATCCCGGCAGGGAGAACCTGTCAAAACACGGCTTGGATCCGGCCCATTATTCCGATCGTCCCATTCGGCGGACCGGGCCGGATTTCCCGTTTCCGGAGCAGTTCCCGGGGGGAATTCTAGGTCATGGTCATGCCGACTGGGAAGATGAGCTGCATGAGCATGGTGAGCAACAGGTTAAAGATCAGGATGGCGAGCGAGGAGAAGACCATCGCGTCAGTGGTGCCCCGGCCCACTCCCACCGCCCCGTTTCGGGCTCGCAACCCCTGGTGGCAGGAGATGATCACGATGAGCAGGCCGAAGACGAGGCCCTTTATCATGGCGATGGCGATGTCGGTCCCGTCGGTGAAGCGTTCCACGTTGAAGTTCCAGTAGGCTCCCGGGACCTTGAAGAGGTGGACTCCGACCATGTAGGAGGCGATGATCCCGAAGGCGATCGACTGGGCGATCAGGAGCGGGATGGAGACACACATGGCAAGCAGGCGGGGGGTGACGAGGTAGTCGATGGGATGCACGCCCATGGAGCGGAGGGAGTCGATCTGCTCGGTCACTTTCATGGTGCCGATCTCAGCCGCCATGGAGGAACCCACCCGGCCGGCCAGCATCAGTCCCGTGATGGTTGGCCCCAGCTCCCGCATCATCCCGACGCTGACGATCACTCCCCCCATCGTTTCCATGTCGACCAGGGCGAACTGGAAAAGAGCCTGCACGGCCAGGACCGCGCCGGTGAACCCGCCGGTGATGACCACCACGACCTGGGACCGGTAACCGATCTCCACGATCTGTTCAAAGAACTGGCGCCACCGCTTCCGACCGCGCAGGAGCGATTCGCAGACCTGCCCGATAAGGCCAGCCAGCTCGCCGAGGTAGAGGAAGAACCTCAGGGCGAGTCGGCCGAGAAGGCGGAAATAGACCACGACTAGGTTTAAATCCTATTTTGGCATTTCGAAATGCCAAAGTTGCGGTGCAGACTGGGCCTCCTGCTTGGATGGAAACCGTTCTAATCTCCCTCGGCATGGCGGTGGTCATATTCGTGGCCGCCGTCATCCTGATTTACAACAAGCTGGTGAAGGCCCGGAACCAGATGCGGGAAGGCTGGAGCGGAATCGAGGTGCAGCTCAAGCGGAGGCACGAGCTCGTCCCCGCCCTGGTGGAATGCGTCAAGGGCTACCAGAGTCACGAGGGGGCGCTCCTGGAGGCGGTGGTGCGGGAGAGAACGGAGGCCCAGGCTGCGAGGGGAGCAGGCGAAGTGGGGGGAGCGGAGAAGGTCCTGGGCCGGGACCTGGGCAAAATCGTGGCGCTGGCGGAGGCGTATCCGGACTTGAAGGCTGACAAGTCGTTTCGCGGATTGATGGGGGACCTGGTCGAAATCGAGGATCAGATCCAGTATGCCCGGCGCTACTACAACGGCTCGGTGCGCGATCTCAACAACGCGATCGAGTCCTTTCCCTCCAACCTGGTGGCAGGCCGGTTTGGCTTTGAGATTGGGGATTTTTTCGAGGTGGAAACCGCCAGTGAGCGCCTGCCCCCCGATCTTGCCACAGCCCTGAAGGGTGGATGAGAGCGTATTAGTGAGAAGCGATGTCCTGTTTACCGTTTGTCCCTGTTCTTTCCGCTTCGTCGGCTCACCCGGCGGAGAGCCTCATGGGGGCAACTGCTTCTGCTCTTCTCGGGGGACTCGAGTCCCTCTGGGGAGAACACTCTCCCTTCGTCATGGGCGAGGTCATCCTCCTCGGCGCGATGGGGTTCTACCTTGTGGCCTGGCTGCTGGTGGGCTGGGATCGCCACAAGGCGGCCGGGGGGCCGAAACATGAACCCCCGGCGGGATATTCCCCCGCCGCCCTGCGCTATCTCTGGAGTATCGAGGATTGCCCGATCGGGTATGACGATGGGTGTTTTACCACGGCCGTGGTGGGGTTGGCGGGAAAGGGGGTCGTGACCATCGAGCAGAATGGAAGCACCTTTCTGCTTCACGACCGGGGAGTGGGAACCGTAGAGCTCCTGCCGGATGAAGAGATCGTCTATAACGCCCTGTTTCACGATGCGAGTCCGGGGTCCGATGCGCCGCGTGGGAGTCTCACCCTGGGGCAAAGTGGGCGGAGGCTCTACGGGCAAGTTTTCAGGGCGGCCTTTGCTGGCTTGCAGACGCAGCTGGACGAGCAGCTGAAACGAGGCGAGGGCTACCGGACGAACAATCGGTGGTGGGTCCGGATCGGGGTGTTGATGTCCCTCCTCGGAGCGGGGCTTGTCAACATGGAGCCCACGTTTCTTGAAAGTGGAATCGCCACCAACGTGGCGGAGAGCGCGGCGGAGATTTCATCCGGTTTGAATGTGGAGTGGCTTGTGAGGGGAGCGTTTGGGGCGGGGCTTGCTCTCTTCTGGGCCCTGGTGATCTTCTTTCTCCACGGGAGTGTCATCATGCTGCGACGACGGGACATGGAACCCGGTCTTGGCCTTGGTTTTCTCGGGGTGGCCTTCGGGTTCATGCTCGTGAAACTGATGCTCGAGCTGTATACCGGCGCGGGGTTCTTGCGGGCCGCCGCATGGATGCTGTTCGGCTACGCGCTGAATGTTCGTGGGGCGAATCTCCTGAAGCGCTACTCGCGGAAGGGACGCATGGTGCAGGACTACATCGAAGGTCTCCAGATGTATACGGGTGGGGAGGGGAAGCCGGATTTCAAGCAAGCCTACGCCCCGGAGATGAACGCGGAGCATCACGACCAGCTCCTTCCCTATGCGGTCGCCCTCGGGTGCGCCGGGAACTGGTCCCGGCAGTTCGAGCCGGTGCTCGCGAACCAACGGGAGTCGCGCCCTCCTCCCCCCGGGTTCCTCTTCGACCACCCGGATGTGCGCAAGGAACTCGCCCTCTACTACACCTCCGTGCCACGGGCCGATGACGCCGGATCCACCCTGGAGGTGAATGGACCCTTCCATGAGGCCTTGAATGCGTCGTGTTGACGGTCCAATTGCGGCGGCTGGGAAAAGATTGATGTTTTGCGAGCGAGGTTGAGTAGGGTGAAAGGATGATCCGCCTTCCTGCTGTCCTGGTTTCCGTGGCCCTGGCCACGTCGGTTGCCTTGGCGGACGAGCGCATCCTGTCCTGGCACAGCGAGATCGTGGTGGAGAAGAGCGGGGACCTGGTGGTGACCGAGACCATCACGGTCCGGGCCGAGAGGAACCGGATCAGGCGGGGGATCTTCCGGGACCTGCCTGTTCTACGGGAAGGCAAAGGGGGCTTGCGGACCGCGAAGCATTTTACGGTTCTTTCCGTGAAGCGGGACGGGAAGAGGGAAAACTACGTGAGGGAACGGATTAAGAATGGGCTCCGCATCCGCATCGGGCGCGCCAAGGTGTTCCTCGATCCCGGGACCTACACCTACGAGATCGTCTACCGGACGGGGCGACAGCTCTATCTCGAGAAAAAGTGGGACACGCTTTACTGGAACGTCAATGGCACGGAGTGGCCATTCCCCGCCGACAAGGTGAGCGCCACCGTGGTGTTGCCGGATGGGATCTATGGCACCAAGGTCTGGGGCTACACTGGGAAACTCGGGGAGCAGGGCGAGGACTACACGGCCACCCTGACCGGGACCGGAGCCACCATCGAGGCCACCCGGCCGTTTGAGAAGAAGGAGAACCTGACGGTGGTGCTGGAATGGCCTCCGGGGCTGCTGGAGCGGCGGGCTTATGAGGATGAACGGGTCCTGTCCTTCGACAGTTTGATCAAGGTCGAGAAAAACGGAGACCTGCTGGTCACCGAACGCATTGAGGCCCGCTTTGAGGGGAGGTTCATCCGTCCGTTTTCCCGCCAGGAAGACGTCCGGTGGGGCCTGAAGAGGAAAAGGCCCCTGGAGGTGCTGGAGGTGAAGCTGAACGGAAAGGAGCCAGTTCTCACTCTTCGGGGGGACAACTATTCCCGGAAGGCCTTCTGGGAAGACGGAGCGGGAACCGGGCAGTTCGTGGAGTGGGGGGTTCACACCGTTGAGATCACCTACCGGACGGGGCGGCAGCTCCTGCTCCTGGAGGACCGGGAAGTCCTGCCGTGGAAACTGAACCACCCGCTGAAATGGCAGGGGCACGATGGGGGGGGGACCTTTCCGCTGGACAAGGTCAGCGCCACGGTGGAATTGCCGGAGGGGATCCAGGGCACGTTGGGCCGGGTTCCGCCGGGAATGCAGGCGGAGGTCACCCCGAGGGGGGCGAAGTTCGAGGCTCTCAAGCCGCGGGAGAGCCTGACGATGGAGCTCCAGTGGCCGCCGGGACTGCTGGCTCCCGCCGCTTATGAGGAGGACTCCTTCCTGGCGGCTCACTCCGGGGTGGTGCTCGGCTTGGTGCTCCTGGCTGGGGCCCTGCTGTATTACCTCCTCGCGTGGGTGAAGGTGGGGAAGGATCCCGAGAAAGGGGTGATCATCCCTCGTTATGGTCCCCCGGTGGGGTATTCCCCCGGGGCGGTGCGTTATCTCCAGCGCATGAAATATGACGAGACCTGCATGGCGGCCGGGCTCCTCGGCCTGGCCGCGAAAGGGAAGGTCACCATCAGGGAGAGCGGGGGCACCTACACGGTCCAAAAGAGGGCGAAGCCTCTTGAGCGCGGTATGCCCAAGGACAAAAAAGTTGTCAGCGCACAGGCGAATTTTTCGGCATCTCCCAAGGCCGGTCCCAATGCCCCTCCGCTGCCGTCCGGGGGTCCGCCTCCGCTGCCGTCCGGGGGTCCGCCCCCACTGTCGCTCGCGCTCACTGCTGATGAGCGGGCACTCCGCGAAAAGTTGGTGGGCAGCGGCAAAATTAAACTGGAGGATGACAACTGGAAGAAAATCCGACTGGCCCGGCGCAGCCACAGGTTCCGCATCGAGCTCCAGCTCGAGAAGACGCACTTCCTGCGCAACCTGAAGTGGTGGCTGCCGGGCGTGTTGCTCACCGTAGTCGGGTTCCTTGTCCTCTGCCTCGCCGTAGGAGCCTGGGGGACGGGGCTGATCCTGGGGCCTGTTTTCCTGGCATCAACCTGGTGGGCCTCCTTCTCCTTTTCGAAGCTGATGACCCGCTGGCGGGACGGCAGGACGCTGTCTGCGATCCTTCACGGGGCGCTGAGCCTTCCCCTGTTCATCCTCTGGGCTCTTTTCGCGGTGTTTATGGTATTCGGTTCCGGGCCCTGGGCGGGAACGGCGATCCTCTACGCGGCACTGCTGAACCTGATTTTCTATCACCTGATCCCGGCCCCAACCCCCCTGGGGCGCAAGGTCATGGATGAGATTGAAGGATTCCGGCACTACCTGAGCGTGGCGGAAGAGGATCGGCTCAATCTGGAGAACCCGCCGGAGAAGACCCCGGAGCTCTTCGAGCAGTTCCTGCCCTACGCCCTGGCCCTCGGGTGCGACCAGCAGTGGTCGCAAAAGTTCGATTCCGTCCTGCGCGCCGCGGGGCAGTTGCCGGGGGAGGAATGGACCCCCAGTTACTATAGCGGTTCGGTCTTGGGACTGGGGTCCTCGTTCGCGTCATCGATCGGGAGCTCGCTGAGCTCCTCGCTGGCAGCCTCCTCCTCGGCCCCTTCCTCCAGCGGGGGATTCTCTGGCGGTGGTGGCGGCTCTTCCGGTGGCGGTGGCGGCGGTGGCGGCGGTGGCGGCTGGTAGGGAGGTTGCCCTTTGGCATGGCGGAAGATAGAAAGGCGGCAGGATGTTCCGCTTTCTTGCTGCCTTGGTTCTTTTGGCCCTCGCAGCCCCGGCTTCCGTCGCGGCCGAGCGCATCCTCTCCTTTGACAGCCACATCGTGGTGGAAAAGAGCGGGAGCCTGCTGGTGACCGAGACCACCAGGGTCAGGTTTGAGGGAAAGAAGCGTGAGGAGGACCTCTACCGGGACATTCCTCCCGGGATGCATGGCAGGGTGGTACGATTCGAGCGGGACGGGGAGAAGGGGTTCTGGCAGGCCCAGGGGATCAAGGACCTGGGAGTGACCCGGGTCTGGTTGGGATCCCCCCGTGAAGCACCGGCCCCGGGAACCTACACCTACGTGCTGGTCTATCGCGTCAGCCGGCACTATGCCGGTCTTACCGCGGGAGACCGGCCTTACCTGTCGAGAGCTATCAACGGGATCGGATGGAGTTTACCCTTTGACAAGGTGAGCGCGGTGGTGGAATTCCCCGGGGAATTTTCATGGGAGGGCGCCAGGATCTCAGGACAGACCGGGCCCCTGGGCTCGACACGGCAGGACGAGGGAAGGGACTACGAGGCCACTCATACCGAGTCAGGAATCACTATTGAAACTACCCGTGCTCTCGGGAGGGAGGAGGCCCTCAGCTTCAAGGTGGAGATTCCACCCGCCCTTTCGGACTCGCTTCACCTTGTTATTGTTGCGGGCACAGGCCGGCAGTCCCGGCCCTCCCCGTCCCGGGGAGGCATCCGCCAGGGACGGACTGTGGCCGAGCGGATCCTTTCCTTTGACAGCCGGATCGTGGTGGAGAAGAGCGGAGAGCTGCTGGTGACCGAGACCATCAAGGTGCGGGCCGGGGGACGTAAGATCAAGCGGGGGATTTTCCGCGATATTCCCCTGCTGGGGGACCCAGATCCGGACGACAAGCTGGCTCATTTCCTGAGACTGAAAAAGAAAAAGCCTCTCGAGGTTCTTTCGGTGAGGCGGAAAGGTCCTGAAAGGTCTTCTTCTTTCAGGGAGGAGAACTACCAGGTAAGCCGGATCGGTCTCGGGAGTGGGGGGATTCGCATCCGTATTGGTCGCCCGGACGTCCGCCTTGCTCATGGCGAGCACACTTACGAGATCATCTACCGCACGGGGCGGCAACTCTACTTCGAGGAGGGGCGGGAGGCCCTCTATTGGAATATTAATGGGACGGAGTGGGACTTTGCGACCGATAAGGTAAGCGCGACGGTTGAGCTGCCGGAGGGGATCAAGCCGACGAAGGTGTGGGGTTATACCGGAAGAAGAGGGGAGGAAGGCAAAGACTATGAGGCCGTCCGGACGGAGACCGGGGCCACCATTGCAACCAACCGCGTGCTGTCGAGGCGAGAGAACCTGTCGGTGGTGCTGGAGTGGCCGCCTGGTCTGCTTGATGCGCAGGCTAAAAAGCATACAGAATTTTCGCTGGGGCGGGACCATCCGAAAGTCGTCATCAGTGGCCTGTTGTTGGGCTTGGCGGGGTTATACTTCCTGCTGGCCTGGTTGGCGGTGGGAAGGGATCCCCAAAAGGGGACCATCATTCCCCGCTATGGGCCGCCCGAGGGGCTCTCGGCTGCTGCGGCACGCTACATCATGGAGATGGCCTATGATGCCAAGTGCTTCAGTGCCGGGGTGATCGGACTGGGGGCCAGGGGTGCGCTCAAGATTGAAAAGAAAAGCAAGTATTGGCTCAGGAAAAGTGGAAAACACCTTGAGAAGGCGAAGGGGAAGCAGCCCCTCCCTTTCGACGAGGCGATTCTCCGGGGCCGGTTGTTCAAGTTGAGTGCGTCTTTAGAACTACACCGGCCGAACCACGTGGTTATTGGCAAGGCCCGCAAGGAGCATCGCAAGGCTCTCGCGGCCCAGGTGAAGGAGGTGCACTTCAAACGGAACATTGGATGGTTCCTGCCGGGGCTTCTCCTGTCGCTCGGGGCGTGCCTTTTTTTGAGTTTTGGAAAGGCTGATGCAATGCGTTTCGTCTTTCCGTTCGTTGCGTTGATGCCGCTCATGTTGCTTTGCCGACGAGTGTTCTCCGGTTCCCTCAATCGAGCTCTGATAATGTTCTACGTTATTTTCGTCCTATTTGCAGGGGTGCTCCTATTCGCCTTAAAAGGGACCGAGCTTGAGGGAATAGGAATTGTTTCCAGTGCCTTGTGGCTCCCCTTCATGGTTTTGAATCACGTTTTCTTCCTCCTGATCAAGGCTCCGACGCGTCTGGGCCGGCGGTTGATGGATGAGATCGAGGGGTTCCGGCATTACCTCAGGGTAGGGGAAGGGGACCGGCTCCGTCTTTATGCACCCCCGGAAACCCCGGAAAAGACCCTCGATCTTTTTGAGGAGTTCCTGCCCTATGCCCTGGCACTGGATTGCGAACAGCAGTGGGCCGATCAATTCGATGAGGTCCTGAGGGCAGCAGGAATTGACCCTTCGGGGGACGCCTACAGCCCGAGCTTCTACTCTGGCGGTTCAGGAGAGGGAAGTGGCAGGACCGGGATGAGTGGGATGATGAGCGGCCTCTCCGGCAGTTTCACCGGCTCCCTTTCCTCCTCTGCAGCCGCCCCCTCGTCCGGCGGTGGTGGTGGCGGCGGAGGCGGGGGAGGAGGGGGAGGATCCGGCGGCGGTGGTGGCGGTGGCGGCGGTGGCGGCTGGTAGGGAGATTGCCCTTAGGCATGGCGGAAGATAGAAAGGCGGCAGGATGTTCCGCTTTCTTGCCGTATCGCTTCTTCTGGCCCTGGCAGCCCCGCGCGCCCTCGCGGCCGAACGCATCGAGTCCTTCCACAGCCACATCGTGGTGGAGAAGAGCGGGGACCTGGTGGTGACCGAGACCATCACGGTCCGGGCCCAGGGGAACCGGATCAAGCGGGGGATTTACCGCGATATCCCGCGCCTGCAGTCGACCAAGTTCGGGCTGAAAACGAAGAAGCCCTTCAGGGTGCTGCGGGTGACGCGGGATGGGAAGCAGGAGAACTACTGGACGTCGGAAATCGGCCAGGGGGGGATCCGGATCCAAATCGGGCGCGCTGAGGTGAAACTCAAGCCCGGCTCCTACACCTACGAGATCACCTACCGGACCGGGCGACAGCTCTATCTCGAGAAAAAGCGGGATGCCCTCTACTGGAACGTCAATGGCACGGAGTGGGAATTCCCCACCGACAAGGTGAGCGCCACCGTGGTGTTGCCGGAGGGGATCAAGGGGACCAAGGTCTGGGGCTATACCGGGACGCGCGGCGCACAGGGTGAGGACTACAGGGCCGAGGTGACCGAGACCGGGGCCACCATCGAGGCCACCCGGCCCTTCCGGGCCAGGGAGAACCTGACGGTGGTGCTGGAGTGGCCTCCCGGCCTGCTGGAGGAGCGGGCCTACGAGGAGGCCCGGGCATCGATCTTCCGGGATCATCCCCTGGCCGCCTGGGGGTTATTGCTGCTCGCGGGAGCCCTCGTTTACTATCTGTTGGCCTGGATCAAGGTGGGGAAGGACCCGGCGAAGGGGACCATTATCCCGCTCTACGGGCCTCCCAAGGGACTCTCGGCTTCCGCGGTGCGCTACATTGATCGCATGGGCTATGACGATACCTGCTTCAGCGCCGGGGTGATCGGGCTGGCGGCCAAGGGGGTCGCGGTCATCAGGAAGAGCGGAGACACTTATATGTTACGGGGAACGCCCAAGCCTCCGCCACCTCCCTCCGGAGGCGCCTCACCTCTTCCGGGCGCGCTTACCACTGACGAATCCCGACTCAAGAGGAGGCTCTTGGAAGGGAATATATGGTTGGAACTCTCGGATGAAAATCACGTGTGCTTCGGGGAAGCTCGCGAGGCGCACCGTAAGCTTCTCGCCTCCCAGGCGAGGAAAGTGCATTTCAAGCTCAACCTCGGCTGGTGTATCCCGGGCCTCATCCTCTCGATGGTGGGAACCATCCTGTTCCTCCTGGGGATCGATTTCTTTACAGGACTATTTATGGGAGGGCTTGGGTTCATGGGATGTCTGCTGTTTCTCGTCTCCTGGCGAGGAAAGGAGGCCGTAGTAATGATACTAGTGTTTATGATTGTGATAGCAGTGGTTGCCGTAGTTGCTCAGTTGGGCCATGAGGACGGGGCGCCGCGATCCCTCATTCTCTGCATGATTGTGTATGCGCTGAATCTTATCTTTATCCACCGGATGAAGGCCCCGACGGGCCTGGGTCGATGGGT
>Ga0315327_10001119_pt1 | contig 13815 bp, 15 predicted proteins | sample M110032315metaG_FD_203460 | JGI IMG/M metagenome (GOLD analysis project Ga0315327, IMG submission 203460) | Ammonia-oxidizing marine archaeal communities from Monterey Bay, California, United States - M1 100m 32315 | ecosystem: Environmental > Aquatic > Marine > Coastal | place: USA: California... | reverse complement strand
AAGTAATGAACCTCTGAAAATTTCTATATTATGTTGCTTTGCAATTTTGACAAATACATCATCAGATGGATCAATACTAGTGGCTAATATCACCGGATAACCAATTTTTTTTGCTCTTTCAATAACAATATCTATAGATTTGATCTCATTTTTTATTTTCATAATGGTTTTATTGGGTAATCGTCTAGAGCTCGTTCTTGCCGTTATGACAGATGCTTTTTGAATTTTCATAGACTTGATTTCACCGTTAAACAATACAATTAAGTGTAGATAATATTTTATGATTACGATTAATTTTTTCTAAGCCTAGTAAAATCATAGATTTGTAATTAAATAGGAGTAAAAATCCATAACAAACATGAAAATCACAAAAAATATTGAAAAAAAATGTAAAAAGATTAAGATGGTTTTAACTGATGTCGACGGAGTTCTTACAGATGGAGGAATGTATTATTCTAATGACGGAGAAATAATGAAAAAATTTAACACACGTGATGGAATGGGAGTAAAATTGTTATCTGAAAGAAAAATAGGCACCATAATTATAACAAGTGAAAATTCTTCTATTGTAAAAAAAAGAGGAAAAAAGATTAAAGTTTTGAAAACATATGTCGGCATATCTAAAAAAGAGTTACTCCTTCCAGAAATATGTAAAAAACATTCACTTAGTTTACAAAATATTGCATATATTGGAGATGATGTAAATGATTTTGAAATTATGAGTAATGTAGGATTTTCATGCACCCCAAATGATGGATCAGAAAAAATTAAAGAGATTGTTGATTATGTGACTACTGTAAAAGGCGGTTCAGGTGTTTTTAGAGAAGTTACGAATTTGATTCTTAAGTTTAATTGAAGTTATCGGTTTGTTTTCAATTTTTTAGATGTTTCAATTTTGTCTTAATCTTTTCTTTTTGATTAATTCAGAAGGCCATACACGTTTAACACCATCACCTAAAATAACATCCAACAAACGTATATCTCTAACAAGTAACTGTAATCCTCTTGGTTCTAGTGATGCAGCATGATCTGAACCATACATTGTTCTATCTAAGGTAATATGTCGTTCAATAGAGGTTGCACCTAATAGAACTGCTGGAACAGAGATTGAAGACGCACCAACTTCATGTCCGCTATAACCAATGTTGCAATCAAATTTTTCTTTTAATGTTTTAATACAATTTAGATTTGCTTCTTCATTTTTCATTGGGTATGAGCTATTAGTATGCATTAATTCAAAAGGACATTCATATTTTTTGAATATGTTGACCGCAATTTCAATTTCTTCAATTGTGCTCATTCCAGTTGAAATGAATGTGTGCTTTTTTTCTTGTGCTATTAGATCCAATAATTCTATATTAGTAATCATTGCAGATGGAACTTTGTTATGTTTAAGATTATATTGATTAAGAAATCGTTGACTGTCTAGATCCCATGGTGATGCAAACCATTCAATGTTTAATTTAGAACAAAAATCATTTATTTCATCATATTCTTTTTTTCCAAATTCTAAATGTAATTTTTCATCTCTAGTGGTTGTTCCCCAGGGACTTTCACGTGGAAAATCCAAGATTTCTTTAGAATATGCTTTTTCAACAGTACGTTTTTGGAATTTTACAGCATTACAGCCTGATGATTTTGCTGTTTCAATCAATTTTTTTGCAATTTTAATATCACCATTATGATTAATCCCTATTTCGGCTATTATGAATACCATATTCTAAGAAAGAATATGTCTAGATTTAATGTTTTATGATGATTTGTATGTTACAAAAATATTGAATCGTTGATTTCAAATAAATCAATTATAGTTTTTTCATAGAACTGTTTAAAGATAGTAAAATTTGTATTAGTTTATGAAAAAAAATATTATAGTAATTTCAATTGGTGAAAAAACAATTGATTCAAAAAAATAAATAATTTTTGAGAGTTTTGAAAAATGAATCGACGATATCAATATCACGATAAAGAAAAGGATAAGGAATTTATCATAAACTCTATGGCAAAATATCTTGAAGAAAAACAAGAAATTGATAAAGAATTAGAGAAAATGATAGCACCATATATTGAATCAAGAAAATTAAATATACTTGATGCGTGTTGTGGAGTAGGTCATATTTCATATTTTTTGAGTAAAATAAGTCCAGATTCAACTTTTTTAGGAATTGATCAAACACCATACTTGATTGATGAAGCTAAAAAATTATCTGATAAAACAAATCTAAATTTTGAAGTGGGGGATATTTATGATATGCCTGAAAAATTTAAGAAGAATTTTGATGTTAGTGTTTGCTGGAAAACTTTGTCATGGCTTCCATATTATGATGAAGTGATGAAATCGCTTGTTTCATGCACAAAAAACTACATTTTCATAAATGGATTATTCTATGAAGGAGATATTGATTTTCAGATTAAAGTACGTGAATATAAAAAGGAAAAAGGAAAAACAGATTTTACATTATATTATAACGTTTACAGTTTACCACGTTTCAAAAAATTTGTTTATAGTTTAGATGTAAAAAACATTGAAGTCTATGATTTCAACATTAACATTGATATTGGAAAAAAAGATGTCGATTATATGGGGACATATACTGAAAAACTAGAAGATGGTAATCGCTTACAAATTAGTGGTGCCGTAGTGATGTTATGGAAAATTATTAAGATTGAGATTTGATGAGGTAAAAAAAGAATGTTATTAGACATATACAAAAAGTGTGCAAATTCATTAGTCGGAACTGGTATTTCCAAATATGGAATAGTTTCAAAATTTCATAGGTTCATGTCTAAAAATTTTAGACCAGAATTTGTTATGGTAGAAAATAAAAAATTCTTTTTAGATGAAAATGATGCACATAACTTAGCAGTTTTTGGTTCACTATACAAAAAATATTACATCGATTGTATGTTAAAACAAGTAAAAAAAGGCGATATTACATTGAGTTTAGGAGCCAATATCGGATATTTTACAATTTTTTTAGCAGAAGCTATTGGTGAAAATGGCAAAGTGTTTGCAGTTGAACCTGAAAAAGAAAATGTAGATCTACTTGAGAAAAATGTTATTGCAAATAATTTAAAAAATGTCGAAGTTATTCAAAAAGCAATTTCAGACAAAAATGAGAAAGTTAGATTCCAAATATCAGAAATGTCAGGAGATCATACAATGGTAAAAGATGATGAGATAGAGAACATAATAGAAATGGATGCAATAAGTATTGATGAGTATTTTAAAGAAATTTCATCTAGTATTAGTTTTGTAATATTCACGATAGAAGGTGCAGAATTAAAAGCATTGAAAGGTATGGGAGAAACAATCAAAAAAGCAAAGGAGATGACCATAATGACTGAATTTTATCCAGAGAAAATTAGAAGTTTGGGAGATTCACCAGAAGAATTTCTTGAACTCCTTTCGAAGTTTGGATTTGAAATCTATAATTTAGAAGATGGTTTAAAACCAATTCATAAAACAGAGACGGAAACATTAATTGCAAATATGAACAAGGATAAACAATACAGAAGAGATTTACTTTGTAAATTGAGATAAAAATATCATATTATCAGATTTACCTCACTAAAATTATTGATTGATTTTTTCTGCTTTATGAATTAATTTTACTAGATGTTCAGTTTCAAAAGGATCGAAACTAACAGGATTATCAAAATAATTTTTTTCTTTATTTGAAGTAACATGAATTTCAATCATTTCCGCTCCAAGAATTGCTGCAGTTAGTGGCGCAATACTGTCTCTACAATGATTTGAATAACCATGAAAATCATTTAGATGTGAAAAATCAATTTCTTCCAGGGTACAAGGATACTTAGGTACAACGTACAACCACTTTATGTTCTTATTTTTGTAGAGTTCAAGATTTTTTGGATTTTTATGTGAACTGATAATTATTTGTTTTTTGGTTTCTAAAACTTGAGAAATTAATGAGGAAGATTGATTTTTATGTAAATTTAAACTATCTGCAAATCTGATTTTATACCGCTTCACATATGGATCTAAGAAATTAATTGCTTCCGCATACATTGGTGTACAATACCATTCAATTCCAACTTTTTTTGAAATTAATTGAATTTCATTAACATTTTCTTTTGATACAGATGTTTCTAATAATTTATCCTTATTTGGATTATCTGCAATAACTTTCTCGTTAAACGCTTGTAATTTTACTGCATCACAATTAGCATTTTTTGCATCTTTCATCATATTTTCAAGTAAATTAAAATCTCCATTCCAATTTACACCAATCTCAGCAGTTATGAAAACCAATCAATAATAATCAACTTTAATCTATAATTAATTTTTTTATTCTATTCTATGTGAAAAGATGTTTTCATAGAGGTAAGTTTAGATGATTTCTTAGTACATATCTTAAAAAAATTGGTAAATTTTTGCAGATTAATCAAAATTCATTTTTTTTGAGATAATCCCAAGATAAAGAGTGGATAAACAAGATGCTAAAAGAAATGACGATGCTATTCCAGAAATTCCGAATTTTTCACCAAGTGTAAAAATTCCTATAACAAAAAAACCAATAAATACAATATTTGATATTAATGCATGTTTACTTTTTTCTTTAGCAAGGATTTTTGATAAAAACATAAGACCAAGATTAGCTGGAATTAATGTAAAACTCATTATTTGCATAAGTTCAGAAAATTCAGTGTATTCTGGAAAAACTACTTCAACAATTAATGGAGTGATAAAAGCACCGAAAATTGCTAAACAGACAGTAATTATAAGTCCAAAAAATTTTACATTTTTAGTTTGTTCGCCAGAAGAGTCTTCTGATAAAGTAAACCGAAAAATTGAACCCGGTATAATTGCTAGAAATGATAAAATTTGTATTGTAAGAAAATAATTTCCAAGTAATGCAAAACCAAACATTGGTGCAATAATTAAATTACTTATTTGACTTTTTAAAATTCCAGAAAAATCTATTGCTTGACTATTTAATACAAAACCAATTTTTGATTTGAAAACATCATAACTAGAACTAAAACTTTGTTTGGAATGAAAAAATATTCTTTGAAAGAATGGAAAAAATGATAATCCTAAACCAAGGATAATTCCATGTGGACCAAGTATTAAGTAGAAAATGTATGCTAGTGCAACAAATAAAATTTTCTGTATGATGTAATTTCGTGACCAAATTTTGTATAGTTTTAAGCCAACATATTCGTTTAGAGCTAGATTGAAAATTGTGTAACCAATTACATAAATGCTAATTGCATAGTTTTCTGATATGATGAATACTACTAGAGCGGAGATTATACTTGAGATAAATGAGATTAAATAAATTACAGGTTGTATATTGACTTTCTTTGCAGAAAATACTATCATAGAATAAGTTCCACCAATCAATGAAACTGCTGAAGCTATGCTTCCAATTGCTAGAAAATAACTAATTTCACCATAGCTTTCAGCTCCTAAAAGATTTGCAAGATACAACCAAAACAGACCAGAGATTAGATTACCAATTATGTTTGCAGATGCCATTGAACTAATGCTTTTTAGTCCTTTAATTGCAAAAATATTAGAAAATAATTTTTTCATTATAATATTTCACCAAGTTCAAGTTTGAATTTATTCAGATATCTCATCATTAAAAACAGACCAAGGTAATTGACGATTAAGTAATTGTTGTAATTTTTTAATATCATCTAAATAGAATTTTTTTAAAAATCTTTTATCCTCTGGATCCATTTGTGGTTTTTCATGATCTTTATTCCTAATTTTCTTATATGCAAATATTCGTAAATTTTCTGGTACAAAGGTATACGCAAATTTTTTTACAAGTGAATTAGTAAGAAATTTTTCGCCTCTTGGAGTATAGTATCCAGTATGATTTGTTTCTTCAAAGGCATGTAATTCTGTAATTCCTAAAAATTCAAGAATTTCTAAAACTTTTTCATGTATATTTTTAGGAAAGATTTCCTCATAAGTGAGAATTTTAACATTTTTTGGTCCAAAAGTTTCAAGATATCTTTTTACTTGTTCATAATAAAGGCCGCAATACAGTATATTATCGGCAGGATCAGGATATTCATTATTTAGAACATCAATTCCTTTTCTGATCTCTTCTCCAAACGTTGGTAAATTTGAATCCCACCTATTTTCCAAATATCTTGAATATGCTCTTTCAATTGGGTCACGTAGTATAATTATTATTTTTGCAGAAGGTATAACACTATAGATATTTTTTGCAGAATCAGGATCAAATAGATACGGAGTGCTTATTTCACCAATTGCAGAATGATTTGTTGCATTTTGAAAAAGCTCCAGATATTGTTCTTTTGTAGGAGATTTCTGTTTGAAAGGCATACTTCCTCTAAACTTTGAAAAATATGCTGGTTCTTTTATTGGACTAAGGAAAACTTTTGGATTTAATCTTAAATAATGAAACATTGAAGTGGTTCCTGATTTTTGTGCTCCAACGATGAAAAAATTTGGCCAAATTTCCTTTGTATTTTTTCCTTTATGGTGAACACATCCACCATCCCAATAGAACCAAACATCACAATCTTCATTGTTACAAAATTTTGTATCAATGATGTCATTTTGTATAGGACCGTTCATACCACATTCGGAACATGATGGAAATTCAAATCTAATTTTATTCATGTTGGAGTTCCTTTTCAAATTGTTTAACTTTTGATAAAAATCCTGAGATTAATTTTTCAAATTCAGTTTTGTAGTCTTCAAGAAATATTTTCATTTTATCTACTGAAATATCAACATCTGCCAAGTATCCGCCATAAAAAAATCGATTAAGAATCTTCATTGACATTCCAGACCAATCAAAATCAATCGAGTTCTCTTCTAAAAGAGAAATATATCTATCCACATCTAGAGGATCTACTTTTTTTGGCAAAGTTTCACGTATGGTATCAGAAAGAGTTTCAAAATCTTTTACCTTTATGACAGATGGCATAATTGAGTATCCCATATCACCAAAGAGTATAGTTGGTTTTCCATACAATGATGCTTCAAATCCAGATCCACCACCAATGGTAATGATTGTTGAACATTTTTTGTATAATTCAACAGAAGGAAATGACGGATGAAATAATCTAACGTTTGGAATATTCATAATTTCCTTATAATCAGATATACTACGCCAATTTCTATTTGCCTGGCTAGGATGTTCTTTTACATATAATTTATAATCAATAGGTAGAGATTTTGCTATACTTCGGATAATCTCAATCTGATTTGTGTAATATGGAGCAGCAATTAAGAGACTACGTTCTTGTTCAATGTGTAAAGGAAAATAAAGAAATTTTTCATTTTTTTGAATAGTTCTATCCAGATTATTGTTTATGAATTTCTCCCTAGAGTTTCTTTTTCTGATTGATTGTAATTCCGAAATTAATACACGAAGTTTACTTCTTCCAAAATAGGTATAGTGTGTTTTTGTGTTATCATTGCCATTTGAAGATAATAAAAATTTTGTAGCTGCTTTTAATCTATCAATTCCAGAACTCATGTATTTATCTCTAAATTCTATTACTTGCATTGACTTGTTGAAGTTTTTGAAATAATTCTGCAATTCTTCAAAACTATGATAACGATTTTCTTTTTGAGGTAAATCATTTATAGAATCAATTGTGTGTTCCTTTTGAGAAATTATACATTTGTAACCAATTATTGATTCGTAACAAACTAGTGGTACGACTCCAGATTGTTTGCACATTTTATAGAATAAATGATCCTTATGTTGAATTGTTTCTTTAGTTATAAAAAAATCTGGTTTAACTTCATCTATAATTTTTTCAAATAATTGACATTCTTGTGTAATAATTGATGACATTTCATTACTAGAAAATTTATAGAATTTATTATAATGATAGAAAATTCTTTCATTGATTGCAAGATTCCATAAATTAACTTCAAACTTTTTTTCGATGTTTTTTAGATATTCATAATCTGGTTTGGAATTTTGTGGATGAACATGATCAAAATAGAACCATGTTTTTTCAAATTTTACTAAATTTTGTTTTTCAAAGAAGGTTTTTGGACCGTTTGTGATATCAATTATTGCATACAATTCACAATCATATGTCTTTTTTAGATAATATGCAATTGCAAAAGTTAGTAATTCAGAATCTAACCAGAGAATAAATTTAGTTTTCAATTTTCACAGCCTTGAGATTATAAATTCTTGATTTTAGCAGCTGGTACACCCCCCCATAATTCATTATCAGGAACATCGGTTGTAACAAAAGAGTACGCTGCTACTACAGAATTTTCACCAACTGTGACATTTGGCATGACTGTACTATGAGTTCCTATCTTGCAATTTTTTTTCAATACAACTGGTCCTGATTTATTATCAATTGTTGAATTTGAATAAATTGAACAGTGTGATCCAATCTGTACAAAATCTTTGATTGTTATATTATAATTTGCGTTAATATAAGAAAATTCTCCAATATCAAAATTTTCACCCAATTCTAAATTTTCTGGATACTGAACAAGATAGTGATACTTAGTCATCACATTATGAACGATTGTTGGTTTTTCCCATTTTTTCAAGATTAAAAAAGAATCATTTAAGATTGTATAAAAGAGGTACTAAACAAACTTCATTACAAATTTTCTAATTTTATTTAATTGTTTAATAGCTAATTTGTTTTTGAATCAATTGTTCTGTGATTTTGATATTTTCGAGAATTTTTACAATTTTTTTTGATGATGAACCATTTCCATAAATATTTGAAATTCTAATATTATTTTTCAATCTGCCATTAAGAGCCTTTTGTATTGCGTTAAAAATCAAAGAGGTTGAATTGTTAGAAACATTAATGATATTTTTTCCTAACTCACGATCTTTTTGCCTAATTCCAATATTGACTACTGGTATTTTAAAAAAACTTGATTCGATAATTCCACTACTTGAATTACCCACCAACACACCACAATTTTTTAACAAACCTAAATAATCAGAACGAGGAAGATTTGGATATAATTTTATAAATAGGAATTTTTTTTCATGTTGTTTTAATGCATTAATGATTTCAAGATTTCCAGGATCAGAATTTGGTAGAATGCATATTGTTGGTTCTTCTAATTTTACAATAGCCTTCAAAATTTTTTGAATTTGATTTTTACTAGATTTACTTTGTGTTGTAACAGGATGAAATAAAAGAATTATTTCTTCTCCAGAAATATTTATGTTATATTTTTTTTCTAATTGATTTTTTGTTGAGATTTTTTTATTTTTAATTTCATCAATACTTGGTGAACCAGTAAAAAATACATGTCGTGGATTCTCGCCTAAACGAATTATACGCTTCTTACTTTTTTCAGTTGCAGTAAAATGTAGATTAGATATTTTTGTGATTGCATGTCTGATATATTCATCAATTCCAGCCATTGTTCGATCTCCACCATGAATGTGCGCATTTGGAATATTCATGTGAGATGCAGCTAATGCAGATGCAAATGCTTCACCTCTATCACCTAAAATTAGATTAATGTCTGGTTTTATTTTTCTAAATATTTCTGAAAATTTTATTATTCCTTCACCAAGTGCTTTTGACATAAAATAACCAGAATTCCCTTTTGGAATCATATCAACTTTTGATGAAATTTTAAAACCATCTTTCTGAATTTCTTTAATTGAATATCCATGTTTTTTTGATAAATGCATTCCTGCAACAATGAGATGTAATTCTAGTTTTTTACTTACTAAAATTTCATTAAGAATAGGTCGAAGAAGACCATATTCTGCTCTAGTTCCAGTTGTGACGCATATTTTGTATTTCATTTTAACCAACACTCAAACCAATATCTGATGAAGAAAAGATGTTTTTGTCAGATTCATTAGTTTCATTTTCAATACTTATTTTTTCAAATAAAATAGTTCCTTTCTTAGTTCCAATTGTAGGAATTCCATCAACAACAGACATGATTTTACCAGATTCAAAGTTTTCTGACTCCTTAAAACTTGATTTCCATATTATGATTTTCTTATTTTTAAAAAAGGTGTAAGCACCTGGATAAGGAAATGTTGTTGCTCTGATCAATCTATCAATTTCTTGTGCATTAGAATTCCAATTAATTTCTCCATCAGAAGTATTTCTCTTGGGCCAATTTTCAATAAATTCATCTTCATTTTGCTTTTTACCAATCACTTGACCTAATTGCAATAATGAAAGATTTTTTTCTAGCATCTCTTTACCTAATTCAGTAATTTTATTATAAATCATTGATGCATCATCGGATTTTTTTACTTCAAAAATTTTTTGATCAACAATGTCACCATTATCTACTCCTTCTTGTATGTAAAAAAATGTTAGAGCACTATTTTTTAATTCTTTGATAATTGTCCATGGAATTGGAGCTCTACCACGATATTTTGGTAATTCAGTTGGATGTGAACCTATAATACCAATTTTAGGAATTTTGATTATATCATTATTCAAAAGTTGGGACCAACCCATTACAAGAATTAGATCAGGATTAAGTTTTTTTATGAATTCGATATTTTTTTCTTCATTAATTTTTTGAACTTTTTTATTTATTATGCCATATTTCCTAGCTAATGGATCAAAATTAACATAATCACTATGATTTTTTTTCAAATCTGACGAATAACTAATTATCGCAGAGATTTCCCAATCTTTTTCTAAAACGTATGACAATAAATCGTGTCCAAACTTTACTCCACTAACAAAAAGAATTTTTAGCATAGAATAGAATAAAAAAACTAATTATAGATAAAAGTTGATTATAATTGATTGGTGTTCATAACTGCAGAAATAGGAGTGAATTGGGATGGAGATTTTTGTTTATTGGAAAAGATGATGAGAGATGCAAAGAATTTTGGTTGTGACGCAGTAAAATTACAGGCATTTAATGAAAACGTTCTAGGGGATAATCCAAATAAGGATAAATTATTAGAAACATCTGTATCAAAAGAAAATGTTAATGAAATTCAATTAATTTCAAAAAAAGTTGGAATTGAATGATATTGTACACCAATGTATACAGAAGCAGTTAGTTTCTTGGATGAGTATGTTCAACGGTACAAGATCAGATTTACTGATAGATTAGATTTACATAAAAATAATCCATCGTCATTGATTTCAAGGGTTATAGAAACAAACAAGGAGGTAATTATTAGTACGCAAGAAAATCCAAGGAATCTTGACTTTATAATAATAAAAAGATAAAGTGATTGTATGTGGTACCAAAGTACCCTTGCACATTAGATGAGATTGATTTTTCATGTCTGAAAGATTTTCAAGGGAATTCAAATCAGTGTATAGATAGCATTACTCCACTAACTGCAGTAATTCTTGGAGCAGAAATGATTGAAATTCATGTAACTTCAGATAAAGGAAAAGATTATTTTGATAATCCTGTTAGTTTTGATCCTTCTGAAACTGAACAGTTGGTACAATTAATTCGTAAACTGAAAAAATTAATCGATGATTTTCTAGTAAGGTATTATTACATGTTATGATAAAACACGATATTGAATATTTTAGTGATAGCTGCACATCCTGATGATGAAGTTTTAGGCATGGGTGGAACAATAAAAAAATTTTCTAATTCAGGACATAATGTACAATTATGTGTCATATCAGAAGGTGCATCAGCACAATATTCTGATAAAAATATGATTGAAACGAGAAGAGAGTCATGTATTAATGCAGGAAAAATTCTTGGAATACAAGATTTTAAATTTCTTAATTTTCCTGATGCAAAATTGGATTCAATTCCACAACTTGAAATAAATATTGAACTAGAAAAAATTATTTCAGAGTTTAAACCTGAAATAGTATTCACCATATCAGATGGAGATTTAAGTAAAGATCATCAAAAAGTTTTTGAAAGTACGCTTGTGGCAACAAGACCAGTCAATAATCATATAACAAAGGTGCTTGCATATGAATTACCAGGTTCCAGAATTTCGCAGTTTCAACCTACTATTTATGAAGATATTTCTAAAGAGATAATTTCAAAAAATGAAGCAATGATGAAATATGAATCAGAAATTGAACAATTTCCACATCCAAGATCTATTGAGTCAATTGAGAGTTTAGCCAAGTATAGAGGTTCACAGTCAGGATTAAAACTCGCTGAGGCATTTAGATTAATTTATCAAATTAATCAATAGAACAATTAGATTAAATTTTCTTTTATTTAATTCCAATACCAACTTTGAATTTTGGGTGCCATATTCCATCAGTATCTTTTTCAAATAATTCAGGATTGTACCATTTATCAAGAATTTCAAAAAACTCTCTTTTAGACATTCTAGTAAATTCACAAAATTTTTCAACTATACCTTGATCTAATTTTCCATCTTTTTCTTCAACAATAGGTATCATCTCATCTCTACTTTTCATTTTGTATCTGATTAATCTAGACGCATTATCTGTAGCTATAGAATGTCCGAACTTAGGGTATTTCATATAAGGATTTAACAGATAAGGAAGGGAATCTATTTGATCATAATTATCAATTGAACCTTCTCTGTCATATTCATGTCCTAGATGTTGAAATCCAAATTTCGTAGCGACTTCATAATTATGAACTGAATTCCAAGGAACAAAATAACTCAAATAGATTGATTCTAGATTTGAGGCTTTGATTTCTTCAGGTTCAGGTTGTTTTGCCATCTCTAATTCTTTTTCAGTGACCTCATTGTCTTTGAACCAATTGTCCCAGACAGGTTTTACTACATCATTTTTTGATTGAAGAATTGCAGAAGGGGTTTCAGAATCAAATTCACCACCGTATGTGTAGTTAATGTCTTCACCATAGAAAAGAAGTTTGATTCCTAATTTCATACACATTCTAACAGGAAATGAATACAATAATGCATCAGGATACCAAGATGGAGAACCAATTTCTTTGAAAGCCTTTTTTAACATAATACGTGCAACCCGACGATTTGGTTCAAAAACTATAATATCACAACCAAAAGTATCAGATAGATTATCAAGATTTTTTCTTCCTGTTTTGGTCCAATCAAAATTTCCACTCGAAAGAAGAAGTGGATTCATTTTTAGTTTTTCTTTAATAAGATATGTTTGATAATGTGAATCTTTTCCTCCAGAAACAGCGATAGCGCAGTCATATTGGTTTCCATTACAACCTCGATATTTATCACAAAGATTTTCTAATTCTTTCCATCTTTCATCCCAATTAGTATTTTTTTGATTTTCGTGATGTAAACAAGCATAGCATACACTCTCCTCATTAAATTTCAAACCAGGTCTTGTATCTGGCATTAAGCAATTCTTACAATACTTCATAAATGGAAAAATGATTGCTGTTTTATATCAATTTCACTATCTATGCATTAATCAGTTCAGAGAAATCTGAGTAATTAATCTCAAAATAGATATACTTGAAAAATATTAAAAACACGATATGAAGCCAATTTGCTTGATTGCAGCTAGAGGTGGTTCAAAGGGTGTTCCTGGAAAAAATATCAGATTATTTGCTGGAAAATCACTAATAGCTCATACAATTGTGTCGTCATTAAAATCAAATATTTTTAGTCATGTGATCGTGTCTACCGATAACAAAGAAATAGCTAGAATTGCTAAAAGATATGGTGCAGAAGTTCCATTCTTAAGACCAAAGAATATTTCGTCAAGTAAAAGTTCAATGGCAGAAGTTATTGAACATACAATTAAAAAATTAAAATCTTTAGGGTATGAGTTTAATGAATTAGTAAATAGAGATTGTACTGCTCCATTTATTCAGATTTCAGATATCAAGAGAGCTATTTCCTTACTTAAAAAAACAAAATGTGACACAGTTGCAGCAGGTTATAACACTCA
>Ga0315327_10001110_pt1 | contig 13848 bp, 7 predicted proteins | sample M110032315metaG_FD_203460 | JGI IMG/M metagenome (GOLD analysis project Ga0315327, IMG submission 203460) | Ammonia-oxidizing marine archaeal communities from Monterey Bay, California, United States - M1 100m 32315 | ecosystem: Environmental > Aquatic > Marine > Coastal | place: USA: California... | reverse complement strand
AAAGTTGTCAGAATTATCAAGGTAAATGCTAATGTCACGGGTATCCACCGCGGTAGACCAATCCAATTAGCCGCATTATTACGAAATACGGTTAGGGCAAATCCAATCCAGCAGAGAAAACCAACCAGACTGATGGAATATTGATTACCACGAATTTTAAAAGGTAACTGCATCCACATAACCAGCGCCTTAGCAATGCCGTTAATGGGATGTCGATTAAACAACCTTTTTCTACGAATGGAGTATGTTATGAAGGACTTCTCCATGGACATCAGTCAAGCGGAAATCGCGACCCGCATGGCGATAGGTTAATTCTTCATGGTTCAGACCTACTTGGTGTAGTATTGTCGCGTGAAGATCATGAGTGTGAGCGGAGTCCTCTGTATACACGATGCCGTAGTCGTCGGATTTTCCGTAAACCATGCCCCCTTTTACCCCACCCCCAGCCATCCATGAACTGAAACAGGAATTGTGGTGCTCTCTGCCGGCGTGTTTTGCATTGGTATTAAAAGGGGTGCGGCCGAATTCCGAAGTCCAGACTAGGAGTGTGCGCTCAAGCATTCCTCGCTGTTTCAAGTCACGTATAAGTCCTGCCAGAGGCTTGTCAATATTTTTTGCTAGTCGCGCGTGATCTGCCATATTGCCGTGCGAATCCCAGTTATTGTTGGACCCAACATCGATCAGTTCAATAAACCGTACCCCACGTTCCGCTAATCTTCGTGCCATCAAACATTGCCAGCCAAACCCAGCGGTATCGCCACGTTCCATACCGTACATTTCAAGTGTCTTCTGGTTTTCAGAGGACAAATTAAATGCTTCCGGCGCCGCCTGTTGCATTCCAAAGGCAGTTTCGAACGAACGTATCCGAGCATTAATCGCCAAGTCCGTGGGACGACTGCTCTGGTGGCTGCGATTAAGGCGGCTCAGTAGCCCTAGTTCCATTTCCTGTTGTCGACGGGACAATCCTCTCGGAGCGACGTTGGCGATAGGATTTGTTCCTGGGATGACGTGGGTTCCTTGATGGCACCCAGGTAGAAAGCAACTACCCCATGTCTGTGCACCTGCATAGGGAGCAGCGGGTGCTAATACCATGAAAGAAGGGAGGTTTTGGTTTTCCGTACCAAGTCCATAACTGACCCAAGCACCGACACTAGGACGTGTAAATTGTGCAGATCCAGTATGGGCGGCTAGTGTCCCCTTGTCATGTCCGTCACTATCACAGTGCATTGCATTGAGCACGCAGATATCGTCAATGACCGATCCGATATGAGGAAAAAGATCGCTAACCCACGTTCCGCTCTCGCCATATTGTTTGAAGTTCCAACGCGGCTTAATCAAGTATCGGGTAAATTCTCCGGGCTTGTTGAGCCACCGAGAGGCAACGATCGATTTACCATGATCTTTCGATAATTGTGGTTTGTAATCGAATGTATCGACATGCGAGACTCCACCGGTGGAATAGATAAAAATAACGCGATCGGCTGCCGGAGCAGAATGCGGTGAACGAGTTGCGAGTGGGTCCGCTGGTTGCGCCCGTAGTTCGCCGCACATGCCAGCGAAAGCAGTCATAGCAAAACCACCGGATGCTTCCTTCAGGAATTGCCGGCGATTATTAATAAATGGATTACTCATGCTTAATTTATGGAATATTAATCGACAAACAAAAAACTATTACTGGTAAGAATCACGCGGGATAAACCCGACCAAATCTCCTGTTGGGAGACTGGTGGGTTTTGCTGCGGAGATTTCTCATTGTACTTGGTTACAAATTCTACCGCCGCTTCGAAGTCTGCTTGGCTTGGCTGTCGGCCGTGTCCTAATTCGAATGCCAACTCGACACGTTGTTCCGTCGTTTTTGCGGCTATCAAAATTCGTTGTGCAAGAGCGCTTGCTTGGTCATGAACAAATTTAGAGTTCATTAAAAATAGCGTTTGGGTTGGAGTGATCGTTGGTTGACGCTTACCAATACTGACATTGGGGTCTGCGGAATCGAACAATTCCAGATAGGGATTCCGGCGGTTACGTTGTTGCATTAAATAAACACTGCGATTATTTGATTCATAAACGGCATGAAATGGATGATGAATTGTAAATCCCCACGTATTTACGTCGGGAAAAGGATGGGGTTGGGGTTCACTTTGATCAAGATTTCCACTAACTGCCAGCATGGCATCACGCATAGATTCGGCATCCAATGGTCGGCGCGTATATTTCCAAAGAAGACTGTTACCAGGATCCATTTGGGGTTTTTGGGATTCGTTGGTGCTGGATAGTTGATAGACTCGTGACTGCATCATGATTCGGTGTAAATGTTTGATAGACCAGTTGGCTGCAATAAATTCTGCTGTTAGCCAATCAAGTAATTCTGGATGCGTGGGTCTAGCGCCACGGAACCCAAAATCACTTGGTGTAGAGACGATTCCACGGCCGAAGTGCCATTGCCAAACTCGGTTGACAAACACACGTGCAGCCAGCGGTTTTTCCGGATTGGTGATCCAGTTGGCAAGGTGCATGCGACCACTCCCTTTGTACTCCAGCGGTAATTGTTTGGCGCCAAACAACTCTAGGAAACGCCTCGGAACCTGTCGTCCGAGCTTGGCAGGTTCTCCGCGTAGTTGGATGTGAGCGTCAATCGGGGTACCCTCTTGCACACCATAGGCTACTTCGTATAGGGGAGTAGCCACCAATGTCGTTTTCTGTTTTTCTAAATCAGCCAACTTGCGTGCGATCTCACGAATGCGTTGTTGGTCGGCGGCCGTTTGAATTCGTGCCACAACCTCAGGTCCATTTGGTGGGCCAAAGGGGGTTTGCATTAAGCCAATGTTATCGATGTCGCGCGCACTTGCCGGACCGGGCACGTGTCCAATACCGTCGCAAATAAAACAATCGACGAGACCATTCCAGTTGGGCGCCGTTTTTTTATCAGTAAATCGTGTCAGATCATCATGTGTTCCGATCATTCCAGCGTACGTCTTTTCTTGGGGATTTATGACAATCTGAAGCGTGTACCATTCACCGGTTTTAAGCGATCGGAGAGTTTCCCATTTAGCGCCGTTGCGAATAACAAATTCTGTGGGTGTTACACTGAATTCGACGGCGAGGGACTGCACTACACCTTGGCCTAGATAAAAACGATAGGCTCCCTTTTGACGAGACCCTGCCTGAGTCCGGAAATCGACGTTGAAAGAAATTATGTTACCGTCTGCGGCCTTAAGTTCATTGGGGAAGACATAACGAATTCCGTCGGTGTTTAGACCACTCCCCAAGTGAACACCGCGTGTTCCTTTAGGGTGAACATTTCGAAAAGGACTTTGTGATGCTTCTTGAACCTTCACCGGACCAGCACAAATCCAGGGGGTACTCAAAGGTTTGCCAAGTTCCTGCGCTTCCATCCCTAGGTCCAAGGCGCCGGCCATCCAATTCACATCATTTTTCTGATGTTCTTGCATAAGCAGAGCGTGTTTACGGCTAATTGCGTCGAGTACAGAATTTCTTTCGGTCTCAAGTTGGCGAGCCTTTTTGGGAGGGACCAGTGCTGGGAAGTGAGACGGGTGTTTCTGTTCTTCCCCCCCAGGGAAAGCCCAGGTAGTACTCTGCATCATCCCGTAAAGGGCGTAATAATCTTCAGTTGAAATAGGATCGTATTTATGGTCATGACAGCGAGCGCAACCTACGGTTAGTCCCAGTAGCGATCGCCCCACCGAATCGATAACGTCGGCAAAATCAAGGTGTTGATAGTCTGGTGATGGTTTATATCCATAACGCTTACCGATCGCTAAGAATCCTGTTGCGGTGACGCGTGAAGCGTAAAGTGCCTCCGGCCCTGTCGCCGCGATGATGTCACCGGCGATTTGTTCCCGTAAAAAATCATCATAAGGCTGATCGGCGTTCAAGGCGCCGATGACCCAATCTCGGTATTTGAAAGCCTCGCGAACTGGATAATCTGCGCCATCACCCGCCGTATCTGCATAACGCGCGACATCCAACCAGTGGCGACCCCAACGCTCACCGTAAGACCGTGAATCCAGCAGTCGGTCGATTACTTTGTGGAAGGCGTTGGCATGGTCGTCTTTAATAAATGCTTGGATTTCCTCAGGCGTTGGAGGTAATCCAGTGAGATCAAACGTGGCCCTCCGAATAAGCGTGCGTTTGTCGGCGACGGGTGTCGGTGATAGTCCCTCCGACTCGAGTCGGGCAAAAATGAAGTGATCAACCGGTGTCCAGCTCCAGCGGTCAATAGATTCCGACGTTGGTGGTGTGGGCCGGATCGCTGGTTGGAAAGACCAAAAGTCTGCTGCCTGCGCTAGTGTCAGTTTAGCAGGTGGCGTGCTCGTGGGCGCGCTCGGCGCGATTGCCCCGTCTCGGATCCATTGTTCTAAGGAAGCAATTTCTTGCGGATTTAATTTGATCTTACCTGGTGGCATTTGCAGGTCGGGATCGGTTTTTTTGACGGCCCGTAACAAGAGGCTATCATTTGGTTTTCCAGAAATGATCGCGGGACCGCTAAGCCCCCCTTTTTTCCAGTGCTTCGGTGAATCGAGTCTAAGGTCAGATTCTTGCTTCTCATTCCCGTGACACTTTAGGCAGTGCGTGATTAATAGCGGGCGGATTTTCGATTCGAAAAAATCGGTGTTCGGCTCTGCATTCGCTAGTGGAAGCCACATACTAGCGGTCAGCGAAAGGGTTAGTAATACGATGATAGGGATGTTACAGCGTTGCATGCATAGGCCAAAAACGAATGATGACAGTAGGAGGCGAACTACTGTTTCCCGACGTATCAAAAGGGGTTTGGGTTGACTGGGTTTCTATCGATTCATTGTAACAAAATCACCGGCCACGAACACGTAAGCGGGAGTTACGAGATTTTGAGGAAGATGTATCTGGTAATGCTCCCGCTGAATCGGTTGCATTCTGAATTAGTTCCAAAGATTGATGTGACCTAAATGCATCTTGCTTAACTCAAAGAAAAGACAACGCACGGCAGTTCAAAATCATACGTTATAATTGACCGACAGGATCAAATATATTAGGCTCCTCTTGATGAAAAATTTCACATCTTAAATTGCCTTGAGAATCACAGTAGTGTAACTACCGCATGTCTATGGGCTATAGGGCAAAGAGGCTGGAAACGATGATAAGAATGTGGAAATTATGCCACCCAGTGATTATGTTTGCTATGACTGTCGCAGTTAGCATTGCTGAGCTACCCAAAGCGTTGGGGCAGGCTCACTCATTGAAAAGCGAGTTGCAACCGTTGTTGACGGCGCACTGCATCGATTGCCACGAGGGTAAAGATGCCGAAGGTCACTTCGATCTCACCGAACTGGGCGATGACCTAAGCGATCGTGAAACGGCTCGGCGATGGGTGCTCGTCCACGATCGCATGGTAAAAGGCGAAATGCCTCCTCAGGGAGAACCGCGAATAGCCACGGCGAAGAAATCGGCTGCGATCAAGACACTCTCGACCGTGTTGATGAGGGCCGATCGGGCACGCAGTAACGTCGTGTTACGACGACTTAACCGAACCGAGTACGAAGCGACCATTCGCGAACTGTTCGGTATTGAGGTGCGCGTTAAAAACATGCTGCCTCTGGACACTCCGACCGACGGGTTCGATAACGTAGGCGAAGGTTTAGCAGTTTCCGCGGAAGCGATGCAAGCATATCTACGAGCCGCCGATGCCACGCTGGATGCCGTGTTCGGCCCGCCTACCAAGCCCAAGTACATTCGACACGAGACGAACCTACTGGACCAAAAAGACCACCTAGGAAATTCATTTATAGCGCATCGATTCGGGGAAATGTTTCGCAAGACGAAAGACGGCGTTATCATTTTTCAGTCAAGATACTGCCCGTCTAATCTTGTTAATTTTGCTCGTTTACGCGCCCCCGCGGGAACGTATCATGTGAAGATCCGCGTTCGGGCGGTTCAGAGTAAAGAGCCCGTGACTCTGCGCATCTATGGCGGCGACACCATTGTCGGCAGACGTGAGATGCATTTGGTTGGCTACTATGATATCCCTCCTGAAAAATGGACAACGGTTGAGTTTAAAGATCGTCTGGTAGAACCGAACGGGACATTTTTGCCCAAGTGCTATGGGACCGAAGGCACACGAAAAGACGCGGACACCTATCCGAATCCGGGCCTTGAGATTGGGGATATTACGATCGAAGGGCCCATCGAAGAGTGGCCACCTCTCAGCCGATCCCGTTTACTAGGCGAAGTCGATCTGAAGACAGGAACGGTAAGTGATGTTAATGCGATCCTCGAAAGAGTACTGCCTCGCGCATTCCGCCGACCAGTCGATCCAGGCGAAGTTACACCCATCCTGAATCTCGCCAAATCCGAATTGGATAATGGAGGCTCGTTCGAGGTGGCATTGCGGTTAGCTCTCAAGGCGGCGCTCTGTTCGCCGGAATTCCTGTTCCTCGAAGAGCCGGGTGGTGACGTTCTCAGCCAACATGCATTGGCCTCACGACTGTCATACTTTCTGTGGAGTTCGATGCCCGATGAGGAGTTGCTCTCCCTGGCGGTTGCAGGAAAACTCAACCACCCGATGGTTCTGCGAGGGCAGGTTGATCGTTTGCTCAAATCCCCTAAGGCAAATGCCTTTACTATCAATTTCACGGCTCAGTGGCTCAGCTTGAAGGATATAGATTTCACCACACCCGACCAGAAATTATATCCCGAGTTCGACGAGTTACTGAAGATCTCCATGGTCGAAGAGACACAGCAATTTTTTAAGGAGATGCTTTGCGAAGACTTGAGCGTTATGAATATTGTAGACTCCGATTTTTTAGTCGTCAACGAGCGATTAGCCAAGCACTATGGCATCGACGGCGTTGAGGGACAGGAGTTTCGTAAGGTGACGTTGCCGGCGGACAGTGTTCGTGGCGGCATCATGACGCAAGCGAGTATTCTCAAAGTAACCGCGAATGGTTCGAACTCTTCACCAGTTATTCGCGGAGTCTGGGTACTGGAGAATATCATGGGTACACCAGTCCCTCCACCGCCTCCGAATATCCCTGCTGTCGAACCTGATATTCGCGGCACAACGACACTCCGCGAGCAGCTCGCCAAACATCGAAACATTGACTCGTGTGCTATCTGTCATGTGAAAATTGATCCGGCGGGATTCGCTTTGGAAAACTTTGATGTCATCGGCGGGTGGCGGGACGACTACCGCACGCTGGGCGAGGGACGTCGCCCGGATGTAAAACGAGCTCCGTTCACGCATGACTGGGTCAGCTATAAACTAGGACGGCCCGTCGACGCCACAGGACAGACACCTGATGGTCAACCATTTAACGACATTCGACGATTCAAAGAACTGCTTGCGGACGACGTCGACCAAATCACTACGGGATTGACCAAGAAACTGCTGACCTACTCGATGGGCCGGACCGTTGGGTTCTCTGACCGTCCAGCCATTATGGAAATTGTAAAGAAAGTTAGCAATCAACAATACGGCTTGCGTTCACTTATACACGAGATCGTTCAGAGTCCCACTTTTCAGCGCCCCTAAAACTATCATCGGTCGGAGAATCGTACTCCAGAGTGTAAGCAGGAGACACAATACGACAGTCGCGATTAAAATTCCACATACCAGCTTCTCTCATATGGAGAAAAATTATTATGCTTTCACGACGAACATTTCTGCGATCATCGGGCGTCGCCATCGGTTTACCATTCTTGAATGAAATGCAACCGCGTGTTAATGCGGCTGCTCCTGCAGTGAAGCGGCGTATGGTTGCAATTAATATCGCTTTTGGCTTTCATGCGCAGAATTTCAATCCGACGAAAGCGGGCCGGGATTATGAGTTGAGCCATTACCTGAAGGAGATCGGCGACTTCCGCGACGATTTCACCGTCATCACGGGAACCTCACATCCGTCTGTCGGAGGTGGCCATTTGGCACATAAATCGTTCCTTTCGTGTGCTAAGAATCCCACCGGTGCCGGATTTAAGAATACAATCTCGCTCGACCAGTTTGCAGCCGAGCAGTTTGGTCGAGAGACGCGACTATCTTCTTTGCCTTTGACGCTTGCCAGCACAGGGCTCTCGTATTCTCGCGCGGGTGTGGAACTTCCGGCTGAGGGACGACCATCACGTGTCTTCGCAAATCTCTTTCTAGAAGGCAAGCCTGAAGAGAAGGCGAAGCAGATCCAACGCTTGCGAGAGGGCCAGAGCGTGCTGGACGTCGTTCAGGGTAAGGCCAAAAGGATGTCGCAACGGCTCGGTCAGCTTGACCGACAAAAGCTCGACCAGTATTTCACGGCCGTTCGCGAAGCCGAGACGCAATTACACAAAGCGGAGGAATGGGCAGCCCGTCCCAAACCGAGCGTCGATGTGAAATCTCCCAAAGATCAACTCGACCGGCTACAGATGCTCGAACGGACGCGGCTAATGTACGACATGATGCACTTGGCAATCCAGACCGACTCTACGCGATTTCTTACTTTGTACGACCCGGGGATGAATGCCGTACCCAGTATTCCGGGAGTGGATACCGATTACCACATGCTGTCGCATCATGGCAAGGACGAAGCAAAAATTAAGCAACTAGCGATCGTCGAATCGGCAATCATGCGCGAGTTCGGTGGCTTCCTCAGAAAGCTAAACGAGAGCCAGGAAGATGGTGGTTCCCTGTTGGACAACACCATGGTGTTTTTGGGGTCAACGCTAGGTAATGCCAACAGTCACGATAATCGTAACATGCCTATTATTTTGGCAGGTGGCGGCTTCAAGCATGGACAGCATCTCGCCTTCAATCAAGAGCTTAACTACCCCCTAGCCAACCTCTTCGTTTCAATGCTGCAACGTCTGGGACTGGAGGTCGACACCTTCGGCAGTAGCACAGGTACTATGGCTGGGCTTGAAATGGTTTGAGCGGGTCTTACTTTGGTAGGCGACATTGGATTAACTCACTTAGCGGAGTTATATAAGTAGACTTGTTAGTTGGATTTGTTTTTTTGGGGATTTTATGCTGGCTAGCGTTTACACTGATTTTGAATTTTTCACGACGCTGTTTATTTACATTGCATCGGCACTCGGAGTTTTCGGGCTGGTGCTATTGGTGTCCTTGAATATTAGAAGGTATCTAAAGGCGCGTAGAGAAAATTTGCATATTAAATCGCCGATTTCCGAAAGCGAAAACGTCGTTGGGCGAAAGAATGTTCTCGGTGTAAATTGGGTTAAGCTTTTTATGGTCAGTATTCTGATCAGTGTTGTAGTCACAGCGATTGTGTTCGTTGTATTACAGAATGCTAAGGGGACTCTCGTTCTTGAACCTACTACAATTCAACTACGCGCTGCCGATATGGTAACCGGGACAGTACGTGTCATACCCAAGAAGGACTTCAAAGCACTACGATTAATCACGACATTAACCGCTAACGAAGTTTGGGAAGCTAGTAATGGTTCAAACTCAAACGATCGAGATCACAGCGTTGAGTTATTTACCGACGAAATCATTGTTGAGATTTCGCGGGTATTCAAAGAGGGCAAGACAGAATACTTCGAATTCAAATTGGGCCCCATTCCGAAGGGGCTAGTTCCCGTGCACGGGAAAAAATGGGATTCTAAAATAGTGTGGGAGCTAAAAACTCACCTCGATTGCGAGGGAATCGACTTAAGAGGGAAAAGTATTAGACTTTCTGTATACTCGTGGTGACCTGTGAATGTTTGGTGTTTCCCAATCAAACCAGTTAATTACTCACCCCCCCCTTATTTCCTTGTCCGGCGGCCCGTTGGTGGTTGAGGGGATGAGGCGTTGTTATCCGGAGAGTCATACATACTACCAGGGGATAATAATCCCGTTCGTTTGATTATGTCCATTACTTTTTGACCTTATTAAAACAGAGCCGCCAACGAACCAAGCACTTCGTGTTGTGATTTGGTATGCTGATTGAATGTGACCTCGACGAGGTCGTGCTTGAAATGGTCTATGTGACATCCCGTACGTGCGAAAACAAAATGAAACAACTTTGGCTGGCCGTGTTTTTGATGGTGACCGCCACTGTCTTTTACGGCAACGAGGACAAGCAATGCGACAGCACCACGACTCGAAAGCCTACGGTACGAGTTACGGACGGTGGTATGGAAACCGTTATCCATCGTGAACCGAGTTGCACTGCCGTGGATGCTTTTTTCGCCGAGGAAGTATGGGGGAAAGTAGGTGAGCGCACCTGCTTGAAGTGTCACAATGCAAAGGGGGATGCTGCGGAGAGTGAATTTGTACTCCAAGAGACCTTGCAAGACCACACTGCGTTGGAAAAGAATCGCCAGACTTTCCTGCGACATGCCATCGCACAGGAAGAGGGCATGTCTCGACTGCTCTTGAAAGTCGCCGGCGAGCTGGAGCACGGTGGTGGAGAGGTTCTCAAAAACGATTCAACAGGCTACAAAATTCTTAGCCAGTTCGTAAGGCGAAGTACGGGGAAGCCGATGGTCTTCCCACAGCCTACAGAGCTGAATTTAAAGCCTTTTTTCGCGGGGGTTCAGATGATGACTTCGGGACGCTTGCTTCGTCGCGTTACTCTTTCACTTGCTGGGCGGCTACCGACCCCAGTGGAACAAACGGATGTTCGAAAGGGGGGCCTCAAAGCGTTGGATATAATCGTCGTCCGGATAATGAAGGAAGATGCTTTTTACGAACGCTTGCAAGAAGCATTCAATGACATCCTGCTGATTCGCGGGTACGACGGTGTTGCGGAGACGGCTCTTTCTTATGAGCATTTCAAGCACCGAAATTGGTATCAGAAGCACGACCTTTCTTCGGTGGGTAATGAGGACGCACAGAGAGAAGCTCGTTACAAGCTGGCCCGTGACTATCGTGAAGCAATGCTGAGAGAACCCTTGGAATTAATCAAATATATCGTTCGTAATGAGCGTCCATTTACGGATATCTTGACCGCGGACTACATCATGGTGACACCCTATACCTCGCGCGGGTACGGAATCTACCAGGAGCTGAAAGACAAGTTCAAAAATCCCGATGATCCCTTTGAATATATCCCTACCCAGTTACCAGCGCTGAAACATCGCGATGGCCGATCCCACCAAGAGTCACCTACAGGATTCTATCCTCATGCGGGTGTGTTAAGTACATTCCAGTATCTAAAAAGATATCCCACGACGGAAACTAACCGAAACCGCCTGCGGGTGAGAATGTATTTTGAACATTTTCTGGGTGTCGATATTATGGCACTTGCACCACGTGTTAACGATGCGGCCAAGATTACAACGGAGTACGAAATCCCCACGATGGAAGCAGCCGACTGCGTGGTTTGCCATAAAGTCATAGATCCCGTTGCGGGTTTGTTTCAAGATTATTACGCGGTTGATGGTAAAGGGATTTACGGCCCTCGTGAGGATGGTTGGTATAAGGACATGTTTGCTCCGGGCCTGTACGGTGAAGATTTACCGGCAGAAGATCGCTGGCGATCGCTCCAATGGCTTGGCGAATGGACGGTGAAAGATCCACGCTTTGCCGTGGCGATGGTCAAGCATGTGTGGTATATCCTCTACGGTCGCAAACCCTTGCTGCCACCAGAGGATATTGACGACCCGTTGTTTTCTGTCAAACGCCGTTCGTATCTGGTGCAACGCAATGAGATTGAGCAGGTTGCAACTCGGTTTGCCAAGGCGAATTTCAACCTTAAGGTCATCTTTCGGGAATTGGTGCTGTCAAAATTTTATCGAGTGGAAGGGCTTAAGGTATCTACCAAGGACCCGAATCGTTTGGCCGAGCTTGATGACCTAGGCCTGATTCACATGCTCTCTCCTGAACAACTGGAGCGTAAGCTGACAGCTATTTTCGGTAGGAATTGGGGGCGTCTGACACACCGAGAAAGCAATTTCAAAATTCTTTATGGCGGCATCGATTCGAAATCTGTCACCACGCGGATCACGGAACCTTCTGGGGCAATGGGGGCGATACAACGAATCATGGCCAATGATGTTGCCTGTAAGAATGTGGCCGCTGATTTTTCACTGCCTGCGAAAGAACGACGTTTGTTTCCCAGCATCGAACCAAGCGTTATTCCAGGCCTGAATGCTGAATCTGATCAACAGATAAAATACGCGATTATCCATCTGCACCATTTAATATTGGGCCGAGATGATGCGGCAGAGGATCCTGAGGTGCAAAGAACTTTCGATCTGTTTGCCGGTATTATTAGCGACGCCAGATCACAAGATAAATTCGACCCAAGAGAGACTTACGCGTGCCAATCGCTACGTGAAAAAACACCTCGTGACCCCGACCCAGAATATACGATCCGAGCGTGGCGTGGTGTCGTGACCTATTTGCTACGACAACTTGATTTTCTCTACGAGTAAGAAAAGAGTATCCATGAAACGTCGCAACTTACTAAAACTTTGTGCAACGGCAGGATTGAGTTTTGCTTCACCGGTTGGGCAGCGCTACTTGGCGGGCGCAGAAGAAAATACGCCAGAATCAGCCCCCTACGAGGGACCGTACTACATCGTCTTAAATGCTTCCGGCGGTTGGGATACGACGTATATGATGGATCCTAAGGGCGTGAATGAAATCAACCGTCTGTACCAGCAAGATGACATTCTCACACAGGGCAACATACGGTTCGCACCCAATGCAAAACAAATTTCGGCAGGATTGAGTAACGAAGAGTTTTTCAAAAAGTACACTAATGAACTGTTGGTTTTCAATGGTCTCGATTATTCAGTTAATAATCATTCTCCTTGCTCGCGATACATGGCGACTGGTAAGCTCGACTCCCTAGAATATCCAACCTTTGCAGCCTTGGTAGCCGCCTGTAATGGTTCCGAAACCCCCCTCGCTTTTTTGACCTTCGGACAATACTCGGCGACGGGGAATCTCGTGCCCCTGTCGCGCATACCTTACCTGAATTCATTGAAGCGATTGGCCAATGCAGATGGCGTGGATGGCAGCCCGCACACGTTCTATAGTGATGATTTTGTGCGGGACAGGATCGAAACCGCCCTCATGACGCAGCGAGCGGCCCAGGTACCCGAGCCTCGTCTGCCGCGGCTCAAACGAGCACAAAGCATGCTATTTGCCGCGCAACTCAATTCCAAGGCTCTCAATCGCATCACTCCTTACATTCCCAAGTCGCAAGGTATGGGCCGGTTGCCTTCACAGGTTGATATTGCCCTGGCATCATTTAAGGCTGGAGTCTGTGTTTCGGCGAACCTTTCCATCGGACAATTCGACAGCCATGCCAATAACGACGCCGATCAAATGAAACTCATTCCAGAGTTGCTGGCCGGAGTCGATTATCTTGCCAGCAAAGCTGAAGAACTCAAGCTCCGCGACAAACTCGTGATCGTGATTCAAAGCGAGATGGGACGTACACCAACCTACAATAAGGGAAATGGCAAGGATCATTGGTCGGTTGGTTCCATCATGTTTATGGGACCTGGCATCAAAGGAAATCGTGTCATTGGGGCAACTGACGACAAGCAGTTTGTGGTCCCGATCAATCCTAGGTCACTTGCCACAGATCAGGAACAGGGGATTCGAGTGCGACCGGAACACATCCATGTCGCGCTGCGAGAATTTGCCGGAATATCAAAACACTCCTTTAGCAGGAAATTTCCCCTTGATATACCTGCCGGCGAACAGCTTGAAAGATTCTGGGGTTAAACGCCTTGGGCAGAGGGTGCCGCTCATTTTCCTTACCGGGGGTGGGGTAGGATGGTAGAGTTCTGAATCGCTTTGATGAGACGTTGTCGATCTAGTTCGTTATTCTGATTCATGTTGGCTGGGGACCGTTGTCATGGAGACTAGAAGATGTAGCGGGTGTGGGGAATCGACTGCCCGACAATCCCTCCTATCATTTCTCG
>Ga0315327_10001109_pt1 | contig 13850 bp, 9 predicted proteins | sample M110032315metaG_FD_203460 | JGI IMG/M metagenome (GOLD analysis project Ga0315327, IMG submission 203460) | Ammonia-oxidizing marine archaeal communities from Monterey Bay, California, United States - M1 100m 32315 | ecosystem: Environmental > Aquatic > Marine > Coastal | place: USA: California... | reverse complement strand
CCGGCCCCAGCAACTCCGCCAGCCTGGCGCGGTTCCGGGCAAACAGCTCACTATCAACCTCCTCGGATCTCATGCTGCAACTACCTAGCTGATCAGCCCCCCCCTGTCTAGCCACCTGACCAGCCAAGCTTGCCCCGCAGATTCTCGTAGTGACTCCGACCCGGGAGTCGGACGAGCTGAAGTGGCGATGAACCTTTCTCAATCCGCACCACGCTTCCCTCCCCGAGGTGGAGAACATCCCGGCCGTCCACCGTGAACAGGATCGCCTCCGAGTGCACGCCGTCCGCGACCACCTCGATCATCGAGCTGTCCTCCAGCACCAGCGACCGGTCACTTAGACTGTGGGGACAGATCGGAGTGATGACGAAGACCCCGGCCTGCTCACCAATCAGCGGCCCGCCCGCCGCCAGGGAGTAGGCCGTCGACCCCGTAGGGGTTGCCACAATTAATCCGTCAGCCCGATAGTGATTGAGGAGCTCCCCGTTCACCCGGGCCTCCAACGAGATGAGCCGTCCCGTAGCCCCGCGCATCAGGACGACCTCGTTGAGCGCCATAAAACTGCGCTCCACCCCGGACTGATCCTCCATGGACACCTGCAGCACCACCCGCTCGACAACCTCCTGTTCTCCTTTTGCCAGCACTGCCGCAAATTCGTCCACGTCACCCGCCGTGCAGGCCGTCAGGAATCCCAGGGTTCCGATATTCACTCCTGCCACCGGAACCTCGCAGCTCCCCATTCTGTGCACGGTGTCCAGAAGGGTGCCATCACCACCCAGAGAAATTACGAGTTGGGCGCCCTCCCATGATCGTTCCACACCCTCCATTCCGATCAGTTCGGCACTCTCCTTCTGGAGCACGGCTTCAATGCCCTGTGCCTCCAGTGCATCGCGCACCTGCCGCAGAGCCGGGGGGGCCTGCACATTCCGGGGATGGGCAACTATGGCAACTTTCACGCCCTTTCTCTAGCGCCCGCCAGACTCCTCCGCAATCCTCTGAACCCCAACCCACTCAGGATTGCCTTCCGGCACCCGGATGCAGACCGTAAATACTCGTTTTCAGGCGAATTCTCCCCCGGAGGAGCTTCTCTGATCGACGCCTCCCAGGCTCGACCGTAGGCTCCAGGCATGATTCTGCGACTCACTGTCCTTCTCACTGCCCTCGGCCTCCTTGCCAGCTGCTGCTGTATGGGCTGATCCTGAGACACGGGAGCGCACCGATTGTTTGCGATTTCGCTCGCACTCTCCCCGGTTTCCGCTTAGTTGAAGTCACTCCGCCCGGGTCGGTAGGACCTGAACAGAGGCTCTTTTACCTGATGGCTCCGGCCCTACGGACAAGCGCCCGACAGGAATATCGTTGAACGGGTTGGAGCATTCCTAAGCAAAGATGAAACTCTATGTGGGCAATTTGCCCTTCTCTGCAACCGAGGACGAGATCCGCTCGCTCTTCGATAACTTCGGCGGGGCCGTGGATCTCCATATCCCCCTTGACCGTGAAACCGGGCGCCCCCGTGGGTTTGCCTTTGTAACACTCAGCAGTCGCGAACATGGCGAAGCCGCAATCGGCAGCCTCGACGGCTCCGACATGGACGGACGCGCCCTCCGTATCAGTGAGGCCCAGGAACGCGCCCCCCGCAGTGGCGGTGGCGGTGGCGGTGGCGGTGGCGGTGGCGGTGGCGGCGGCGGCGGCGACTGGCGAGGCGGCGGCGGTGACCGCCGTGGTGGCGGTGGCGGTGATCGCCGTAGCGGCGGTGGGAGCCGAAAAGGTCGCGGAAAGCGCGACGGCTTCGATAGCGGGTTTTAGCAGCCCCTGAATAAATCCGGGCTATTCCTGGCTCGGCAATTGACGATTTGGGCATTGCAAGCTCGTCGCTTGTAGACGTTCATGGCGGTGGGCATGCAACCCATTCCCACTGATCCACAACAACTCTCCGAACGAATCGCCCAGGCCAGTCAATGGGTGGGCACCGTCAAGGAGGAGATCGCGCGTGTCCTGGTAGGCCAGGAAGAACTGGTCGATCGGCTTTTAATTGGTCTGATCTGCAGCGGTCACATCCTTCTGGAGGGCATGCCCGGTCTCGCAAAAACCCTGTCTGTCAAGGCCCTGGCAGGGACACTCAATCTGTCTTTCGCCCGGCTGCAGTTCACGCCCGACCTTCTCCCTGCCGACCTGGTGGGCACCATGATCTACAATCCGGATCAACGCACCTTCTCTCCCAAACTCGGTCCTCTATTTGCCAATATCATCCTCGCCGATGAAATCAACCGTGCCCCTGCCAAGGTGCAGAGCGCGCTCCTTGAAGCGATGCAGGAAAAACAGGTCACCCTCGGAGACAACAGCTACCCGCTACCCGCTCCTTTCCTCGTTCTGGCCACCCAGAACCCGATTGATCAGGAAGGCACCTACCAGCTTCCCGAAGCGCAACTGGATCGCTTTCTCATGAAAGTGGAAGTCACCTATCCCGGCAAGGAGGAAGAACTCCTCATCATGGATCGCATGGCCTCAACGACTCCCTCTGAGAGCACCCGCCAGGTTGTCGATCCCGCCACCATCGAAGCAGGACGCGAGGTCATCGATCAGATCTATATCGACCCGGCCATCCGCGAGTATATCGTAGATCTCGTCAATGCCACGCGCTATCCGGCCAAGATCGATACCGGTCTCAAACCCCTCCTGCGTGCTGGCGCCTCTCCTCGCGCCTCCATCAATCTCGCCCTCGCCTGCCGGGCGAGAGCCTTCATGGAAGGTCGCTCATTCGTGACACCCCAGGATGTCAAGTTCCTTGCGCGTGACATCCTGCGCCACCGGGTGCTGCTCTCCTACGAAGCCGAGGCGGAAGACATGAATGCCGACATGCTCATTGAGCGCATCCTCTCCAAGGTCCCCGTGCCGTAACAGAACCTGCCGTTCTCCGTTATTGGTTGTCAGGCTCGAATCACGCCTCCGCACCTGACGACTGAAAACCGACAACCCGATTTCTCTCTCCATGCCTGATCCCGCTACTGTTGAAGAAACCATGAAGCGGGTGCGGCATCTCGAGATCCGGGCCAAGCGACTTGTGCGGGAAGCATTTGCCGGGGAATACCACTCCTCCTTCAAGGGTCAGGGACTGGATTTCAGTGAGTTCCGCGAGTACCAGCATGGCGATGAAGTCCGCTTCCTTGACTGGAATGTGACGGCCAGGATGGGCGCCCCCTACATCCGTACCTTTCGGGAGGAACGGGAACTATCCCTGATTCTCGCGGTGGACGTCTCCGGTTCAACCCTCTTCGGCAGCCACCATCTCAGCAAGCGGGAACTCGCCGCCGAACTCACCGCCATTCTGGGTTTCAGCGCGCGGGAAAATGGAGACAAGACCGGGTTGCTGCTCTTCGCCAACGAACCCCTCCTCTTCCTTCCGCCCGCCAAGGGCACCAAGCAGATTCTCCGCAGTGTCCGGGAGGTGCTCGCCGCCGACCCCGTCCAGGCGCAAACCAACCTGCCAGCTGCCTGCAACTTCCTGGTCCGCTCCGTTCGTCGTCGGGCCCTTGTCTTCCTGATCTCCGACTTCCTGGATACTGACCTTGGCAAACCACTCGCGACCCTTGGCCGCAAGCACGAGACCATCGCCCTCCATCTGACGGACCCGCTTGAGAAAGATCTTCCTGATGTGGGAAAGGTCCTCTTCCGGGACCGCGAGACCGGTCACCGTACGATTGTCAATACGTCCAACTCAAATGCCCGCATGGCCTACCGCAAGCTCTCCCGGCGCTACCGCGAAGGCATGCAGCGGCAATTCAAACGATTTGGCATCGATCACGCCAGCCTCTCCACCACGACCGACTACCTTCCGGCCCTTCATCACCTCCTGAAGCGTCACGCCTCCTCAAACCACTGACCCCCCCCACAATCCCGGGCCCAACTTCTCTCTTAGGGGACGCCACCTTCTGCATTCAAATCATTTGCCATTTCACCATTTCTGCCCGTCCTCATGTCCGGCCTGCACGACATACCCGATCCCGACCTGCTCCTCCCGGGCATCGCAGTAGCCTGGTGGGGATGGCTTTTACTGGGGATCCTCCTCGCGGGGACAACCTGGGCTCTGATCCGCTTCCTCTTCCGCCACTCTGCCCCCGTTCCCCCTTCCGATACCTGGTTCCTAGACTCCAGCGAGGCTCTTGAGGCATTCCGGCCTCTTCTGGCAAAACTCACCCTGGCAGAAATCGCTACCGAAACTTCTTTCGTCCTGCGGCACTACCTTGTCCTCACCCTCAGGGAACCGGCTCTCTACCAGACGCACGAAGAGTTTCTCCTGCGTTCCGATGCCCTGCAGAAACTCCCCGGCGGCGCCAGAGATCGCCTCGCCCCCCTTCTCTCTGAACTCGCCTCCGCCAAATACGGGCCAAGCAGAATAGATCCCTCCACCAGCGAGCGGATGATCGACGATTCACTCCGGATCCTCCAGGGACTCGAGTCCACCCGAGAACGTCACATAGCATGAGCGACTTTCTCCAGCACTTTTCCTTCCAGCACCCCTGGTGGCTTCTCAGTCTTCTACTCATTCCTCCTCTCCTTTTCCTCAGAAATGTCCGGGGTTCCGAATCCGGCATCGACTTCCCTTCCCTCAGCATTCTTTCCTCCGTTGGCACAAGACCACGGGAACTGAGCGGAGCCTTCAGTCCACTCTTTCTGGCCCTGGCTCTCCTTGCCTGCGGAATCGCAATGGCACGACCCCAGTGGAGGGATATCCTCACCACCCGTTCTTCCAGCGGCATCGATATCCTTGTCGCCCTCGATGTTTCCGAATCCATGAAGACCGATGACTTCTACGAGGATAATGCCTCGGGCACATTTCGTCGCAAGAAACAGCGCGTGACGGCAGCCAAGGAGGTAATCGAACGATTCATCCAGCAACGCCCTGACGATCGAATCGGTTTGATTGCATTTGGTGCCAGGCCCTACTCGGTCTGCCCCGTTACCCTCGATCATTCCTGGCTCGTAAACCGTCTCAGGGAACTCGGAATCGGCGACCTCGATTCCAACGGCACAGCCATCGGTTCCGCAATCGCCGCCGCCACCACCCGCCTGAATTCCCGGGACGCCAAGAGCAAGGTGATGGTCCTCGTAACTGACGGCGCCAGCAATACGGGCCCCCTGAAACCTTTCCAGGCGGCCCGCGCCACCGCTTCCCTCGGTGTGCGGGTCTACACCATTGCGATAGGAACTGCCGAGGGCCGACTTGATCCCGCCGATATCGCGCAACCCCGGCAGGAATACGACGCCCCTACCCTGCGCGAAATAGCCCGCATCACGGATGGGGAATTCTTTGAAGCATCTACCATGGAAAGTCTGCGTGAAACCTTCGCCAACATCGACAAACTGGAGAAGAGCGATGCCCGCAGTGCCAGCGTCATCGACGCCCGGGAACTCTATCTGTGGTTTCTCGGAGCCGCCTTTCTCCTGGCATTCCTCCCGCTCACATCCTTCGCCCTTATTCCGCTCCCTGCTCCTTAAGCGCCCATGAGGTTCGCCCACCCAGAATACTTCCTGCTTCTCCTGCTCGTTCCCATCATGATCGCGGGCGCAATCCTGACCTCCCGCAGGCAGAGGCACCAAATGGCCCGTTTCATCACAGAACGGCTCCGACCCATCCTCTATCATCCCCGCTCTCCCCGGCGCAGGTGGTTCGCCCTTGCGGCCTTCATGCTGGCACTGACCCTCCTCATTGTGGCTCTAGCCTCACCCAGTGCCGGATTCCGGGAACGACCGGACATCGTAAGAGGTCGAAATATCATGATCGCCATCGACGTTTCCCGGTCGATGTTTGCACAAGACGTCACTCCCAATCGCTTTCATGCCGCCAAGGCCTCAGCCCTCGAACTTCTCGACCGCTTTCCTCACGACCGGATTGGAATCATCGCGTTCTCCGGAATGGCCTGGGTCCAGTCACCTCTCACCATTGATCACAGTGCCCTCCGTGACACCCTGGAGCAACTCGACTATGCCCGGAACCAGGATAATGACTGGATTCCGCGCGATGGTTCAGACCTCGCCACTGCCGTGCGACTCGCGATCAAGCAACTCCACAAGACCGGACAGCGGGATAATACCCTCGTCATCCTGAGCGATGGAGAAACCCATCACGGAGGCATCACGCAGGCAGCTCACGAGGCAGACCGCGAAGGGGTAACCATCTTCTCCGCCGGATTCGGCACCGTTCAAGGCACCGTGATTCCGGATTCCGCCTCTACCGACGGGCATTTTCACGACCGGGAAGGCACCCTCGTCATCACCCGCCTGGAAAACAAACCCCTTTCCCATCTTGCGGACAGCACCGGAGGAGCCTACTCGGAGGGTGCCGGTCGCCATTTCCTCTCCAGGCTGGAAATCGCCATTCAGCACTCCGAACGCTTTGAGATCGAAGGACGCAGGCGCCGGATTGCAACTCCTCACTTCCAGTGGTTTCTCGCGCCCTCTATGCTACTTTTTGCCGTAGGGATGCTCTTCAACTCCGGCTTCCGCTTCCAACGGGCAAGGCACTACCCCTCACCCGGGGCAAGCGCCCGCCGTTCTGGCAGAATCCCATCCATCCGCCCCTCCTCGCCCTCAATGACGGCTCTCGCTGTGGCCGGACTCTGGTTAGCCTTCGCTTTTCCTGCTGAGGCAGGCCTTCTTCCCCGTACCGCTGCCGGGCGTGCCCTTGCAAAGGGTGATCACGAGCAGGCGTTCACACTCTTTGAAACCGAAATCTTCAGGGCACGTGGAGAGCGTAGAGCACGACTCCAACTGGGCGCAGCCACCGCGGCCTATCGCCTCCAGAAATACAGCGCCGCCTCGCAATCCTACTCGGGGGCACTTCTCTCCGGGAATTGGAGGGTCCAGGAACAGGCTCACTTCGGCCTGGGCAACACACACTACAACGAGGGGTTTCAACTGACGCGCCGCTTGAAAGCCGGGAGTGCCATCCCCCGGCACTGGAAAGACTCCATCTTGCACTTCGAAGAAGTTCTCCTTCTCAATCCTGATAATCGGGAAGCCGCGGAAAATCGTGCTTACGTGAAGAAGCAACTGGAAAAATGGCTCGACGATCAGGAGCACGCCGATGCCGGTCCTTCCGCCGACCAACCAAATCCAGACCAGGACCCACCGGAGCAGAAACCAGAACAATCCCCCGAAAAGAACCCTGCCAGAAATCCGGACTCCACGCCCGAAAACAACAACACAACTACTCCCGACAACCCTCCCTCCACCACCCCCGACAAGCCCGACAAAAACAATCCCGGAGATGAAGAGAGCCGGCCGCCTGCCAGCGACTCTATCAAGCCCCGGCCGGGAGAAAGCCCCGAAGAGTTCGCCCGCCGCATCCTGCGGGACAATGCGGATTTCGAAATGAGATTGCTGCCCCTGAAGCCACTTGGCGGGCAACGATCCAAGAAAGACTGGTAAAGTGATGCAAGGAAGAGTCTTTCTGTCGGCTTTGGTCACACTCACAGTGTTGACTTGTGCGCACCCTGTCCACGCCGCTCTTGAACTGAAGGCTTGGCTGGGGTCGGCCTACACCGTGCCAGGGGAGGAGACGGAGCTATGGGTGACCGTGACCTCCGATACCAGACCGGCCACGCAACCCGCTGTTCCCGAGACAGAGCACATCACCTTCAAGTTTCTCGGTGATCCCATTCTTCCTAACTCCACCCGGGATCGCACCTACACCTACCGATATGCCGTCCTCTCCTATGAAGAAGGCCCCCATGTCATCCCCCCTTTCTCCATGGAGCACAAGGGAGTCACCCTGCACACTCAGGCACTCAAACTCCATGTCGCCCCTCTCCCCGACCACGCCTGGTTCGAGCAGGATGTTCATGGAGAGAAATACCAGTTCGCCAGTCAGATCTGTCTTCCAGGCAGAACCCGCTTTGAGGGAGAAACCACACCGGCCGAGGTCAAGATCTACTTCCCTGCCCGCTTCAAGATCGACAAGGCTACCATCGCTGAACTGGCCCACGAGGGAGTGGCCGCCGAGCGCTTCAACATCTCGAGCCTCATTCCCCGGACTGACATCCTGATCACCACTGCGCGATTGAAGCAACAGGACTACCTCGGCGTCGCCTACCGCAGCGCCATAACTCCCCTGCACGACGGCATGGTCTCCATCGGCCCGGGACGAGCCCGCCTGACTCTGCAGGCGCGCATCTCCGAACGAGGATTTACCAGCACCGTTCCCGTTCCCCTCGACCTCCCGGTGCGGCAACACACCTTTACCGCTCGACCACTGCCTGACCCCGCTCCTGTGGGATTCCAAAATGCTATAGGCCGCTTCATCCTCGCGGTTCGGGCAGACACCACTGGCCTGCGTGAGGAAGAACCCATCTCGGTTCAACTCACCGTGACCGGCACTGGAAACCTCGACACCCTGGCCTCGCCGGAACTTACCGGCAACCCCCCTGACTGGAAAAGCTATCCTCCCCACCGTCTACCCAGAGAAGGTGCCCGCCTTGATGCAAGTGGGGTGACGACCTTCAGCCAGGTCATTCGCCCCAACGGTATCCAGAAGGTTATCCCGCCATATCGACTCATCTCCTTCGATCCCGATAGCGAGCAATACATCACCACCACGACGCAACCCATTCCCCTTGATCTCGCTCCCTCCACACCTGATCCCGGCCTGGCGACCGCCATCCTTCCGGATCTCGACACCCCGGTAGAGGAAATGGAAAGCACGCTCGGCCTGATCAATCCCAGCAGGGATCCCCCTGCCCCTCCCCCGGGCCTCTGGCGCTCATGGCAGTTGCTCCCTGCTCTCCTCGCCCTCGCCCTTCTTGTCCAAGTCATCAGAATTCGTCTCCTGCCCCGCTTTGCCCGGCCCACACATGAACTGGAACTGCAGCAAGCACTCACCTCAATCGAACAGGCCGGGACCGGTTCCCGTGACTTCCTGCGAGCGACCGGCGCATTCATCGAACAATGGATTCCCGAAGAATCCCGTGACGAAGAAACCCGACAACTCCTCGCCCGACGTGATCTCCACTGCTACCAGCGGGGGAGCAACCACCCTGAATTGGGAGATCCCGAACGGCTTAATTTGATCAAACACCTGCGCCGCCGGGCCCTTGAGATCGCCTCCCTTCTTCTTTTCCTCGCCTTCCTCAGTCCGGGGGAGGCACAAGCCGCAGATGACCTGCCCCCCCAGCGGCTCTATCAACAGGCCGAGGCGGCCTGGAACAAGAACGCCTACCATCTCGCCATTCACCTTTATCAGGAGGCTCATGAGGATGACGCCCTGCCTGCCGATGTCCTCTATAATATCGGAAACTGCTACTTCCGGCTTGGTGAACGGGGTTTGGCCACCCTCTATTACCGCCGCGCACTGCATCGGCATCCCCGACACTCTGAAGCGCGACAGAACCTGCGATTCCTCAAGCGAAAGACCGGTGCAATCACCATGGAGCGTCCCGGATACCAGAGGTGGCTCGGGAAACTACCACGCTCGCTCTATCTAAACCTCATCGCCGGTGGCCTATGGCTGGTGATCCTCGCTTTCCTGGCCTTCTATGCCGTGCAAGGAATGCGCCGCCTCCTCCTGACCAGCCTCTCCGTGGGACCGGTCGTTGCCCTGGCTGGGGCAGTGTGCCTCCATCTCTACCCCAGCGACATCGAGTTTGCTCCCGTCAGTGAGCAGGCCACTACAATCAACAAGGATCCCATTCTCGCCAGCACTGAGGCCGCTACCATCAGTGAAGATGGCAAAGCCTCCGACGGCAGCCACAAGGTCATTGAGGTGCCACCCGGGAGCCTCTGCCGCCCCATCGCCACCCGGGGGCCCTGGACCTATATTGAGCTTGCCAATCATGTCCGCGGTTGGGTTCCGAGCGCCTTCGTCCGCCATATTCTGCCGACCGACGATGATGATCAGGCGGATTCCAGGGAAAACGCCTGATCCGGTCCCAATTTGAACCGGCTCCAATTCTTAACAGGAGTGGGAACATTTCCCAAATATTTCGGAAATGTTAAAATTTTGTTTGACCAATCTATTAAAATTTGAAAAATAATAACACCCTTATTATGAGATCCCTTGCCTTTGCCTTAAGTGTCCTCCTCGGCCCGGCCAATTTGCTTGCCGAGGGCCGTAGTGAACTGGAAATTCTACGTGCCCGTTGCAGCGAGCAGGAACGTCAAATCCGGACTCTGGAGACCGATATAGAGAATCTTCATAGCCAACTCGCTCTGGAACGCCGTCGGGCTCGTGGTGCAGATGCCGGCGCCAGGTCCGCCACCTCACCAAATTCTCAGGAAACCTGCACCGTAAAGACCGGCGATACGCTTTCCTCCATCGCCCGTCGCTACAATACATCGGTGGACACTCTCATGAAAACCAATGGGATCACCGACCCCACTCGCCTCCCTATCGGCCAGAAACTGACTCTCCCGGGAAAAGCGTCTCCCCCCGAAAAGACTGCCATTCCCAAAGCCATCCCGGTCCTCGAAAAGGTCGTAGCGAATCAGATTTCCCAACCCCGGCCGAAGTCCAAGCCTGCCTCGAAAGTTCCAGCTGATGCACACAACTACACTGTCGAACGCGGCGACACGCTCTATGGAATCGCCCGGCGACATAAGGTAGCGGTTGACGACCTCCGTCGTCTCAATCCGGACATTGCGGACAAAATCGTCGCAGGTCAGACAATCACGGTGACCGGCAAGGTTGCTGCTGTTCCTCCACCCAGGAATCACATCATTAGTACTCACGGACCGAAAGCACAGACACAAGCTCCCACTGCAAAGAGCTCCTCCGTCAGGACGGCGGAAGAGAAGAAGGCTCCTGCTTCCAAGACGCAACCTGCCCTCAAGATAAAGAAACAGGCTCCCACTCCCAAGTCGCAGCCTGCGCCCAGAACGAAACCCGCTCCCCCGGTGAAAAAGTCGGCTCCCGCACCCAAACCTGATCCTTCCTACTCTCAGCAGAAGAAAGAGACCCGGCAAAAGGTTTTCATGCCCAAGACCATATCATCCGTCTTTGTCACCGAGGAGGTCTCCTTTGGCGACTTTGCCAAGAGGCATGGCACTACGCCGGAGCAACTGAACGCTCTCAACGGCTGGAACTTCAGAAGCACTCTCGTCCTTGCGAAGGGATCTGAAATCTACGTCCCTGGCCGCTAACCCCCTCCTCTCCCCTTAGAAATATAACACTTCCCGAATCCTATACGGCAAGGCAGGGCGACGCCCGGTGGATGCTTCGGCACCGCCGGGCGTCATTTGTACCACCCCTCGCGCATCCCGGACGTGAGGATCCACAGCCCCCTTATTCCCTCCCGGACACCTCGACCGCATCCAGATCTGTCCGGTCTCCGATCCCCTTCTTCCCCAGCATCCATCTCGCCCCATGCCGGAGGTCTTCCAGCATGACGTATGCCGAGGGCACCAGCACCAGCGTGATGCTGGTGGCAAAAAGAATCCCGAACCCGAGGGAAATGGCCATGGGAACAAGAAACCGCGCCTGCATATCCGTCTCAAGCAATATGGGCATCAACCCCGCAAAGGTCGTGAGCGATGTCAGAAGGATGGCACGGAAGCGCACTCCCCCCGCTTTAACAGCGGCTTCAAGCACACTGCTACAATCCCTCCGGTGACGGTTCACGTAATCCACCATCAGCAGGCTGTCATTTACCACCACCCCCGCCAACGCCACGAATCCGCACATCGACATGATGCTCAGTTCGGTGCGCATCACAATGTGGCCGAATACGGCGCCTACGATTCCAAATGGAATAACCGACATGATGATCACCGGTTGGAGGTACGAACGCAGCGGTATGGCCATGAGCACATACATTGCAATCAGGGCAAAAAGAAACCCGATGCCAATCTGACGAATGCTCTCAGCCTGATCAGACTGCTCACCTTCGAATCTGTGTTCCACCCCCTGGAAACGACCGGCCAGTTCGGACAGCGCCTCCGACTTGAACCGTTTCACAACATCGTTCGAATTGGCCACGCTGCGATCCACGTCGGCCGTGATGCGGATCGCACGCTTCCTTTGCGAGCGTCGAATGGTATCCGGTCCCCTGCGTTCCCTCGCGGTCACTACCTGCATGAGAGGGATGTTGCCCTGCGGCGTACGCAGTTTCATCTGCTCGAAATTCTCAACCGATTCCCGTTCTCCCTCCGGATAGCGCACCATCACCTTCACCTCATCGTATCCCCGCTGCAATCGCTGCACCTCATCACCGTAGAAAGCCCGGCGCACCTGAGCGGCGACATCTCCCAGGCGGAGACCAGCGGCCCGACCCTCCGCAGTCAGATCCTCGAAAATTAACTCCCGTTTTCCTGGTCGATCGCTATCAGCGATATCAATCACTCCGATATAACTCTCCAGCTTTTCGCGCAGGAAATCAGCTGCCGCCCGAAGCTCCTTCTGGTCCTTTCCTACCAGGAGCAGGTCAATCGCGTTCCCTCCCCCCGCAGCCTGGGCGATAAAGGTCAATTCAACCGCGCTCGGAATGCTCTTCACCTGCTCGCGCCAGCGGCGTACGATTTCATTGGCTGAAATATCCCGCTCCGCCGATGGTGCCAACTCGAGGGTTACCTCCCCGATATTGCTGCCGGATCCTGGCCCGCTCGGTGAAAAATCGGAAATAAAAGGCTGGATGCCCGCACTGGCCAGCATATGGCGGATAACCGGTTTGCCATCCCGCGTCCTCATCTCCAGGGAATCCGCCAGGTTGAGCGCTTCCTTCTCTATCTTCCGCGTGGCCTCAAGAGCCGACTGGAAGGGAACCCCCCGGGGTAATTCGTAACGCGCAATAACCAGGTCGGCCTCGACCTGTGGAAAAAACATGCTCTTGATCCATTTCCCTTTTACCAGTCCCACCGTCAGGCAGAGGGTCGCCAGGAAAATCGAAAGCACTATATAGCGATGCCGCAGGCAGAACTTGAGGAAAGGGCTGTAGATCCGGATCACGAACCGCTCAAGTCCGAGTGATATTCTTTGCTGCAGGCGGCCGGGAATCCAGACTTTGCGAGCCGGGTCGCTTCGTCTCAGCAGAGCAAGGTGAGCTGGCAGGACGAGCTTCGACTGTACCAGCGAGAACATTAGCGTGGGGATCACGACGAGTGGTATGTTGGGCCAGATCTTACCGCTCACACCACTCAGTCCCAACATGGGGCTAAACGCCACCATGGTTGTGAATACCCCGAAGATGACAACCACTCCCACTTCGTGCGTTCCTTGCCAGGATGCTTCCCTCGGATCCTCCCCGTTTCGTATGCGGCGGTAGACGTTCTCTCCCACGATAATGGCATCATCAACCACGATCCCGAGCACGAGAATGAAGGCGAAGAGGGAGATCATGTTGATCGAGATTCCCAAATGCGGCATGAGCCAGATGCCGCCGGCAAAGGAAACAGGGATCCCCAACGCCACCAGAAAGGCCAGACTGGGTCGCAGAAACAGCGCCAGAACGAGGAATACAAGAATGAGCCCCCAGGTGCCATTCCGCTTGAGCAGATCGACACGTCCCTTGAGGTAGATGCTCGTATCATTCCAGACCTCCAGTCTGATCCCCTCCGGAATTTCCGTCCGAGCCTTCTCCAGGTAGTCCGCAATCGCCTCTCGGATTCTCAGCGTGTCCTGTTCCCCCGTGCGGAAAACGTTGATGAGGACGGCTTTACGCCCATCAAAGGAGTTTGTCAGGTCGACCTCCTCGAAACCATCAACCACGCTGGCAATCTCCCGGAGTTTCACTGTCGAGCCATCTGGTCTCGTGAGCACTACCACTTCCTCAAACTGCCGGAAATCGTCTGGCTTGCCGAGAACCCGGATCACCACCTCCCCTGCGGAGGTTTGAACTGATCCACCTGGAAGATCAAGGGATGCCTGTCTC
>Ga0315327_10001107_pt1 | contig 13873 bp, 10 predicted proteins | sample M110032315metaG_FD_203460 | JGI IMG/M metagenome (GOLD analysis project Ga0315327, IMG submission 203460) | Ammonia-oxidizing marine archaeal communities from Monterey Bay, California, United States - M1 100m 32315 | ecosystem: Environmental > Aquatic > Marine > Coastal | place: USA: California... | reverse complement strand
TCCTTTTTCAACTGAGCCAATTCTTTCTTCCATACCTGCTTCCGAGCATTCTCCTCGGCTGTCGCCACAATTCGAGCCAATCTGTGATGGAGATGGCTTGGATTGGTGTTCTCAGAATTACGAGCTGGATTAAGCGGTTTGACAGCGACCGGTCTCCGATCGCGTCCATGAGCCACTTCTTGCCATTTCTCGCCATCAATCGAAACCTCTATCCGGTAATCCGCGACAAACGCGAATTTGAACAAATCCGGAGCCTGTTCCAATCGGGCACTGGAAAACAGGACACGATTGATCGGCGTCGCTTTCGCCAATTCTATGATTAAATGATCCGAGGTCGCGATAAATCGCTGATCCACCCTCCCGTCGATCGTATGCTGCGGACCATAGACATTCGGAAAATCCTCGTTAATCCGAGCGGGACCGCGCGCGATTCCTCCATTGACGGACAAGGCCACATTTTGCGGCGTCTCGGCGTCGGACCACACTTCGAACTCTTCAATTCTAAACCCAGTATTGCTCCGGGGATTCAAATCTTGTGCTTCGCATATCAAGCGCACGTATTTCGCAGATACTGAATCAAACGTTTCTTCGACACCTCTTCTATCCACGGGAGGACGCGTCCAAATGGCCTGATATTCCGGCAAGTTTTCGAGCCCCCTTTTCAATATCTCGGCATCCAAGGTTTCAATTCCCGCCTCAAGATCAGAGCGCTTTCGGTTCAACGGCTTTAGCGCCTCGGATCGCTCTCGCTTCGATTGAGCCTTTGCCCATGGCACGGATCCATGCCGTACGCCGGAAAACGTCGCGTAGGCACGATGGTAATCGGCCTGACTAATCGGATCGAATTTGTGGTCGTGGCATCGAGCGCAACTCAAAGTCATGCCTAGAAAGGCTCCACTGGACGTGTTAATCATTTCATCCAAGGTGTTCGCTCGAATCTGAGCCGCCTGAGCTGCGTCCTGATTACCCACCGTATCGTATGGCCCAGCGACCAGAAAAGCAGAACCGATCTCCACATTCGGATCGCCCGCCCCAATAACGTCTCCCGCCAAGTGCTCCCGCACGAGCGCATCGAACGGCTTGTCTTCGTTGATCGAACGAATCACGTAATCCCGAAACGGCCAGAGATCTTCAACAAGCCAATTCTGCTCGAAGCCAACACTCTCCCCGAAACGAACGACATCGAGCCAATGACGTCCCCAGCGTTCGCCATAGTGCGGCGACGATAGCAATCGATCGACTAAGGCTTCGTATGCATTCGGATCTGTATCCTCGACAAATGCTTCTACTTCTTCCGCAGTCGGCGGAAGCCCGATAAGATCGTAAGTGGCTCGCCGAATCAGAACGCGACGATCGGCTTCGGAATTCAAAGCCAATCCGACCTCTTCAAGCGTTTCTTCGACAAACGCATCGACGCTGCTCAATTCCGATTCTTCGATCGGTTGATACGCCCACCACGATTTATCCGCCTTGGACGCTTCTTTGAGAACGATCGCTTCAGACCATTGAGCGCCCTCGTCAATCCAGGCTCCCAGTTTAGCGGCCTCCGCTTCTGTCAACGGTTCGCCCTTTTCCGGCATTTCAGCCGGCTCATCGGGCCCCAATGGCAACGTAATCCAATGCAGCACGCTATCATCCGCGTTCCCGGGGATCAGAATATCTTCGCCCGCAGCCATAATATTAGCCCGAGTCGTCATCGAAAAATCGCCCTTGAGAATATTCGGATTGTGGCAACTAAGACACTTCGCCTCCAAGATCGGTGCCACCTCTGTCTCGAAATCGACCGCGGATAAGTGAAACGAAACGATTGAAGCGACCAGATGGAAAACTGCGGATATTGCTGTTATTCGGGGCATTGCTAATGATACCAGTGAAAATGAAGTATAGTAACTCGTTTTTTCTATCAACTCTATTTGCGTTCGATTCCAGGCAAACCGAAACCCGTTGTCTCTAAGCCTTAATCTTTCTATCGCAATGCGATACAAGCGATGGATCAAGAAAGCAAATTTCCTAAAGAACTTTTGATCGCGAACGCACGAACCTCGTTTCATCGATAAAATAAAACTGGACGGCGCTACGACCATGGAAGAAACCGAATTTATCTGGCACAAGGGAGACCTTGTCCCCTGAAGAGACGCAACAGTCCACATAATGACCCATGGCCTTCACTATGGGTCCTCCGTTTTTAAATGTATCCGTGTTTACGATACGAAAGAAGGCTCCATGGCATTGCGCTTAGCCGAAAGCATGCGATTGAAACCGAACGAATTCAATATCGGCAAATCCACTGGTCACATAGCCCAGAGCACTGGCGTTCGCGACGGCGACAGCTGGGGGAAGCGAGCAGCGTGGTGCGACTACTCGGGACTGGTCAACAGCACGTTCGGCGTACACGATTTCGAGAAAAAACCCAAAGGCACAGGCAACTTGACAATCCCTGCAGGCGAATCCATCACCTTCCGCTACCGCATCTACATGTACGAGGGAGACGAAAAGCAAGGTGATGTTGCCAGGCAATGCGAAGGCTACATTTCGGAGCTTTAACCCGACAGGAAGTCACAACTCCACCCAGTCCTCCTGCAGACAATCGGCGTTTAACTATTGCAAACAGGGGGCGCTCCCCGCATCTTTCCCGCTCATTTTACCTACCCCGACTCTTTACTGCATACCGATCCGCAAGATTCGCGTCAAACCTGTCATAAACTATGAAAGTTTTCCCGTCTCTCATTCTCTCCGTCATCCTATCACTCCTTCCCAATTTAGCTAACGCCGACGCCATTCGCCAAACGAAAGGCAGCTACTATGACGCATTTCGTCAGCTCGACGTCGACCTGCCATCGCCTAACGTTTTTCGGGCAGCTTCCGGAGCTCCTGGCTCCCAATATTGGCAACAAAGAGCCGACTACAAAATCGACGTGAGTCTTGACGAATCGCTCCAACGCATCACCGCGTCCGAAACCGTTACCTACACAAATCACTCGCCCGATACGCTTCGTTACATTTGGCTACAGTTAGATCAGAATCGTTTCGCCGATGGATCGGCCGCTCGCGTTACCGAAACCGCCGGGTCCAGTAAAGATCAACTCAGCTATAGCGCCCTAGCCCGCAATCAAATCTACGACGACCGCAAGCATGGCCATGAATTGACTAGCGTAACTGACGCCAAAGGCAACGACCTGCGCTACACGATTGTGGATACGATGATGCGGATCGATATGCCTAAAGCGCTAGAGCCTGGCGATAGCCACACATTCAAAATCGACTGGGCCTTCAACATCATCAACAACACCCGTGTCGGAGGCCGCAATGGCTTCGAGCATTTCACGGAAAGCGACACCTATATATTCTTTCTCGCCCAATGGTTTCCGCGTCTTGTTGCCTACACCGACTACACAGGTTGGCAACACAAGCAATTCCTAGGACGCGGTGAGTTTACGCTGGAATTCGGCGACTACGAAGTCGCGATCACCGTACCCGAAGACCATATAGTCTCGGCAACAGGGGAATTGCAAAACCCGACTAACGTTCTCAGTCGCGAACAACGCGACCGCCTGGATGAAGCGCGCCAAGCAGACAAACCCGTTTTCCTGGTTACTCCCGAAGAAGCTCTGGAAAACGAAAAGGAGAAATCCGGAGGAACGAAGACCTGGAATTTCAAAGCCAAGAACGTACGTGACTTTGCCTGGGCGAGTTCCCGCAAGTTTGTTTGGGATGCGATGATCCATAGGCAAGAAGGAGCCGAGCAAGAGGAAGTGCTCGCAATGTCCTTCTATCCCAATGAAGCCATGCCCATCTGGGCGACCTATTCCACCGAAGCAGTCGTCCACACCATGGAAGTGTATTCACGCCTTTCCTTCGACTATCCCTATCCTACTTCCCAATCGGTCAACACCTGGAAGGGCGGCGGCATGGAATATCCGATGATCACATTCAACGGGTATCGACCAGATCCCTACAAAAAAAGTGGAGACGACGAGGATTCTGACGAGGACTCCGAAAACAAAGACAAACTTTCCGAAAATGATGAGGATTCCGAAGACCAACCGGATTCAACCTATTCTCGTCGAACCAAAACCGGACTCATCGGCGTAATCATTCACGAAATTGGACACATTTACTTCCCAATGGTCGTTAATTCCGACGAACGCCAATGGACATGGATGGACGAAGGTCTCAATAGCTTTCTGCAATACATCGCCGAAACCGAGTGGGAGGAAAATTTTCGCGAAAGTGCTACGGGCAACGGCAACAAGCTCGATTCAATTTCTGGATACATGTCCAGCCAGAACCAAGTGCCCATCATGACAAACTCGGACTCGATTCTTCAATTCGGAGCCAACGCCTACGCAAAACCCGCGTGCGCCTTGATCATATTGCGAGAAACGATAATGGGCCGAGAACTCTTCGACTTCGCCTTCCGAGAATACTCTCAACGTTGGCAATTCAAACGCCCCACTCCAGCCGACTTTTTTCGTACACTCGAAGACGCATCCGGCATCGATCTAGACTGGTTCTGGCGGGGCTGGTTCTACAGCACCGACCACGTAGACCTCGGCATACTCGACGTAAGAGAATATCAAGTTTCAAGTCTAGATCCGGATATCGAAGTGGAATTCAAGCGTGAAAAACGGGACCTCGAAAACCCTGAACCCCTTCCCCAAATCCACAACCGAGAACAAGGTCTATCCCTTCGACTGGACCGCCGACCAGAACTTGCCGACTTTTACAATGAGAACGATCCTCTCACCGTCACGAATAAAGACCGTAACAAATACAACACCCTCATCAAAGGTCTCAAGGATTGGGAAAAAGCAGCTCTGGAACGAGCGCTCGAAGAAGAGCAATACATCTACTTCATCGATTTCGAAAACGTAGGCGGCCTGGTCATGCCCATTCCGCTTCGAATCGCCAACGAAGACGGATCACACGATTCGATCATGATTCCCGCCGAAATTTGGAGGCGTAACCACAAAAAGGTTACAAAAATGCTTATCCGCGATCAAGCGATGCAATCCGTCGAACTTGACGCTCGCCACGAAATCGCCGACGCCGACTATTCGAACAACCGATTCCCTAGCCGCATTCAACGCTCCCGTCTCGAACTCTACAAATCGGATCCTAAGAAAAAAGACTTGATGGCAGACATGCTCGAAAAGCTGCGCCCCGTCAAAGGCGGGGAAGACAGCGACGAGAAGGACGTCCCCCTCAAGATCGCGGATGAATAATTAAGGCGATGACTCGATCCTGGTTGCTTTACATTTTTTCAGTGCTGCTCTTCGGAGCAAGCATAACCCTAGCACATCGAGTCCCCGAAGGACTAACGACGATAGAGCTCAACGAGAATACTGAAACCATAGAAATTGTCCACCGCCTACATAATCACGACGTCGAACTAGCCCTTTCCGAAATCCTAAATGACCCGCAGTGGTCTCTGGATACGCTCGAAGCGCGAGCCCAGCTAGCCCTCTACGTCGAAAAGCGATTTCAGATTATCAATCGTTCCAACGAAAAGCTCGTAGAACTCAAACTCATCGGAGCAGAACTAGAAGGCGACGAGATCTTTATATTCCAGGAAGCGGTAAACCCCCTTCCCAACTCTCTCGCGATGCGCCACGATGCCCTGCGAGAAATCATTTCCGAACAGGTCAACACCGTAAATATTCTTCTCGGCTCTCAAACCCGTACCCTCGTATTCGAAAAACAAGACAAGTGGAAAGAGCTGCCGGAGAACAATCGATAACCGAACTACCAATTCAGTGTTCTTTTTGAGACGAAATGCCTGGACTCGCCATTCACCGGGTCATCGAAACGCAGTTCCTTTGCAAGGAGCTGCAACGGCTTTTCATAGTTATCCGGCGACTCGTTTTGCAGCTCCGGATAATACTTCTCGTTTTCAACTGGAAAGCCTATCGAAGCCATGTGGTGGCGGAGTTGGTGTTTCTTCCCGGTTAGAGGATACAAGTAAAAATAGGATCTTCCTCCGTTAGTGCCCATAAGTTCTATACGCGATCTAGCATTAATATTCCCTGAGACTGATTGAATGCGAAAAGGCGGATCGCCGCGTTCAAGGCGATTCTCCACATGCCACTCGCGAACATCGCCCACTGGAACGCATCCCGAAATAGCGTGATACACTTTTGTCACTAAACGATTTTCGAAAAGCAATTGGAAATCCGCTCGTTTGTCCGGATTAAGCGAGAACATTACCAAACCCGCTGTTTCGCGATCAATGCGGTGAATCGGTGCGATCGCATCATTGCCCGTCCGCTCTCGCAAGCGATGCACCAAGCTCTGCTCTACAAATCGACCGCCTTGGGTCGTAGGCAAGAAATGCGGCTTATCGACCACTAGGAAATTTTCGTCCTGATAGAGAATCGACTCTTGAAAAGGAATAGGAACTTCCGCTTCCACTTCTCGGAAATAATAGAGCTTTTCAAGCGGCTCATAGCCCGTTTCCAACGTTATCGGCTCGCGTAACTTATCGAGCACTTTGCCTGCATTAATCCGTTTCAGCCATGTTTGCCGATCAATCCTCGGGAAACGCCTCTCTAGAAAATCTAGAATCGTCGGATACGGTAGCGACGCCTCAGGCATGGTGACCGTAGCCGGAAATTTCGCGATAGCCATGGAAAACATCTAAGTGACGCCAAGCTTCAAAGGGCAAGCTCCTAGTAAAGCCCCCTAATCTCTGGCACCTTGACGATTCGGCGTTTTTGCGGAGTAACATTGCCCACCCCTAACGGCGAGTCTCCCAGCATAGACGTCGACAATTCGTCTAACCAATACCCATGAGAAATAAATCCACAGCACTGTATAGTCCGAAAGGGTTTATTACCTGCCTCGCATTTCTCGTATTTGGGGCTACGCATGGGCGACTGGAAACTCGTGCAAACGAAGAAACAGGACGAACTGTACAATCTGGCAAAATATGTCGGGGGAACCACCGACTTGAGCAAGAACTACCCGAAAGTGGTCGACCTACTCGTCAAGCACTGGGAAGCCTATCGGATTAAAGGGTAGCGGCAAACAGAGCGGCTACATTCATCGGGCTGCTCTGATCCAATTTCGACTTTATTAAGCCTGCTCACGGAAAAGTAGACATTTTTACTTTAGGGTCATCGCTTGCCGCGGCCGCGTAAGAGGAAAAGAATCTTTTAAAGCTCCGGCGACCGCTGCGTCACGACGTTACGCTCGAAAGTCGAAGACAACCCCAGTCGTCCAAGGTATATCAAGACTATCCGAGACGTTGGATACCGGTTCGAGGCGCAACCCTAGCTCCATCTCAAATTGGTTCCTCTTATCAATTCGAAATAGAGGCCTTAAACTCCGGCGGTCTTCTCGCTTTGGTCAGCTGCTCAAAGGCATACGCGATGCTGATCAACTCGCCCTCTGACCAAGCTCTTCCGAAAAAAGACATACCTACCGGCAACCCTTCAACAAACCCAGCGGGCACCGTAATATTCGGGTAGCCAGCCCAAGCAGCCGGCGTCGAGCTACCGCTGCCAAAATGATCTCCATTAATCAAATCCGTGCACCATGCCGGTCCACCTGTCGGCGCTAGGATCGCATCAAGCCGATGTTCATGCATAACACGATCTATCCCCTCTCGCGAGGCCGACTGAATCAAACGCTTTGCAGTCAAATAGGCTTCCTCCCCGAGACCTGCCCTAGCCTGCGACAATTCGAGGATCTCCATTTTGAAAAACGGCATGGTTTCGCCTTCATGCATATAGTTATAAGCGATAATATCCTCCAAACTCTTCACTCCCGTCGCTGGGGAAGCAGTCTCCAAGTACGCGTTAACGCCATCCTTAAATTCGTATTGCAACAAAGCGAAGGCCTGCTCGCGAAGTTCATTCGCATTCTCAATGATCGTTTCCAAGTCAACCAGCTCGGCGCCCGCTTCGACGATCGCTTTCAGGGCGGGTTCGAGGGCCGCATCGACTCCTTCATGAAAACCGAATTTAGACCGCCACACTCCAATCCGTTTCCCCTTCAATCCGTCGATTTTCAAAAATGGAATGTAATCCGTCAAAAATTGGCCCGAGCTCTCCGCTGACATTCTATCTTTTTCATCCACCCCTACGAGAACTCCAAGACATAGGGCCACATCGGCGACCGTCTTTGCCATAGGCCCAGCAGTGTCCTGTGAAAACGAAATCGGTATCACTCCGCTCCTACTGATCAATCCAACCGTTGGCTTGAGACCCACTACGCCATTGCTGGCGCTAGGGCAAACGATAGAGCCGTTCGTCTCCGTACCGATCGCAACAACGCAAAGATTCGCAGAAACCGCTGCGCCCGAACCCGCGCTCGACCCGCAAGGATTTCGATCCAAGACATAGGGATTGTGGGTCTGGCCGCCCCGACTGCTCCAACCGCTCGAAGAACGAGTAGATCTGAAATTGGCCCACTCGCTTAAATTGGTTTTGCCTAAAAGAACCGCTCCGCTTTCACGCAATCGCTTAACCAGGAAGGCGTCTTCCTTTGCGTAGTTACCCATCAGAGCAGACGCGCCTGCCGTAGTCATCATCCTATCAGCCGTATCGATATTGTCCTTAATCATCACGGGGATCCCATGCAAGGGCCCCCTCGTTTTGCCTTCAGCTCTCTCTTGGTCCAACTGACGGGCGATGCGCAAGGCATCGGGATTCAACTCGATCACGGAATTCAAGTTCGGCCCCGAGCGATCGATGGCTTCTACCCTCTCCAAGTACATCTCCGTAATCGACACGGCGGTCAATTGGCCACTTGCCATTTTTTCCGCCAAATCGGCGATGCTCAATTCCAACAACGGAAAATCATTATAGTCCGAGAAAGGTTCGCCAACATCCACCGTTCGCGGCCGACAGGCGGAAAGCAAAACCATGCAGAATGCGAAATGTAGAAAAATAGACAAAGCTTTCGGGGTATTCATTTCTATATAGAATCGCCGACGCCAATCGGAAGCAATTCAACTCCTTCCGAACCCTTTCACGACTTCCGCGCGATCCATCCAGATACGAAAAAGGAGAAGCCGAAGCTTCTCCTTTTGGTTTTTGAAAGTAAATAGCAGACGTTTTTCTCCTTGCGGATAAAACCTCTGCAAGTCAAGTGGTCCGAGATGGACTGCTAGCTCTTCTTTACATTCGTTGCGCAAGGCCCTTTACGACCTTCGCCAATCTCGAAATCGACAGTGTCGCCTTCATTTAGGGCGTACCCATCTGTTTCGGTGTGATGCACGAAAAGATCGTCGCCGCCTTCACTCTGTTGAATGAAACCGTAGCCCTTTTCTGAATCAAACCACTTTACTGTTCCTTTTGCCATGTGTGTATTATTTTTTTACTATTACTATCTAACCGAATAATCGATACAAGGCTCTCCCTGGATCCACGATTAGAGAGCGGCACACTACACCAAACGCCTCTTCTGTCTAGAAAGAAAATTCAAAACCCAAACAGAATTCGTAAAAAATTGTTAATCAATAACTTACCTGATAGAATTATCCACCGAACAATTCACAGAACCCTTTTCCACGGATCGTATTGATCGCGGGAAACCAGTCTGAAGGACAAACCCGCGCCCCCCAAAGCCCTCAATCACCGACTCAAAACGAGATCGAGCTTGTCGACGATCACATCCTCGAAAAGCCCCAGCAGTCCAGCAATCAAATACCTACCGCAGTACGTAAACATTGCCTTACGCATTCCTTAATCCTCGGCTAACAGAACCCTTCTCTTCCATCGGGACGACAACACTACCCAATCAATGGAAACCAAATCATTCGACACCATCGTAATCGGATGCGGAACGTCCGCATATTTCTGCATTAGCCCCCTCAATAAAGCAGGTCAAAAGGTCGGCGATCGAATCAATATCCATCGGCGATTCCTCAAGGCCAAATCCGCCGTCCAGGTCCGAACCGATGCCGACGTGAAGCGTATTCCCTGCAAGTTGGCACACGTGATCGATATGGTCGACAATATGCTCCAGCTTCACCCCGACATCCTCGGGTTTCGTCTCCCAAAGGATCCAACCCGGAACCATCATCCAAGCATCGAGCGAGGCTCCGATGACCGCTCCTCGATCAATCAACTCCTTCAGCTGTTCGTCGGTAAACTGGCGATCCTTAGGAACCAGCTTTCGGCAATTCGAATGGCTCGCCCAGACTCTCCCTTCAAAAACATCCATCAACTCCCGGAAGGATTCGTCGCAGAGATGGGCCGCATCCAGAACGATCCCTAAGCGGTCCATTTCCTTGAGCAATTCCTTCCCCTTGAAGCCGATCCCGCCTGAAGCATCCGTCCCCTGCGCGCATACCCCAGACCCAAGGTTCGCCGGACCTATGGCTCGCAATCTCTCCCCGTAAGCTCGCTCAACATCACCAATCGTCACCATAGAATCGGCCCCTTCCAAGCTTAGTAGCTAATAAATCGGCGTTCCGGGCGGAGGATCATCCGACCAAAGCTCGACCGCTGCATTCAGTTGAGCGGCTGTCTTGATCTGCGACAATTCACATTTTTCTTCCATGATCCGATACCACGCAAGTTGGCCTTGAGTCTGGGCCCAGGCTTGTTCGGGAGAATACCACCCACGCAGTGGGTTCGTAGGCTTAACGTATCGACCGATCAAAGTCGCCACGCAAACGCCTACGCCCCCTTTTCGCATCTCCGGAAAACAGACTGTACCGTTGCCCCGGCCGTCCCGATCGGTTTGTCCCTATTCACGTTCGCGAATTTCATGCAATGGTAACGTGTAGTTACGATTCCACTCCAGCACTTTCATACTGAGATCAAGGTGCGCGTCAAAAATCAACATGATTCATTTAATTTGAATGAAGCTGACAAAACAAAGAGAGACCGGCTACGAAGCAGCAAAGCAAGACCGTAACCCCACTCACTTGCACTTGGCCTTGAATTTATTGACTGCCAAGCAGAGCAACTAAGGTAATTCAAATCGTGAGCGACGTGGAGGCTGATAACAAACGTGATCTAAAACTTTCCGTAAAGACTCTCGTTGTAACCAGTCAACTCCGTGTAGGCTTTTCCGATTGCATTGCCGCTTTCATCATAAGCCGTACCTGCTCCTTCCCAGTAACAAAAATCTCCGATCGAGCCAATAATCTCCTGATTAGGATGCGGCGTTCGCACGCTGAGGGAGCGTTTTTCGCCATTTGGATGGGTCCACCGGATTTCGTAACCGACAGGATAGTTCGCCCCTGTGTCATCGGATTTCCAATACGTCTTAGGGTCCCACGAGAAAGCGTCTGAATCGATGCGCGTGAGCTTACCTGTTGCGTCAATCAGATAGAGCGTGGAAAAGGGGTCGACCTGCCCGTCTTCGCGGCGCATCACGTAGGCCATCATTTCGGTGCCGTCGTCCATGATGAGACTCGTCCAATTCCAGCCTATTTGACCCTGAGAAAGTTGGCTACTGCTAATTTCGTGGTCCATCCACGCCACACCAGTAACCTCTAGTTCCTCTTGGCTGTCTATCAGGGTGCCACTCACACGGAGACGCGGAAAAGTGATGTAATAGCTCTTGGCGGTGGGATTCTCGCCTTTACGCGAGACTCCCTTATCGCCGAAAAAGACTTTTGGTTTGAGCGGAGCGAGCGTAAGGGTTTGGCGGTTATTAGCCTTGATGGAAAAGCTGACTTCCATCTCTTCCGACTTAGTATCCAATAATTGGAGCCGCCAGTTTCCATTTGCAATATCGAGGGTTTGGGTGTCAGTATAGGCGTTCCAGCCTTCTCGATTGAAACGCTCTTCATGGGTGTAAATACCGGTGTCCTTGTCAAGAATCGCGGCATGTGCCATAAAGATTTGGCGTGGCATTGAATCTTGGCTTTCTTCATTTTCGGGGAGGGTCGCTGAACGAAAGAATGTTATCTGAAAGCCGAATGAGCGTTTGGGACTCTCGCTCTCGAGGTGGCCGGTGATATACCACCACTCGGTTCTAAAGTCAGGATGACTGCCATGGTCTCGAGGAAAGACAAAGTCGTATCCCAAAAACGGGATCGAGTAGCCTTCCTTTTCGTGGGTTAGCGGCTCCGAAGATACGAATGGCAAAAGCAGAATACTCAAGCCAAGCCCTACCGAGAAGCGCTTTATTATTCGAATGCTCGATTTCATTCTTCTTGTTCGATGCGAAGCCCGCTGTTCCACCAGCCGATGCGTTTGGAAATAAATGCTCCGGTCGCCAGAACGGCGATGGCAAGGAGAAGGAGTTCTATCCAAGGAACAGATATAGAAAGCGACCAACCGAAGGATTGTTTATTGACGATGCGGATGAGCACCCAGCCTTGGGCAAGTCCAAGGGGGATACCGTACAGTATTCCTAAACCAGAGATACCTAGTCCTTCGGCGCTGGCAGCTTGGGACAGTGCCTTGCGGGACATTCCAATGCGTCTGAGCGCGCCGATCTCACCCCTTCGCTCTAGCAAAGAACTAAAGAGCATAGCCGCAAGACTCGCGACTGAAATGAACAAGCCGATCATTTCAAGAGCATAGGTGATCGCGAAGGTTTGATTGAAGACTTTCAAAGCCTGCTCACGCAGCAGGCGGTTAGAGAAAACGTCGAGGGCCGGATAGCGTTCCTGCCATTCTTGGATAGCTACTCTCAGATCCGCTCCTTCCGCGAGATGAAGGGCCAGCCCCTGAGCTCTTTCGTGTCCCATCCAATCTGAAATGAACGTCTTGTCCACCCCAATACTGCCTCGCTCGTTGCCGAAGTCCGATTGTATACCAATTATAGATAGAGCCCTTTCCCCGATCGGCGTTTCAATGGAGATCGGGTCGCCGATTTCTACATCGAAGCGTTCCTTGAAGCTTTCGTTGATGATCGCCCCGTTTTCGGTTAACATTCGATTGAGATCGGGAGTGGATCCTATCCAAGAGATATGTGGCTTCCTCATCAAGTAACCCGCGTCGAACCCGAGGAGAAGCGTGTCCTGTCCGCGAAAGCGTAAGTCGAAGCACGAGATAGTTCCTCCATCAACGACTACGGGATCTTTTAGGAGCGAATCGTAAGTTTCTTTTCGGATTGGATTGCTAGCGCTGGCCGTAGCCGCGGAGGTAGAACGGATGTAAACGTCGGCTTGGATGACTTGACTCATCCATGCGGTGACAGTCCTTTCAAAACTGCCGATCAGAAGCATCATCGCGGACGTCATTCCGACCGCAATGATTACGCTGCCGAGAGCCAATCGATGACGCGCGACGGGTTTTCGAAAGCGACTAAGACCAATTTTCACGCTTGGCGATTGAGAGCGAAAAATCCGGGGTAGAAATTCGAGCGAAGGGCAGGCCATCCCAATGACTAGCGCGATGAGAGCGAGGGCGAGAATATAACCGCCGATGGGAATTGCATGGCCGTTCGCTGCTGGTAACGGTGGACAAAGGTATGCGACAATTGCTACGAGGGCGGAAGCGAAAAACAATTTCACGTAAGCGCTCTGCTTGTATTCACTATATTGTGACTTACTTTTTAGCAACTGAGTCGGGGGCGTGCGGGCAGCAGCACGGGCCGGAAACCAACCAGCGATAATGCAGGAAGCGATCGATACAATCCAGGCAAAAAAGATCTCGATCGGTTCGTAACTCAGTCCACTACCGTTCGTGAAATAATAGAGGGTCGACACCGTATCGTTGACCATCGCTGCAGAAAAACGCGAAGTGATCGACCCAAGCCCAATTCCCATCATACCGCCTACCGCTCCGATCAGAGCCGCTTCAATGATCCAGGTCTGCTGTATCGTTCTCGGGGATACTCCGAGAGAGCGTAGCGTAGCCATTTCGCTCTTGCGGCGTGAAACGGAACTGTCGAGTGCTTGAAAGACGAGGAGGAGCGCGACGAGGAGCGAAAGGGCAGAAAGGGCTCGCAGATTTGATCG
>Ga0315327_10001097_pt1 | contig 13911 bp, 16 predicted proteins | sample M110032315metaG_FD_203460 | JGI IMG/M metagenome (GOLD analysis project Ga0315327, IMG submission 203460) | Ammonia-oxidizing marine archaeal communities from Monterey Bay, California, United States - M1 100m 32315 | ecosystem: Environmental > Aquatic > Marine > Coastal | place: USA: California... | reverse complement strand
CTGAAATTCGAAGAGTTGCAGAAGAGTTTTGGAAAGATGTTGGTAGATTACTGACTTCTGCACAAGAAGGAAATAGTGATCAGATTGTTTCATACATAAATTCAAACAAAGAGAAACTTTCAGAAAATGTAAATTTAGAAAAATCCTATAAGAAATTAACGAAAATGGTTAACACCATAGAAAAATAAAATGCAAAAAACTAGTATTGTCACATCGTTTCTTAGTTTTAATGATAAAATTCTAATTCTCAAGCGTAGTGAAAAAGTCAAATCTATGAAAGGATTATGGGCAGGAATAAGTGGTATTATTGAAAATAATGAAATTCCACTTAATCGTGCAAAAATAGAAATTTTTGAAGAAGTAGGAATTACTGATAAACATATTAAATTACTCAAATCTAATAATGAATTGACTATCGAATCTCCACAATATAAAAATCATCAATGGGTAATCTTTCCTTTCTTATTTCAAACAGACAAAAGTGAAATCAAACTAAATTGGGAAAATTCTGAATTTCAATGGATTAACATTGAACAACTAAAAGAATTTGATACAGTGCCAAATTTAGAAAAAGTGTTATTCAGTTTGTTGTAATTCAGTGTTTTTTTCATATTTTCTTTGTTGTGGAAGCATTAGATAGACACATGCACCGCCACACATTGTACATGGTACATTGTTTCCTGGATGTTGACCTGTTCGTCCATGAATCTTTGCAGCCTTTTCAGGATCTATTGATAATGCTAGTTGTTTTTCCCAATCTAATGTTCTTCTAGCTTCAGTCATTTTCATGTCCCACTTTATTGCCTTCTCTCTAAGTTTGACTAAATCTCCTGCATGTGCAGCAATCCTGTATGCAATCAATCCATCCTTTACTTCATCAGCATTTGGTAATGCAAGATGCTCAGATGGTGTAAGATAACAAAGTAAGTCAACACCTTCACTAGCAGAAACTGCTGCACCAATTGCACTAGCAATATGATCATGACCAGAAGCCACATCAGTTACTAGTGGACCTAGAACATAATATGGAACATCACCAATGAGTGATTTAGCAAGTATAACATTAGCTGCAACTTCATTTAGTGGAACATGACCAGGTCCCTCAATCATAACTTGAACATCTTTTTCATTTGCTCGTTTTGCTAGGCGTGAAATATTAATCATTTCTTGAACTTGAAGCTCATCATGTGAATCTAAAATTGAACCAGGACGTAATGCGTCACCCAGACTAAATGTCACATCGTATTTTTGCGCTAATTCAATCATATAATCATAATGAGTAATGTATGGATTTTCTTTGTCATATTTTAGCATCCATGCAGCGGTAATAGTTCCACCTTTACTAACAACGCCAGCATACCTCTCAACTTTCAAAATACGTTTTGCAATTTCCTTTGTTATGCCGGAATGAATTGTTGTATAATCAACACCATCTTTTATATTATTTTCAAACGCGTTAAGATAATCATCTTCTGTGATATCTAATGGGTTCTTATGTTTTTCAACACCAAAATTATATGCTTCATAAATAGGGACTGTTCCAAATGTTATAGGCGCTGCATCTAATAATGTTCGTCTTATACTACCAACATCTCCACCATCACTTAGATCCATTATTGTGTCAGCGTGATATTTTACTGCAACTTTGGCTTTTTCAATTTCCTCTTCAATATTTACATTTAATGTTGAAGTTCCAATATTTACATTGACTTTTGTTTTCATGCCTTTACCAATTCCAACGTTATGAATTTTTTGAGGTCTAACGTTATTGCTTGGTATGATAATAGAACCACTGGCGATTTTTGGCACAAGCCAATCCAGTGTTACTTCTTCATCTCTTGCAACTTGTTTCATCTCGTCAGTTGCAACACCACGCCGTGCTGAAGTCATTTGTGTTACCATGATGGTAGGAACTCTTCTGGTAAATTTAAACAGTCGTTTAGCATCCGATCATTATGAATATTCTAACTGTTGGTGGTTCAGACCCATCTTCTGGTGCTGGTATCCAAAGTGATATTAAGACTTTTTCAGATTTTGACGTATACGGATTTACTGTAATAACTGCTATCACTAGTCAAAACACAAAACAAGTTTTGAGTGTTGAACCTGTTTCTAAAAAAAGTTTAAAATCACAACTAGAATCAGTTTTGTCGGATTTTCATATAGATGCAATCAAAATTGGCATGGTCTACAATTCAGATATAATCAAAGTAATTCATTCAGTGTTTAGGCATAATCAGGTTCCAATTATAGTCGATCCCATCATAAAATCAACTACCGGTAGTTTACTTCTCAAAAAAAATGCCCTCACTGATTATAAAAAAATGATAATACCATTGGCTGATATAATTACACCAAACAAATATGAAGCAAAAATTCTATCAGGAATGTCAAATGTAAGAACTGCTGCAAAAAAAATTCAGATACTTGGTGCAAAATCTGTGATTGTTACTGGTGCAACAATCTCAAAAGATAAAATTTCTGATTATGTACTAGAAAAAGACAAAGAATATCAAATTACAGGGAAAATGATTCCAATTAAAAATCACGGAAGTGGTTGTAATTATTCTGCATCGCTAACAGTCTCACTTGCAAAACAATATACAATAAATCAAGCTGTAAAAATTGCAAAAAAGTATGTTTACAATTCTATTAAAAATTCAAAAAATATTGGAAAAGGTGTTAGAATAACTTATCAAAAAGTTTCATCTGAAAAAATGAAATTATTAGAATCAATAAATGATTTTAAGCAGATCAAGAATGTACATAAGATAATTCCTGAATGCCAAACGAATTTTGTTCTTGCGAAAAAAAGACCAAAAACCATAAGAGATGTTTTAGGAGTATCTGGTCGGTTGGTAAAATCTGGTAAAGAAGTTTTAACCGCAGGTGAGATCGTTTATGGCGGTTCACATCATGTTGGAACTGCAGTAATTGAAGTTAACAAGAAATTTCCAAATATTCGTTCTGGTCTTAATATTAAATTTGATTCTAAAATTATTTCTAAAGCAAAAAGTTGTGGATTAATAGTATTAAATTATGATAGAAGTAAGGAGCCCAATAAATCAAAACAGAGAGAGGGCTCATCTATAAAATGGGGCATAAATTATGCCCTCAAAGCAAAATCACCTGATGTCATCTATCACAAAGGCGATATAGGAAAAGAGCCAATGATTCTAGTTTTTGGTGAAACGCCAAATAATGTAATGAAAAAACTTTCAAAGATTACTTAATCACTAAAAATTGTATAATTTAACATAAATACAACTCAAAACTGAATACAAACTCATGAAGGCAATAATTTTAGCAGGTGGTCTTGGAACTAGATTACATCCATATACGAATTCTCTTCCTAAACCTATGTTACCATTGGGTGAAAAACCAATTTTGGAGTATCTAATAGAATGGGTAAAAAAAAATGGTGTTAAAGAAATTGTTCTATGTGTGAGTTATTTACGAAAAAAAATTGAAGACTATTTTCAAGATGGTAAACGTTTTGGTGTGAAAATAGAATATGCAGTATCAAACAAGCCACTTGCAACTGCTGGTCAGCTAAAAACTGCTGAAAAATTCATCGATGACACATTTGTTTGCCTTTATGGTGATTCGATCTATAACTTTAGTTTAAGAAATATGATTACGCAGCATAAAAAAGACAAATCAAGTGTTACTATGAGTCTCTATAATTATAAATTTAATTTGAAATATGGTGTTATTGATACAACAAACATCGGAAGGGTGACATCGTGGAACGAAAAACCAGAATTTAGTGCAAAAATTAACATGGGTTGCTATGTAATGGAACCAGAAGTACTTCAACTAATTCCAAAAAATAAGCCATATGGAATGGATGATGTCATACGAAAAGTACTTGTAAAAAGAAAGAAAGTTAGCAGTGTGATTTCCACAAAAGGATTTCTTGATATAGGCGATAAAGATACTTACGAAAAAGCAAATGATGAATACAGGAAAAAACTAGGTAAAATTTGAATGTCTGAATTAATTATAAGAAAAATAATAGAATCAGATTTGGAAAATGGTTTTTTAGAATCACTTGATAGTCTTAGGCAAACTAGTAATTTAGAACAAAATTCAGCAAGAAATATTCTGAAGCAAATTTTGGGAAATGAGAATCATGTTATTCATGTTGCAGAACTTGATGGAAAAATTGTTGGTTCTACAACATTACTAGTTGAGCAGAAATTCATTCATGAAGGTGGAATTGTGGGTCACATAGAGGATGTTGTTGTTAAAAAAGAGTTTGAGGGGCAAGGAATTGGAATGAAATTAGTTCTCTCACTACTAGATATAGCAAAGGAGAGAGAATGTTACAAAACCATCCTTAATTGTGAAGATGAGTTAATACCATTTTATGAAAAAATTGGCTTTAAACAAAAATCAAATGAAATGCGATTTGATCACTAGAATTCTAAACTAGTTGTCTTTCTTATATTCAAATAATTTTTCAACCGCACTTAACAGATCAGTGTTTCCTTGTTCTGTATGTTTTCTTAAATTATTCATTGGTGTGGTTACTATACTTTCAACAATAGCCTTTGACAGATCATCAATTATCTTCTTTTTATCATCATCTAGATTACCTAGCATGCTTAATGCTTTCTGAAGTTCTTTGATTCTTAGTGAATCAATATTCTTAAAAACATCTTTTACAACAGGTTCCGCTTCTAATCTTTTCATTGATGCCTCTAACACTGGTAATTCTTCTTTAATTATTTCTTCTGCAGTATTTTTCTGACCCATTCTACTACGCATATTCTTTTCAACAATTTCAGATATTTGATCAATATTCATTAGTTTAATTCCACTTAATTCAGCAACTTTCTCATCTACTGTACGTGGATTTGAAAGGTCAAGAATCATCATCCCATGATTTTTTTGGTTTAATGCCTCTTTAATTCTCTCATGTGTTACTAGGAAGTATGGTGCAGTTGTTGCTACAAATACGATGTCATATTTTCCAAAATCACTTAATATCTCATTAAAATCAACTGGGTTTCCACCTACGGTTTTTGAAAACGAAGTTGAACGTTCCAATGTTCTACTGGATACTGAAAATTCATACGCACGTTTTTTTAATGATTTTGCAACAAGTGCTGCTGCATCACCTGTTCCAATCAGAAGAATCTGTTTTAATTTCATATCGTCAACATTTTCTTCTGCAAGCTTTACTGCCATTGAACCAACTGATATACTTCCTTTACTAATACCAGTGGTATTTCTTACACGTGTTCCTATTCTAATAGCTTTATCAAAAAGTGTATTTAGATGCTCTCCAGATGTTTTTGCATTTCTAGCAAAAGTAATTGAATTTTTAATCTGCCCTAGAATCTGTTCTTCGCCTATGACCATAGAATCTAAACCAGATGTTAATTTCAAAAGATGATCATAAACATCAGTGTTTACGCTTATCTCACAATTATCTTTGAATGAATTTTCTTCTAAACCAGCAAGTGATGCCCACGTCTTTTTTATCTGGTCAAAATCTTTTTCATTGCCTGTTGCAAAAATCTCAATTCTGTTACATGTTTGTAAAATCACACATTCTTTTAATTCCGCATGTTTTTTGAATGAAGAATATGCCTCATCAACGTCAGAAAAAGAAAATCTTTCTAAAACATGGATTGGTGATTTTCGGAATGTTACTCGTGCATTGATAATATTTTCTTTCATGGCCATTCTCTCAATATTTTTTTTACTTGGGTCTGTGCAATTTTGTATTTTTCGTCTTTTAATAACTCTTTAACACGTTTATCATTCATAATTGAATATAGAAACTTCTTTCGATCCAATGGTGTTGAGAGTTTTTGTTTTGCCATACCTCTAGCAAATTTTTGAAGTTTGATTTGGTCAATATCATATTTACTGATATTTTTTTGAAAAAAAGTTTCTGCCTTTGACTTGATCTTTTTTGCCATAGCAGGACTGCTTCCACCAGTTGAAATGGCTATTTGGACTGTATTTTGTATATTGATAACTGAGGGATGAGCAAAATCACTTATCTCAGGATCATCAGATGCATATGCATAAGATTTCATTTTCCTGGCTTTTTCTACAATTTTCTTATTCAGTATTTTGTCAGTAGTGGTGGCCATTACTAAGTATGGCTTATACTTTGAGAGAAAATTTGCATTTCCTAGTTTGAGTTCTTTGAATTGAATTAGTCCATTTTTTACAAATTTCTTAATTTGAGAGTTTGAACTTTCACTAATAACTAGAATTTTGCAATCTTGTGTTAAAAGGGAATTTACCTTTTTAAGCCCTTCATTGCCAGAGCCTACTACAATTACTAGATTACCTTTTAGGTGAAGATCAACAATCAACGATCAGCGACACATTATATGATATTTATACATTCAAGAATACTCGTTACATTTTTTAATTGATGTTATTGATCTCGAATATTGAATTCTGAAATGGATAAGATGGATACTGAGATTCTTAATGTAATTCAATGGGAATTCCCTCTAGTAGTAAGACCATTTGACGCTATCGCTGAACAATTTGGCATTACATCTGATGAAGTCAAATCACGACTAACTAAACTAAAACATATTGGTGTTTTAAGACAGCTGAGTGCAATTTTTGATACAAGGAAACTTGGGTATACAAGCTCACTTGTTGCAATGGAAATTGAATCTGAAAAACTAGAACGAATAGCACATCAAATTAACAAGCATCCTGGAGTAAGTCATAATTACGAAAGGGAGCATCAGTTTAATCTTTGGTTTACATTAGCAGTTCCACCTGGTGTTGATTTAAAAAATGAATTAAGCAAATTTTCTAAATTGGATGGAATTAAAAAAGTAAGAATGCTTCCAACACTCCAACTATTTAAGATTGGAGTCAAATTAGATATGGTTGATGAAAAAAAACATGAGATTAAACCATCTGAAGAGAAGAAAAAAATAGTTGATGAAAAATTTACTCCGACAGAAGAAGATAAAGAATTCATAAGACAATTACAAAAAGATATTGAGATAGTAGATCAGCCATTTCTAACACCTGCACAGAATTTAGGAATTAGTGAGGAGGAGGTTTTTGAAAAATTACATGCTTATGAAAATATTGGAGTCATGAGAAGATTTGCTGCGATCCTTCGTCATAGGGAAGCAGGGTTTACAGCTAATGGAATGATTGTTTGGAAGGTCCCAGAAAAGAGGATTAAAGACGTTGGTGAGAAGCTAGGAGCATTTCCACAAGTTAGTCATTGCTATGAGAGACCAGTTTATCCTGATTGGCCATATAATGTATTTTCAATGATTCATTGCAAATCATTTGATGAGGCAGGACAGATGGCAAAAGATATTCAAAAACAGATTGATGTTCAGGAGTACAAAATTCTCTTTAGTTCCAGGGAATTCAAAAAAACTAGAGTAGAGTATTTTGTTGAACACGAATTTGAGATTGAAGAAACTATACCTGCTTAGGAATTATATTCTATCGAAGTGATTACAGAGTATGTCTAATTTCCCTATTAGAAGGCTTAGACGACTAAGAAAAACTGAAAAAATCAGAGATCTTGTGCAAGAAACTTCACTATCCCCAAGAGATTTAATTTGTCCAGTATTTGTTGAAGAAGGAATTCAGACTAAAAAACAAATTCAGTCCATGCCAGCGATAGAAAGAATGCCATTGTCTGATATTGTAAATGAGGTAGATGCAATAGCAGAATTAGGTATTCCGGCTGTAATGCTTTTTGGTATTCCCCAGAATAAGGATAACGAAGGAACTTCTGCATATGTTGATCATGGGATTGTTCAAAAAGCTATTTCAGAGATAAGGAAAAATTTTGGTGATAAAATTGTAGTTATGTCAGATGTCTGCCTTTGTCAATATACATCATCAGGGCATTGTGGTTTGGTAAAGGGTGAAGTCATAGATAATGACTCTAGCATTGCTACACTATCAAAGATTGCAGTTAGCCAAGCAAGAGCTGGGGTGGATGTTGTATCACCATCAGCAATGATGGATGGACAAGTAGCAGCGATTAGAAGCAGTTTGGATGATGCAGGATTTTCCGATGTTGCCATAATGTCACACTCTGCAAAACATAGATCAACTTTCTATTCACCATTTAGAGATGCAGCAGAATGTGCACCAAAATTTAGTGATAGACGAACTTATCAAGTTCCGTTTACAAATCCAAGAGAAGCAATGCGAGAAGTTGAGACAGATATCAACGAGGGGGTTGATATTGTAATGATCAAGCCTGCATTAACATATCTTGATTTAATTTCAGAAACTAAGAGGAGGTTTAACGTACCAGTATCCGCTTATAGTGTATCTGGTGAATACGCGTTAGTAAAAGGTGCTGCGATGCAAGGATGGATAGATGAAGAAGGTATGACAAAAGAAATACTTTACTCGATTAAACGTGCAGGTGCCGATATGATTGTAACATATTTTGCTAAATCAATTGCACCAAATCTGTAGAATACGGAATGAGAGAAGAACAAAGATTTGAGATTGAACGTGCGCTAGATCTTTTACCGCACGTTGTAGGAGGTAGTTGGGCCATGGTATGGTTCAGGATTAAAGGTGTAAGAAATCCTACTGAAACAGAATTTAGGGACAAGGTTATAGAATTTTTCTCAACAATAAAACCATTATTTAATTCACTAAAAGATGATGAATCCCTTAGTGAAATCAATTCATACATAGATAACAGATTAAAAAATGAAATGAAGAAAATTAGATTAGGAGAAAATAAGGAAATTGAAAAAAGATATCAAAGATATATCAACTACGGTTAGATCTCTTCTTTCAATCTAGCTAGATAGTGTTTCAACACTTTAGTTCGTTTTTTGGCTTCAATTTTTCCTGTTTTTGTATTCATGATACTTTCAAGAACAAGTAATTTTTTGAAAAAATGATCTAATGCCCATTTTTTGTCATTAGGCTTTCTCGTTTTGGAAAAAGGATCATCTGGTTCATAAAATTCTCTATTTTTAGATCCGCTAACGGAGAAAACTCTTGCTATTCCTATAGCACCTATAGCATCTAGTCTATCTGCATCCTGTAAAATTTTTCCTTCAATACTTTTAGAAACTATACCCTTAGTAAAACTATGATTCATTATTGCCTCATTTACAATTGCAATATCATTTGCAGAAAATTTTAATTTCTTAAGAATTAATGAAGCCTTTTTGGCGCTGAGATCAGCCGATGATTTGGTGCGTTTATCTGATTGTGTTTTCTTAACTATGTCGTGTAATAGAACTGATGCTAAAACTAATTCTCTGTTAGATTTTTCCGTTTTACATATTTTTTCTGCATTTTTATACACTCTCATTATATGTGCAAAATCATGCGCTGGATCATTTTCTGTATAAATTTTTTTCACATAGTTTCTAAGATATTCTAACTCATTCAAAACTTCCACAACTTAGGTCTATTCAACTTAAACTTTCTTTTTGTTAATAAAAGATTCCAATTAATGCAAGTAAAAAATACTACTACACCGATTCCTAGGACATCAGCTATAATTATTCCTATATATCTTTCTTCAAATAATTCAATGAACGGTGTTAGAACAACCGTACTTATTGTTATCATAATATAATATGAAATAACACGACCTGCCCAAAATCCTACATACAGACCAAAACTTTTAGCATTGAGTAATCCATATGTCACAAATAACATATTACTTGGTAATGGTGTTGCAGCAAAAAGAAACGATGTGATAATATAACCAAACTTTTTTAGACTTAGAAATTTTCCAATTGCTTCTAAATTTGATTTCTGCTCACTACCTACAAATTTTCTAAATATACCACTGATAGATTTCAATAGGAACCTTCCAATTGTGGCACCAGTTGCACCAACTAGGGCTAAAACCAATGGATCAAGTAAAGGATCTATTATAGAAAATGTAGATAATATGATCCAAGTTGGTGGCATTAGTAATGGTGCTGCGTTGACTGCTATCAATAGTAAAAATATTCCTAGGTAAGAATACTCACTAATTATTTCAAACAAGTCTGACATGAAGCAATTTGACTATCTTAACATCTAAATCCTTGTCTAAGTATGACAGAAAAAATGAATCAAAGATACAAAATACTTAAATCAAAAAATACAATATTTTTCCTGTGTCTGGTAAATCATGGAAATGTTTTAGATGCAATTTAATATTCAAAGATTCTAAACATGCAGAATTACATGAAGAAATAACAAAACACAAAGTTACTTCTGTTAAAATATTAAGTATATAATCAAAATCCAGGCAATTTTATAAAATGGAGGGGGTGGGATTCGAACCCACGAACTCCTAAGAGAAAGGATATCTTATACAGATCTTGAGTCCTTCTCGGTTGACCGGGCTTCGATACCCCTCCAATAGAATTAATTTTAAAAATTTAGCATATAACTTATCCTGCAAAATTTTTTTACCAACAAAGAAATTCAGCGTAAAAATCTTTTTGATACCAATGAAAAAATCTAAAAAACAAAGTTTATAATCATTTTAACAATTTTTAAATTAATGACAACAATTAGTGAAGCACACAATATGAGATCAGGAATCAATGTACAAGGAAAGGTTGAACGTAAAGAAGAAGTTCGAACTGTAAATACAAAAGCAGGTGGAACTGTTGATGTTGCAAATGCATTCCTTGTTGATGACTCTGGTGAAATCAAACTCACACTATGGGCAGATGACGCAAAAAACATCAAAGATGGTGATGAAATAAAAATTGAAAATGGTTACACCAATGAATTCAAAGGTGAAGTTCAACTAACTAAAGGCAAATATGGAAAGCTTGAAGTAGTTACTGGTTAAAAAATATAATTTAATTATCTTCTATTTTTTTTCTTAGCTTTTGCTTTTTTTGGTTTAGCTTTTGCTTTTTTTGGTTTAGCTTTTGCTTTTTTTGGTTTAGCTTTTGCTTTTTTTGGTTTAGCTTTTGCTTTTTTTGGTTTAGCTTTTGCTTTTTTTGGTTTAGCTTTTGCTTTTTTTAATTTAGCTTTTGCCTCAGCCCTTGCTTTTGCTTTTTTTAATTTAGCTTTTGCCTCAGCCCTTGCTTTTGCTTTAGCACGTTTTCTTAATAGTTCAGATAATTCAGATGATATTTTGGCTAGTTTAGTTTTTGTCAAATCCTCACGCAATTTACTAGAGGTATATTTTTTTGCAGTAGTTTCAAGTTTATTTTTACTATTCTTTACCAAATTTACTAATTCAGGTTTTGATTCCAAATTCTTTTTGATTTTGTGCGAAATTTTAGATTTTGAGTTACTAACGTCATCAATAATCTGAGTTAATTTTTTCTCCATTGATGCCCTCTGTTTTATTTCATTTTTGGTTTCATCAATAACTCCCATTATGATCCTAATTCGTGATAGTGTACCTTGTTTTTCTTCTTCAGTATTTGAAAAATCTATCTCACTTTCTAATTGTTCTTTATTTTGAGTTTCAAAGTCTAATCTTTCTTGCGCTGACTTTTTTAGTCTTTGAACACTTTCAAGTTGAGCAATTTTTTGATTAAGTGTTTGACTAAAATCTTCAATCTGTATACGTGATGAATTTACTCTTTTCTCTAAAGAAGTTAATGTTGAAGAATACTTTCTAGAAGTGAATTTTGCCTTTTTGAATTGTTTTTCACTTAAACGTCTTATTTTGCTTATTTCTTGTTTTTGTTTTGCAAGTTTTTTTACACCAGATGTTAGTGTTCCCATAAAAAATTCACATTTTTTCCTTTCCTTAAAGGCGGTGAATGTCAGGTTTTGACTCTTCTGTAAAGATTTTTGACCAATTTTGGAAAAAATAATATTTAGCCTAATGAAAAATCATATTATGGATTTTCATCCTTCACAGATTCCTATATCAAAAACATTTGTTCTAAAGGATGAAAAAGATGCAACTGAGGCAGCGTATGAGATGACGAACATTGGTTTTACTACAGAGGATAAAGGTTTCAAAGTTTTAATGCCAAAAGATGATGAAAGAAAAGCTAAAAGAATTGGATATACGGTTACCACCACGGTAACATACGCATTACGTCAGGCAGAACAAGATCGAAGTGTAAAATACTGGACTTATCACGAAGATGAAGATCACTATGCTATAGTTTTCATTAATCATCAAATTCTAGAAAAGTTAGGTTTTAGTTGAGTTAAAAATTTGATGTAACTTTAGTTTGTTGGATACTATACCAGCAAGAAATATTCCTAATACTGTTCCACCAATTACATCTAATGGATAATGCTGCAAAACGTAAACTCTACTAAAACAAATTAAGATTGGATATAGCCAAATCAGATTACACCAACCAGGATACCTTTCTGACAATGCATAGACAAGAACAAACGCAAACATTGCTGCCCTAGCTGCATGACCAGATGGAAATCCAGCAGTCCAGCTTTTTCCTTCACAAAACAGTGAAAAGCTATCAGGTTCAATTTTTATTGGTAATTCAGTGCCTTCCCATGTCAAGAATGGTCTGTCACGATCAACTCCACATTTGATATACCCAGTTAGTATTGTTGAAATAACTAGAAGAATTAAAAGTGTCATACCAATCCTTCTTGTTCGTCGTATGATAAGTAAAATAACACTAAATGGTAACATGACAAAAACATTACCTGATTCTGTAATCAGCCATACACCAAGATCTATGACATAATTTCCAGATGCGTTCTGTACTGATTCCATAAATTGTTTTTCAGATTCAAATGTGACTTGTGAAAGCGCGACAATTGTACATATCAAGAATGCTGCTAATAGTAAAAAAAATGGTCTAGAGCGAATTCCAAATAAGATGTTTTGCAATTTTCTATCTCAATTGTTTTTGTTCACTCTCTTATAATATGTGAACTATCAATCTATGAGTGTGTTAATAAAAATCTGATCGGATAAACGAATTTTAACTGGACTGAAAAAGACACAATGTGAAGATTAGGACATTAGATGACTTTGAAATTAAAGGCAAAAAAATCCTACTTAGAGTCGACATGAATGTACCAATTGATCCTGAAACAAAACAAATAACTGGTAACAGAAGAATCGAAGAGGTTTCTACTACAATCAAAGCATTGGATGGTGCAAAAATTGTTGTTATTTCACATCAAGGTAGAGTAGGAAGAGATGATTTTGTTGGAATGGAAAATCACGCAAAAGAATTAGAGAAGTGTTGTGGTAAAAAAGTAAAATTTGTTTGTGACGTCATCGGAACTCTCGCACAAAATGAAATTAAAAATATGAGTGGAGATGAAATTCTTCTTTTAGATAACTTAAGATTATGTGCTGAAGAAAATTATGAGTTTTCACTGAAAGAAAGTGCAGAAACTATGATGGTTCAGAGGTTAAAGGATCTCTTTGATTTGTTTGTACTTGATTCTTTCCCAAGTGCACATAGAACACATCCATCACTAGTTGGTTTTGCTCAGGTTCTTCCAACATGTGCTGGAAAATTAGTAGAGAAGGAAGTCAAGCAATTAGAGAATGTCTTGACTGTTGCAAAATCACCGTTTGTATTAGTTTTAGGTGGTTCAAAAGTGGATGACAGATTGAATGCAATAAAGATGCTAATAGAAAAAGAAAGAGCAGATCATGTCTTACTGACTGGTCTAATAGCAAATGTCTTTCTTCGTGCACAAGGTAGAATTAAGTTTCCATTAAACGTAAAAGATGAAGATAAACTTGTCTCGGATGCACACTCACTTATTGGTGAGCACCCAGATGTTTTTTCAACTCCTGTAGATATAGCCGTAGATAGTAATGGAAAAAGAATAGAAATTGATGTTAGAGATTTGCAAAAGGATGACCAAATTTTTGATATTGGTGAAAAAACGGTGGAACATTATTCAAAACTTATTTCAGGCGCAGGTACGGTTTTCATTAGTGGCCCTGCAGGCTATTTTGAGAAGGAGAATTTTCAATTTGGGACAAAA
>Ga0315327_10001096_pt1 | contig 13912 bp, 9 predicted proteins | sample M110032315metaG_FD_203460 | JGI IMG/M metagenome (GOLD analysis project Ga0315327, IMG submission 203460) | Ammonia-oxidizing marine archaeal communities from Monterey Bay, California, United States - M1 100m 32315 | ecosystem: Environmental > Aquatic > Marine > Coastal | place: USA: California... | reverse complement strand
GTTGACGGATTACGTGGTGGAGCATAGTTTTACTCATGTCGAATTGATGCCAGTTGCTGAACATCCGTTTGACGGTTCCTGGGGGTATCAAGTAACTGGGTACTTCGCTCCGACGCAGCGGTTTGGGTCGCCGGATGATTTTAAGGCTTTCGTCGATCATTTGCACCGGAATGGAATTGGCGTGATCGTCGATTGGGTGCCGGCTCATTTTCCGCGCGACACGTTCGCTTTGGCGACTTTCGATGGGACTCATTTGTACGAGCACGAGGATCCGCGGTTGGGAGCGCATCAGGATTGGGGGACCTTGATTTTCAATTTCGGGCGCCATGAAGTGAAGTGCTTTCTCGTCGCGAATGCTCTGGCTTGGCTAGATTACTTCCATATAGATGGTTTGCGAGTCGATGCAGTCGCATCGATGCTGTATTTGGACTATTCTCGAGAAGAAGGGGAGTGGATTCCTAATAAATACGGTGGTAATGAGAATTTGGAGGCGATTGAGTTCTTAAAAGAGGTCAATAGCTGCGTTCATAAATACTACCCAGGGACCCTTATGATCGCAGAAGAATCGACTTCCTTTGCCGGGGTGACGAGATCGCCCGAAGAAGGGGGGCTAGGATTCGATCTGAAGTGGAACATGGGTTGGATGCATGACAATCTTAGCTACTTTGAAAAGGATCCGATTCACCGCAAGCATCATCAGGGCGATTTGACTTTCGGTATGCTGTATCAATATGCGGAGAAATTCGTTACCGTATTCTCGCATGATGAAGTGACGCATGGGAAGCAGTCTATGTTGATGAAGATGGCAGCAGGTTCTATCTCGGAAAAGTCGCAGACTCTGAGAGCTCTGTATGGACATATGTGGGCTTATCCAGGGAAGAAGCTTTTGTTTATGGGGAGCGAGTTCGGTCAGTCGGAAGAATGGGCCTATGCAGGTCAGCTTCAGTGGCATTTAAATGAATACAAGGATCATTCGGGAATCTCTTTGCTTATCAAAGATCTCAATCGCTTGTATCGCCACGAGCCGGCTTTAGCGGAAACGGACTTTGATGAAAGTAGCTTTCGCTGGATTGCTTGCTGGGATTCGGAAGCGGGAGCTATTAGTTATTCGCGTACGGCTTCGGACGGACACAATCGCGTGATGATCGTCGCTCATTTTACGCCAGTCGAGCGTCGTAATTACCGAATCGGAGTGCCGTGTTCGGGATTCTGGCGTGAGATCCTAAATACGAATTCCAGTTTCTATGGGGGCGATGATGCCGGCAACGGTTCTGGGATTACCTCTGAAGCGATCCCGTTTGACGATTGCGATCACTCGGCGGAATTTGTTTTACCGTCGTGTTCGACCATGATTTTCAAGTGGGAAGAACGAGGCTAGCTTGTTCTTGAGCCAAAAAAGAAGCCCTTTGGAGCTTCCTTAAATAAGGTAGAGTTTATTCAGCGAGAAAGCGCTTACTTGAATTCTTGGGTACGCGATTCGAGTGTTTTTTCCATTTGGTCGACTTGGATTGAAATCGAGTGTTGTACAATCGATTCGTAGTCGCCTTTGTGCTCGATGGTGCCGATCGTAAGCGGTCTTCAGTCGCGGAAGCCTTGCAAGGCGTCTTGGCGTTCAAAGTGAGCTGACCGCGTTTTGCGGGTTTACCGTCAGCGGGGCTCGCCCATTGGCGGGTTAGCTTCGAGTTAGGGTAATGGGCTTCACGTTCCCGTTGGATTTGAATTTGTTGAAGTGGTTGTTGTGTGTTCATAGCTAGTTGAATTGAAGGTATCCTAGGATATGGACCGTTAGGTTGAAAGACCTGAAGGTATCAGGGGAGTATGAACGAAACTTCGGAAGAGGTCTTAGGTAGTAGAGTTAAAGTTGTTGTGAATTTGGTAGCTTAGAAATACCTTGGGGATTGCGTTGGGGATTCTTTATTTACAATTCTATTTTTGAGTAAATTATTCAGGAAAAGAGGTCGAATTGGTCGTCTTTGGTTGCAACTTGAATTTTCTTGCGCGGCTTCGCTTTTGGAGTCGGCGAGCTGACAGTCACGGTGGCGTCATCCGATTCTAGCTTTTGAAGAATTTCTTTGGCGCGATTGATTACATTCGCGGGGAGTCCGGCTAGCCTAGCTACTTGGATCCCATAGCTTCGATCGGCGGCGCCGCGGACGACTTGGCGCACGAAAACGATGTCATCGTTCCATTCTTTTACCGCCACGGAGAAATTGTTGAGGCGCCCTAGGTGCTTGTCGAGTTGGGTCAGTTCTTGGTAGTGAGTCGCGAATAAGGTTTTAGGGCCGGCGGTATCGTTTTGATGGAGGTGTTCTATGACGGACCATGCGATGCTTAGACCATCGTAGGTACTGGTGCCGCGGCCGATTTCGTCGAGGATAATGAGACTGTGTGGCGTAGCGTTATTGAGGATATTGGCGGTTTCATTCATTTCGACCATGAACGTCGAGTTCCCGCGGGCTAGATCGTCGCTAGCTCCGACCCGCGAGAAAATTCGATCGACCAATCCAATTCGGGCAGAGCTTGCCGGTGTCCAGCTACCGACTTGAGCGAGCAGAGTGATAAGCGCGATTTGGCGAATGAAGGTGCTCTTGCCCGCCATGTTGGGTCCGGTGATCAAATGTATTTGGCTTTCGGATGCGCTTAGTTCCACATCGTTGGGGACGAAAGCGTGGCTGCTGGCGAGTCCGGCCGAGTCTTCTTTGAGCATTTGCTCTACGACTGGGTGACGTCCTTGTTGGATTTCGATCGAGTCAGAATCGTCTAGGATGGGTTTGCAATAGTTCCAGAGGCGTGCCAATTCCGCCCATCCGCAAAAGACATCCAATTCCGCAAGGGCGGAAGCGGTTTGGGTGAGTGCGGGCGATTCTTCAAGAATCGCTGTGACAAGTCCGGCGAAGAGCTCTTGTTCTCGGCGTTTACTATTCTCCTCGGCGTGTAGGATTTCCTTTTCCTTTTCCTTTAAGCTATCGGTGACAAAACGCTCGCCGTTCACCATTGTTTGCTTTCGTATGTAATCTTTGGGTACATTTCCGAGGTTGGATTTTGAGATTTCTATGAAGTAGCCGAAAGCGTTGTTGAACTTGATTTTGAGATTCTTGATGCCGGTTCGGGCACGCTCTTCGGTTTCGAGGTTGGCGAGCCAGAGTTTATTGCCTGTGGTGAGCGAGAGCATCTCGTCTAGTGATTCGTCGTAACCTTGAGCCATGTAGTCGCCATCGTTTAAATTGTTAGGCAACTCGTCTTTGAGAGCTTTGTTAAGCAGTTCGGCCAGGTGCGGTAGGGAGTGGAGTTTGTTGGATATAGCGTCGATCGCGGTTCCGACGAATGGATTTAGCGAATTTAAAATCTCCGGAAGTTGGTTGAGCGAATCGCGAATTCCTCCGAGTTCACGAGGATTTCGTAGTCGGTTTTGCATGCGACCGAGGATGCGTTTGATGTCGCGAACCGATTTTAGCAGGTCCTGAATTTCGTATACCGCCATGGGAGCTCCCACGAATTCGCCAATACTATCTTGGCGGCGATTGAGTTCGGCTAGATTGCGTTCGGGAGCGATGAGCCATTGCTCGAGCTGGCGGGCTCCCGCGGCTGTGTTTGTTTTGTTGATTGCTTGAAGTAGGCTACCGTCACGGGTGCCGCGCATCGATTTGAAGATTTCCAGATTGCGGAGCGTTGCCGGATCGATGAGTAGAGTGATTTCGGTGCTGTATTCACGAATTGTAGACAAATTTTCTGGCTTTGCGCGAAGGTTTTCAGTGACGTAGTAGAGGAGGGCTCCAGCGCATCCGAGCGCGGCGTGCTTCTTTTCAATACCGAATCCTTCAAGGTTTATTACCCCTAGGGTGTCCATGACGCTTTGAGCTCCCGAATCGATGTCGAATTGAAAACCGGGCATTTCCGTGACGGAACGGGTGACGAGAAAGTGGATTAGTTCGTCGTGGACGCTGCCGTCGTGGGCTTGAGCTCGCCAACGGTTTTCTTCGCCTTCGATGATAAGCATTTCCGCAGGATCGATGGATGTGAGAACCGGCATGAGGTCGTCGACGCTCTTTCCTTTGGCAATTTGGAATTCGCCGGTCGAGAGGTCGAGCCAAGCTAGGCAAACTCCTTGCGAATCGCTTTCGAATGCTGCGAGGTAGTGGTTTCGACTGGATTCGAGTTGGTTGTCCTCGATAGTCGTGCCCGGCGTTAGTATACGGGTGAGGGCGCGTTTGACGAGTTTGCCGGGTTGGGGCGTTTCGACTTGGTCGCAAATGGCGACCTTTTTTCCGGCTTGAAGGGCTTTGCCTATATATTGCTCGGCTGCGTGGTAGGGAATGCCGGCCATGAAGTAGCCGCTACGTTTGGTTAGCGTGATACCGAGGATTTGAGAACCGAGTTCGGCGTCTTCGTGGAACATCTCATAGAAGTCGCCTAGTCGGAAAAGCAGCAGCGTGTCGGCCGCGAGGCCACGCTTAACCTCGAAGTACTGCTGCATCATGGGGGTGATTTTCTTTTTGTCCATAATCGGAAAGACGCACTTTAATTAGGACGGTAAGCAATCTCGGGCGGATTGGGGTCGCAAGAAAAAAGAGGGCGTAAAGAGAATTGACTAGGCGTTCGCGCTAGGGATGACTCGTACGTATTGAAATGGAGCTATTTTTTCGTGAATATGGGGAGCCCGCTAAACCGCCTTTAATTGTGTTTCATGGATTGCTCGGGTCTTCGCGAAATTGGCAGGCGGCCGGCACGGATTTAGGGCGTTTTTTTCGGGTGTATTGTCTTGATTTGCGAAATCACGGAAAGTCGCCGCATGCGTTTCCGCATTCCTATCGGGCAATGATGAATGATGTATTCCGGTGGATGGACGTACAGGGTTTGGGGTCGAGTCACTTTTTGGGTCATTCCATGGGTGGAAAACTGGCTATGAAAATCGCCTGCGAACGGCCAGAGCGTTTGCGGTCGCTGGTCGTGGTGGATATCGCTCCGAAGAGGTATCCGAATTCTCACGACTCAGAGTACGAAGCGATGCGGCTAATTGATTTGTCGGCTCTTCCATCGCGAATGGCGGCGGATCGTTTTTTGGCCGACGCCGTGCCTGACCGGGGAAAACGGCAGTTTCTATTGACGAATTTGGCGAAACGAGAGGATGGAAATGGGTTTCGCTGGATTGTGAATTTGGACGCGCTAGAAAAGAATCAGCGAGAAATCGAAGAGTCGCCGATTGGACCGGATCACCTGTTCGAGGGGAGAACGTTGTTTATTGTCGGGGGGCGTTCGGATTATTTCGACGAGAGTGATAATTCTTTGGTTGGGCGGAGTTTCCCTAATGCGATTGTGAAAAGAATTGAGGAAAGCGGGCACAATCCGCATTTCGAGTTTCGCGAGGAATTCGTTTCGCTCGTTGCTAAATTCTCCAAACCCACCGAAGGTGGTTGAGTCATGGAATATGCGGTATTGCTAAAGGGACTCTTATTTGTCGCGGCTTTGTTCGACGGGATCTATTTGGGGGTGCTCGTGCACGAGATGGGTCATGCTTTGGTAGCGTTATTGGCGACTCGGCAATCGATTGCGCTTCAAGTTGGGACAGACGATCGAAATGTTCGGTTTTCGGTTGGGAGGCTGACGGCGTTTTTGGGTTTGGCCGGGTTCCGTTATGGAGCAACGCAGTATGATCGAAGTCGAGAGTCGGTTCGAGTTCAACGCTGGGTTATAGCGGGAGGACCGATTGCTTCGTTGTGCGTGACGGTTGGGCTGGGCTTGAGTCTTTGGCGCTTCGAGCCGTGGTCTTGGATTTGGGTGGCCTTGTTTGCCTTCTTCGTAGCGAATTTCAGGATACTAATCGTTTCGCTCTGGCCGATCGAACATCCCTCTCCAGATGGAAGTGGCGCGGTTTGGCTGAGCGATGGCTTGGACTTTTGGCGAGTAGGCAGGCATTAGGGAGCGATGGATGGAGTGTCTATCGAGGCACGGCGCGAGTGCCGGCCAAACAGTTTGAGTGTTTTAGTATTCGATTAGGGAATCGAGGGGGACTGTGAAGAGTGCTCGGTCCTCGTTTGCGATTAGGAGCTCCTCAGGCGATGCCCAACAGATGGCTTCGCATTGTCCAGCTTGGATTGAAAGCATTTTTCCGGGCCCGTCGAGGAAGTTGTCGGATTGGTTAGGACGGGTAAAAACCCAAATGCTTCGGTTTGTGAGGATGGCTAATTGGAGGCCTTCGGGGGAGGCTTCGGCGGCGGTAACTCGCGGGCCGATGTCGAATTGTCCGATTTGCACGGGGTGATTTATTTGGTTGGATTCGAGGTTTTCGAATCGGTAGAGGCGTGTGATTGTTTCTCCGAGGCTTTTGGAGAGAATGTGGAGGTGCCCATTTGCCCAGAAGAGAGCTTCGCAATCGTAAATCCGTTTCGCTGGGGGAAATTCAGTTTGCTCGGAATACGCGAATCGATAAGCGGCCGATTTGCCGACTGAACGAGTCGTGGTATCAAGGGGTTCTGTTATCTCATAGATGGTTAGGTCACGGCGGTTGTTCTCGAAATTGCCGAAGTCGCCGATGTAGAGATTCCCGGAATTGTCGGTGGTAATATCTTCCCAATCTACGTTAGGCAATTCGGTGGGGAATGCGGCGAGGAGTTCTCCTTGTTTGTTGATAGCGTAGAGTTGGGAGCTTCCATTGGAGTCGTTGTGAACCCAATAGGCGTCAGCGCCGAGGCGGCTTTGGGCTATCCCGCTGCATTCCCGAATTTCGAGAACTTGGATTTTTGCGAAGGGCTCGAGTTTGGCAGCCGAACTATGGTTGCAGAGGGTGCCGAGGCTTACGAGAGCTAGGCATGAGTGGATAATTTTATTAGGTAAGCAATGTGGCATGCTAAATGCAGAGAATCGTTTCAAGATTGCATCTTAAACTCAATGACGTACTCAACAAATCTCCAAATGAGCGAATCGCAAATTAAGAACAGTCAGTTCACGGTGCTGGTCGTCGACGATGATGATGAGATTCGCTATTCCTTGGGACGTGTTCTGGGTAACCAGGGTTACCAGATCGATACGGCCGCCAGCGGCGAGGAGGGGATTGAGAAAGTGAAGCACGGTCCGTCGCCTGATTTGATTTTTATGGATATCCGGATGGGCGGGATCACTGGTTTGGAGACGTTGCAGCATATGCGGTCGATTGATTCGAATTTGCAGATCATCCTAATGACTGCGTTCGGGACGGCTCAGACGGCGATTGAGGCAATGAAGTTCGGGGCGCACGATTACGTGATGAAACCTTTCGATCCGGAGAAGGTTATCAGCTTGGCTTCAATCGCGATTGATGCGTCAAGGGATTTACGAACAGTTTCGAAGCCGAGCAAGAAGGTTAACAACGAGGATTATAAGGAGGGCATCGTTGGTAAGTCGGCGCCGATTCAGGAGGTTTTTAAGATTATCGGACAGGTAGCTGCGAGCGATGCGACGGTTTTGGTGACTGGCGAAAGCGGAACAGGCAAGGAATTGATCGCAAACTGCATTTTTCAGCATAGCTTGCGATCGGGAGGTCCGTTCATGGCTGTAAATTGCGCAGCGATTCCGGAGAATCTGATCGAAAGTGAGCTATTTGGTCACGAAAAGGGCAGTTTTACTGGGGCGACATCGCAAAGAATAGGCAAATTTGAGCAGTGCGATCGTGGAACGATCTTTTTGGACGAGATCGGAGATATGTCTCTGGCCACACAGACCAAGATCTTGCGGGTTTTGCAAGATGGGGAGATCCAGCGCGTTGGCGGTTCGGAAACGATCAAGGTGGACGTACGCGTTTTAGCTGCGACGAACAAGGATCTGGAGACGATGGTTCGCGAGAAGGAGTTTCGAGAGGATTTGTATTATCGCCTCAATGTGTTTCGGATCCGGGTTCCATCGCTTAGAGAGCGTTCGGAGGACGTTCCGGACATAGTGGATTTTATGTTGCAGAAACTGGTTAAGGAACGGAAAGCGAAGGCGACGCGTTTATCCGAAGAAGCGATGGCGACCTTGTCGCGGTATTCTTGGCCAGGCAACGTGCGGGAATTGGGCAACGTGGTTTACCACAGCGCCGTAGTAGCCCAGGGAGGAGTGATCTTGGTTAAGGATTTGCCTGATACGCTTTTGACTGGCGGTGTAATCCAGCCAGTAGCGACGCAGGGTTCGATAGGGCTGGTTAATCCGGAAAACGTGGTTATTAGGGATCTCGATTTGCCGTCGCCGGTCGATCCAGTTTCGACAGGGCCTCAATCTTTGGCGGATACGTTCGATTTCGTATATGAGGAAGTGAAGGCTCGGGAGGGCAAGCGCATCCTGACGTTTATAGAAAAGCAAATGATTCAGCGGGCCATCGCGGATACCGGCGGCAATCAGGCTCGCGCTGCGGAGATATTGGGAATCACGCGGAATACGTTGAGAAAGCGCCTGGACGAGTACGCTAGCGATGTCTGAGAGATCTATTTGATTCCTGCGTAGAGGCTTCGCCGAAAGCGGTCTTCGTTTGCAAGAATCGCCAAGCTAATCGGAAAGGCTTGCATCGAGATCGGCTTTTGTTTGGCAGATAGGGTATGAAGATCGCATTGATGTTTTCTGGGCAAGGCGCCCATAAGGTGGGAATGGGCAAGAACCTGTATGAGAACAGCTCCCTGGCTCGGGATCTCTTCGATCGGGCGGACGCGTTGTTGGGTTGGAAACTTTCGGAGTATTGTTTCGAAGGGCCCGAGGAAAAATTGACGGAAACCGGGGTGTGCCAGCCTGCTTTGTTCCTGCACGGATATACGGTATTTAAGTTGATGCAAGAGCGAGGGGCGATTGATGACGCCTCGGTCGCGATGGGATTGAGCTTAGGCGAAGTGACCGCGCTCGCTGCTGCTGGCGTTTACGATTTTGAAACAGGTCTGAAGATTGTAGCCGAGCGAGGTCGGCTCATGCAGGAAAGTTGCGAATCGAGCGATGGTTCGATGGCGGCGATTATTGGGGTGGATCGTGAAACCGTGGCGGCGTTTTGCGTGGAGCAAGATGTGGAAATGGCTAATTTGAATTGCCCGGGCCAAATTGTGATCTCTGGGGAATCGGCAAAAATCGCCGCGGCGTTAAAGGCAGGTAAAGAGCGCGGATTTCGCCGGGTGATGCCATTGAACGTAGCCGGTGCCTATCATAGTCGCTTGATGCGCCCTGCTTATGAGCCTTTCGGAAATTTCCTGGCAGATATTCCGCTAAGGTCGCCTGAATACACGGTATATTCGACTTCTACGGGTAAAACGATTTCCGAACCGGAGGATATTCGCAAAGCTCTCGTTTCCGCTTTGGTTTCCCCTGTATACTGGGAGGATTGCATGGTGGCTGCGGCGGCAGATGGGGCGGACATGTTTTACGAATTGGGCGTCAACGGCATTCTTAAAGGCCAGCTGCGTCGTACGAATAAGGACTTGGCGAGCGAGAGTTTCGAGACCTGGGCGGATATCGAAGGAGCGAAGTAGGCAAAGGGTTATCAGTCTTTTCAAGAGGACTTGCGAAAATATCCACATCGCGGCTTGAAAGCCGCGAGAGGAGTGAGCAAGTTCTTGCGCTCTCATGGAAACGGACCACAAACGCAATTTTAGTATTATAGCCCATGTCGACCATGGGAAGACGACTTTGTCGGACCGTTTACTCGAATATACATCGACAGTAACGGAGCGGGTTTTGACCGAGCAGCATCTGGATTCGATGGACTTGGAGCGCGAGCGCGGGATCACGATTAAGAGCCATCCGGTTACCATGGCCTACAAGGCCGATGATGGGGAGTTGTATCAGTTGAACCTGATGGACACTCCAGGGCATGTTGATTTTTCGTATGAAGTATCGCGGAGTTTGGCGGCCTGCGAAGGGGCTTTGCTGTTGATAGACGCGGCTCAGGGCGTGGAGGCTCAGACCGTTGCCAATGCGAATTTGGCGGTTGAGCAAAAACTGACGATCATCCCGGTCATAAATAAGATTGATTTGCCTAGCGCGAATTTGGATCTTTGTCTGAAGCAACTGGAAGACCTTTTGGCGATTCCGGCTGAGGAAGCAATTCTAGCGAGCGCCAAGAATGGTATCGGAATCAAGGAGATTCTCGAAGCGATCACCAAGCGGGTCCCGGGGCCGCGTTGGTCGGAAGTGAAGGAAACGCGGGTGGGGGTTTTCGATTCTGTTTACGATGCCTATCGCGGAGCGATCATTTACGCGCGTTCGTTTTCAGGCGAGCTGAAACGTGGCGATAACATCATGATGATGAGTGATGCCACGCGCGCAGAGGTCAAAGAAGTGGGTGTGTTTACGCCGTCAATGCAGAAGACGGAATCGTTGAAGGCGGGTGACGTTGGTTATCTCGTCTGCAATATTAAGAATGTTGCCGATATTAAAATTGGCGACACGATAACGCATTACCACAATCAAGCGAAGGAAATGCTTCCCGGTTATCAGGAAGTTCGGCCATTGGTCTTTTCTGGTATTTACCCTGTCGATACAAATGAATTTGAGAAGCTCAAGGCGGGCATGGGCAAACTTCAGCTTAACGACGCGGCGTTCAGTTATCAGGCTGAAAGTTCGATGGCTTTAGGTTTTGGATTTCGCTGCGGTTTTCTTGGATTGCTGCACATGGAGATTATCCAGGAGCGCGTTCGTCGAGAGTACGATGTGGAGATTATTTCGACGTATCCAAGTGTTATTTACAAAGTGGAGAAGGCGAATGGCGATGTTATCGAAGTGGATAATCCGATCAATTTGCCGGACCCTTCTGCGATTGAACGAATCCTGGAACCGACGATTAGGGCGACGATTCACGTGCCGAACGAGTCGATCGGAGACATTTTAAATCTCGTCATGGACAAGCGCGGGGTCTGCGATCACACGGAGACTTTGGATGAGAATCGCCTCATGATCGTTTGTAATTTGCCTCTGAACGAGATCCTGGTTGATTTTAATGATCGCTTGAAAAGTATCACCCGTGGATACGGCTCAATGGACTACGAGTTGGATGAGTATCGGGAGTCGAAGCTGGTGAAAATGGATATTATGGTAAATGCCGATCCGGTAGATGCCTTCTCGTCAATCGTTCATCAGGATAAAGCCCGCGAAAAGGGAAAGCTTTTGTGCGACAAGCTAGCTGATATTATCCCGATGCATTTGTTCAAGATTGCGGTACAGGCGGCAGTTGGGGGCAATATCATTGCTCGGGCAAACGTAAGAGCAATGCGTAAGGATGTTACCGCGAAGTGTTATGGCGGCGATATTTCGCGCAAGCGCAAGTTGCTCGATAAGCAGAAGGAGGGAAAGCGGAAGATGAAGAATATCGGAAACGTTTCCATTCCACCCGATGCATTTATTAAGGTTTTGAAGTCGGACTAGGTTTATCTGAAACTGTTTAGGCGGTAGCGTGTAATGGTTGATAGACATCGCTCTTTAAGGTTGGCTTTGTCCAATTGGAACACTCCAAGCTGGCTCTGTGGCGAAATACTGGCTTCATCTGGGTCGCAACGTTTTCGATTTCCTGAAAGACGAGTTGTCTACAGTCGAAATAGGCTAGCTGGATCGGAGGATGAATAAGCTCCACGAGGGACTTAAGGCGAGATCAGAATATGCGGGAAAGCGAAAGTAGGCGATCGACGGTATAAAAGCGGATTTGGGTAAAGTCGGTGGGGCGTTTTATCCGCAATCTATGCTTAGCGAAAATATAGATTTGTAATCATATTTTCGACCGTTTTCGAAGTTCGAATAATTTCCATTTGGAGGGTCTGCTTCTTGGCCTTCAAGGGTTGCTTCGGCCAGAATAGGAAATCCTAGTTCCGGATAATTCGAATGTGGCTTTGGGCTACAATAGCGCGAATTGCTATGATCGTTTTGACTGGGGATATCTCCCTCTTGAGGTGCCTGTCGCCGTACGGGCAGCGATGGTTTCCTATCCGCTTACCCCGCGATTCGGTTTGAGCGAGTAGGAGGTAAATTCGTTCGCCGATTCTGGTCTCGGTTGGAATGAAGAAACAATAAATTCTTCGAAAAGCTTTTGCTTTGGCAGCGAGACTCGCTCAATAAGTCTTTTAAAATATGTTTGGCTTTCTCCAATCCGAAAATTCGAAGCTTCGCGCCACCGCGAAAAACTGGCTCTATCTAGGCCACAAGGTCTACAACTTCCGGAAAGACGAATTGTCCGATGCCGAAATTTCCGAGCTAGGTCAGCGAATGAGCGAGCTTCGAGGTCAGTTGAAATCGAAGACGGCGGATGCGGGAAAGCTCAAGCTGGCGATCGAGGCAGTCGAAGCGCACATGAGAAAAGTGGGCGGGGCCTTCTATCCTCAGTCGATGTTTAGCGAGAACGTGGATTTTATCCTCTATTTTCTTATCATCTATCTCGGCTTTACGGCTTTTTTCATTAAGCCTTTTAAGATCCCGACTAATTCCATGTGGCCGACTTACAGCGGAATGACAAGCGAGGTTTGGACGGATGACAACCCAGGTCCAGGAGTGTTGAATCGTGCGTTTCGGGCGGTTGCGTTTGGTGCGGTGCGCTACAATCTCGAAGCTCCGGTCGACGGCGAACTGTTAATTCCGATTTGGCCCGGTCGGCATGAGTCGATATTGCCGGTATCGGAGGTGCCAAAACGGCATCACTTGATCATTCCTGGTAAGGGAAATGGATTTGTTTTCGAGATCGGCGGCAAGCAGGTCATGGTCAAGACTCCATCTGATTTTGATCTTGCACGGGGGATGCCAATGGGCGATGCGCAAGGCGAGAGCATCTTGGGCAAAGCGTGGTTTCCGGGTGAGCCTTCGTTTTTCGAGGCGATTCAAAAGCGGATTGTCGAAGGAAAAGTCGCTCGCCGCGGTCGATTGACGCTCGCTGATGGACGAACGACCGAAGTGGTTTACGTCAAGTCAGGTTTAATCTTCAAGAAAGGAGATACGATGCTGTCTTTCGATCTTCACACGGGAGATCAGTTGTTCGTGGATCGTATGAGTTATCATTTCGTGAAGCCGAAAGTGGGGGATGGTTTTGTATTCAAGACCAGTGAAGTTGATGGGTTGAAGTCCGGACGCGATAGCTTCTACATCAAACGCTTGAGCGGCGTCGAAGGCGATACGATGAGAATCGAAGACGGGCGGCTTTTCGTGAACGAGGAGCAGCCGACTGGATCGGTGGCCTTTCGCTTTAACAATGAAAAGGTGGCGCCTTATGATGGCTACCTTAATTTAGGCAATAGGCTTTTGCGTAGGGGCGAGACCATCACCGTTCCGGAAGGGATGCACGTGGTCTTGGGCGACAATAGCGGAAATAGCTCGGATAGCCGAGCTTGGGGTTATGTTCCCGAGGCAGCGATCGTTGGCCGGCCTGTTATGATATTCTATCCGTTCTCCAAACGATTTGGTTTGGCCAAATAGTTGGAAGGGTAAAAAGCAGTTGAGCAGTCTGCTGATCTAATTCGCAGAGCAAAGGCGGCTTTGGGTCTTCGAAGAATTCGATCCCTGGAAAACGCGCATTTAGGAGAGAAGTCGATTGGATTTTACCTTGACATGCGATGCGTCGCGAAAGGTATTAGGCAGCCTTCGGTTGCTCGTTTTCCTGCGCCTCGCAGGTCTCTGAGATTAGTGGACGAACAACGTGCGTTAGGCACTGAAGCCATCCTTTTCGATGGTATAAAGGACCCTTATACATTCTCTTTTTTAGCAACTAGTACTATACAGGTAAGCCGTTCTTACCAATATACAGATCATGAAATCGTCCCGATCGCTCGCGGAGTCCGTCTCCCTGAAGTCACCCATTTGCGTCTTGTCGCTGATCGTCGCGGTCCTTTCCGGATCCCTTGTTCGAGCTGACACTAGAGGCGAGCAGCTTTATCGCAATTGCACGATTTGCCACAATCCAGACGCCCAGGGGATTCCTCTCCAAAAAGCACCAGCATTATCGGGACTTTCGGAA
>Ga0315327_10001094_pt1 | contig 13920 bp, 21 predicted proteins | sample M110032315metaG_FD_203460 | JGI IMG/M metagenome (GOLD analysis project Ga0315327, IMG submission 203460) | Ammonia-oxidizing marine archaeal communities from Monterey Bay, California, United States - M1 100m 32315 | ecosystem: Environmental > Aquatic > Marine > Coastal | place: USA: California... | reverse complement strand
ATCATGACTTTGGAAGTTTGTCCTGACGATATCGTAGGATACACGGAACTGAAAAACTGTTCTGCTACATTAGCAGGAACGTAAGCAAACTCATCAAGGAAAATAATATTATAAGAACCGCCACGCACCGCACTAGCAGAAGTAGAAGATGCCAAAATTTTAGAACCATTTTCAAGTTCTAAACTTCCTTTGTTCCATGTCATTACTCCCTGTTGTAACCATTTTGGTAAATGTTCATATGCAAGTTGTAGTCTTCCTAATAAATCCCTAGCAGTGGCAGCTTTGTTCGCAAGAATTGCAACATTTACTGTAGGATTGAATAGTATATAATGAAGAAGATAAGCAATAATAGTAGTTGATTTTCCAGATTGTCTAGGTAATTTACAAATCGTAAAACGATTATTATGAAAAGTATTCACCATATCTTTTTGAAAATCATACATATTAAAAGGAACAAGTCCTTCATCTATATTAACAATCCTTACAAAATGTTGTATGAAGTATATAGGATCTTCCATACATTTAGTATATTCTGTAATCTCTTTTTTTGTCCAATTCTGTTGAACATTTGCTTTTTTGAGATTAGGATTTCCCAGATAAACTCCACTACCTGACATTTATTTAACTCCTGTTAATTCATAATATGTTTCTCTTAATGGTGCCAAATCATCACACCACAATTTTGTCCAATCTATACCTCTATGTTTTCCTAGAGTGTCCAAATACTGAAATCCTTTTATTAACTGATCCGTATTTCCTCTGTTCTTCAAGTTGTTAACAAAAAGGTTAGGCGCATCGAAATTCGGATCATTCCAATCCCTTGGCCATTTTTGATGAATACCTTCATCATATTGAAATTTGCCTGAATCATTATCTTTATATTTATTTATTAACTTTTCTTTAAATTTTTTTGGAAGATGCCGTATGTTCATAAATGTTGGATTGTTAACAATACCTGTAGTAATAACTGGAATTTTAAATTTACTTTCATAGTACTCTCTTATTTCCACTAAATCATTTACATTTAAAAGTTGCACTGTACATGCTATGTTACTTATATACGGCCATGCTTCAAGTAAATTATTTTCAAATTCCTCCACATCTATTGGATATCTCATGAAATGTAATTTATCTCCAAAATGATCACAAGAAACAGAAAAGTCAACTTGACGATATTTTTCAAAAAGGTCATAAATTGTATAATCTTTATATTCTAATTTTGTCAAATTTGTATTATAACGTAAATGAATATTTTTTGCATCAGCATCTGAAATATCTTCCATAAGTAATTGCCAATGATGAGGTATTTGTAATGGTTCTCCTCCTTGTAAGTGTATGGCCTCAACTTTATCTATATTATCTAAAATATCTTTTCTTGTCGCTTGCCATTCTTTGTAACCTATTCTTTTGGCAGAAGGATCACGGAAATCCCAGAGATTTAATGATTTATCTTTTAACTGTCCTGTGGCTGTTAACTCTTTTATTCTTCCTGTAGAATTACTGGGGTGGCACGAAATACAACTTAAATTACAATAATTACCAAATGCTCGTAATTTAAGAGTTACCTTTCCAACTTTAGTTGGTGGAGGAATACATCGCCCTTGTTTGTTAGCCAGCAATCTTTTAGAATTACCTACAGACTTTTCTTCTTCATAACATTTTTGACATTCCTCTATAAGTTCTCCTTTTAATGCCTTTTCTCGTATTTCATCCATTTCTTTTGAAAGAAAAAATTCAAATGGAGTAACATCTTTTGTTTTAAATTTTTTTTCAAGATGATTATCAGGAGCTCCTAAACAACACACATTATAACAACCTGTATTTTCACTATAAATTTCGTAAAAAAGCAAACCGCAATAGGATTTATTCATCATTACCTTTAATCATTTTTTGTAATTCGGCAGTTGAACCAACAAATAATGCATTGGTTACATTTTTGGGAGCATTATCTGGCACATCTTTAAGTCTCTTCATTTTCTCTTGTAAGTCTCCAAGTTTTTCAGTAACCTCTGCAACATTTTTGATGAGTTGTCCTGCCACTTCATATGCTCTGGGGTGCTCACCTTCTTTTGCAAGTTCAAGGATGCCGTCAATGGCCACGCTCCCCCGCTCCACCAATTTGTAGAAATTCTCTCTTTGGTATTCATAATCTTTCTCCATATCCTCTTCTTGGTTTACTTTTACTGGCCATCCAACACCCATTGAAATACTTCCAGGTTTAACTTTATAATCTGTTACCTCTTGTTGTAAAGGATCTTGTACAACTCCCAATTCTATATCTATTTTTTTATTCATTCTTATCCCCTAAATCGAACTTTTATTCCAGTAGAATGGTCATATGACCGAAGGCCATTATCCTGTTCTTCTAATTTTGACTTAAATTCTTCTTTCAATTTAGTACTTTGTGTTGTTCCACAATACCTCTTACAAACCTCTAAAGCATTATCTCCATTATTATCAATAAGAGCATCATAAAAACCTTTCCATTCTTCAGACTTTAAAATTTCATTTATACTGTCTACGTTAGTTAATTTAAGATGCTCTTTAAAAAACATATCTTTAATTTCTTTAGCCTCATTACTTACTTGCCTATTTTGATGCGTTTCACGTGGATCACACCAACAACACGGCACTATATATCCTTGAGCACTATATCCATATCCCTTCCCCGAAAGGCATTTCGGAGTTAATTTTACCATGCCCACGGACCTAACGAACTGTTATTTAACCAAACTTCTTCTGCATAAAAAGAATTTCTCTTATTATATTTACTACTACTAAAATATTTATTACTTATATAATCTTCTTTATTAGTGGGTTGATATGGGTCTTCTTCGCCTTTCCATCTTGAAGAATACATTGTCATAAAAGAAATATTATTATCCAGTGCCATTTTCTTTGCTTGTTCCACATGATTTTCATTATAATTAAAAACAATATATTGCCACTCAACACTAATTCCCATAGACACACCCATTTTCATAACTTCGAATAACTTTTCTCCATCTTGATTTATTCTATATAAACAACTTTCTTCTGGTAAACCATCTACACCAAATCTCCACAATGCTTTGGGATTTAATTCAAATGCTTTTTTATACCATGATATTGGTCTATGAGATGCCGCTGTTGCTACAGTTATATGAGAAGGAGAATATATTGGTAGAGCTGATAATTCTAAAAATTCATGGAATTTGGGATGTATAATTGGATCAGAGATTTGTCCACAAAATAAAATTCTCCTAAAATGTTTTATTATTTTAGTAAAATCTGTTATAGAAAGATCATGACCTGGAATTGGAATACCAGCATCTTTATAATCTTTCCTTCTACATCGTGGGCAAGACAAAGTACACCGAGGAGAAATGTCTAAATTTATGGCCATTCTGACCGTTGCTTTTATTATTTTTTCTTCAACAGTTAATTTTTTATTTGTGCCATCTGTCCATTGTTCTCGTTGAGATACTATATTTTTTTTACTAGAGTGGTCCACCATTCATCTTATCTCTCAATTTATTTACAAATTCCCAAAGACTAGAAATTTGTTTTCCATGAATATCTATTTCAGACCGCTGTTTAACACTTTCCACGTATGTATCTCTACGATCTAACTCTTTTGTCAACGCATTTAAATCTCTTCTGTTAGATTTAACTTCTGATTCTAATCTAACAGCTACGATTATTGCTCCTATTAAGAACAATATTTGGTGCCAATATTCTGTCAGCGCTTCCATTTATCCTCCTAAATCATCCTCCCCAGTTTCGGGGTTAAAAGTATTTGCATCACTAAAAAATGATGTAGTTTCGTTAAACCCAAAATCATCATCTGCATCAGCAGTTGCAGGAGAGGGAGACACAGTATATCTTTGCTCACGTTTTGGGGATTGATCAGGCAGATTTGTGAATTGATCCACTTGAACTGTTTTAATAACCTTGGTGGATGTTACAGGACCGTATAGATAAAACTTGGCAGTGAAAGACAAAGTGTATATTAATGCCCTTCTTGCTTGGAATTCTCCTTCATAATTATCTTCATAAGCAACACTATTTAATACTAAAGGAACATCTCTCTTTATTCCCATATCGGTCATGTCATTAATTGTTACTGTATAATCTGGTTGAAAGTAGGGTAAAATCTGTTCTACAATTTGCAAGGCATCATCAGATTGTTTTGCCATAATATATAAAGTAAATTCTAAATTATAGGGAACAGGCATATATTGTGTGTCTAATTGACTAGCTTTGTCTCCCTTTACCTTTTTCATTCTCTGAACACGATTTAATTTTCTAGCAGAATCGTATGATAAATTTGCTATTTCAAAACCAATTCTAGGTAAAGTTACTGCAACCTGTTTAGTAAGATCTGCATCCTCTCGCAAACGGACAAGAAATTTCTCTCTTGGTCCATAAGCAAGAGGAACCTTCATTGTCTGAATAATGTTCCCATCATTATCTTTACGAACCAAATGTATATTATTAAATATTGTTCCAAATGCGACAACTACTTTTCGCATTGTTTCATGATAGAATTGTTGTCCTAACATTATGTACCTCCAGCATCACCAAAAGGATTTCTTTCGGAGAAGTCTAATATTGTATCATCTAACGAATCAAATAACTCGTTCTGGGCTGTTGTTTCTGTACTCACATCACCTATTACATAATCTTCATTAAGTAAGTAGGCATCATCACCACTATCTGCTGGATTCTCAAGTATAATACTTTCACCAACACCACTAGAATCATTCTCACCCGTAAGATAATCACCAGCAGTCTCTTCTAATAGAAGTCCTTGATCTCCACCAATCTCCATTCTTAGATATTCGTTTACAGCAGATGATTGTTCTAAAGTCATCTGAAAACTAAGAGCATCTATCGAAAGATCTGTCTCTATCGCATCGATTGCAGCGATATCTGTATCTATAATCTCAGAACTATACTCAAATAATCTGCAATTTAATTTGTATACTGGATTGTTGTCCAGTTGATAAAAGGGATCATCATGATCCACGAAATTAATTTGAAACACCTTATCTAAAGTTGGATGGTAAACTAAATCACCTTCTAAGGGTCTATCAGAATCCGTTGAAGTTGCTTCTGAAATTATAAAACCACTTTCAAATGAACCACTAATATCTACTACCGTACTATCCAAACTTCCTGCTTCTAATAATATAGAACCACTTAAAGTATCTGTTCCAGCTTCAATTGTAATTTGTTTTGTTAAATCCTGAAACCTAGTTTTACTCACAACAAAAGTAATCTCACTTAGATTCTGTAAACCTAATTGAGACATTAATTCTTTTTCTCCAGCAAATCCCCCCTCAGAATTTTCTACATACATTTCTATTTTTGCTTGCGTAGTAAATTTTGCAAGATCATCTGTAAAAAATAAAGAGTCTTCGGCAGTGAGGGTTCGATCTAGATAATATACATCATGTCCAAAAATCTGAATTGCTTCTGTAACCAAATCAGCATACAAACTTTGTTCGGCAGCGATTGCCGTGGCACCACTAGTATGAAAGAATGAATTGACTGCCATAATTTACCCTATCATATGCATAGGTGGTAATTCATATGCTAATTGAATCTGCTCTTCAAGTCTTTGTTGTTCTTCTATTGCCTGAGTGTATATAGTTTCTCCATTCATAGTAACTCCACCCAACATAGCAACACCACCAAACTTACTGAGATTTGAGCCCCATTGTCGTTTAAGTAGTGTTGTTGTATATCTTTTTAAAAACATATCATCATAGATATCAGTATACGTTGTTGGATCTAATTTTCTCCAGCATTCTACTACAATATAATCAACATCAGGTTCTATATCATTTTCCCAATCCATATCAAGATAAAGACGATTCTTATGTTCATTAAATCGAATTGGTACTTCACCCACAAGAATATGCTGTAAATAATCCAGATGCTTCATTGTCATATCATAATGTATAATTGAAGTAGTAGACAAATCATACAGGTCATTCAATCTCAATTGATATCGGATATCAAACATATTATTGGTTGCAGATTCTTCAAAAGGAAAAACCTGTACAACAGAAATAACAGAACTAGGAAGAGGTATCCAATTGTCACCTTCTTTCCATGTTGCTGTTACACTATTATCTGCTGTATCTGTTGCTGTTTCAGAAGTATCTGATCTAGCACGTGTAACATCTGCTGTCGTAATGAGATGTTTAAGAAACATCTTTTCTACACCATCATAATGGTATTGAGAAAAATATTGTAATGCTTCATCAAGTCGATCATCTGCTTGATCATCAGATATATTGATGTCTATAACACCATAACCAAGATTCCGTAGGCAATAACTCTTTAAAGTTGCTTTTGTTGTTGGAGTGGCCATATTATAATCCTTTTTTTTATATTTATAAATCTATTGGTCTAGTTACTATACAATTAGGTCCGAAATCAACATCATCTTCGATCCAATCACTTTGTTTCTTAAACCCTGCTTTTTCATAAGCATATAAAGAATTTTTTCTAGGAAGTGACCAGATTCTATTACACCCACGATTTTTACCCTCTTCAATGACAACATTAAGTAGGTCTTTTGCACCACCCAACCCTCTGTGTTTAGAATTTATCCATAATCCTCTTGATCTGTATAATCTTAATCCACATTGTGCTCCACTATTAACACCAACCAATTCTTCTTTTTCTTCATAATAGTTATTAGTATATTTAAGTCCAAAAAAAACTACAGTACTTTCGTACCTTTTTATATACGTTTGCTGGTCTAATTTATTATCCCTAGATAGTGTAAGAGTGCTCAATTTATTAATATGATCTCTACCAGGCCATAACTCTATTTGCCAAACATTATATATTTCTTCAAAAGAAATTTCGCACAAACTATACATATTTTATATATAACGAACAAAAAAGGGGGATTGCTCCCCCTCTATGTGTATAAACCCCATATCATTAATGATATGTTTTAATTTTATTAAGAAGATCTGGAGAGAACATATCATCATATTTTTCATACATATACTCAGTTGCCTCTTTGAAACGTAGACGTTCCTCATCAGACATGGTGACTACCTTAATGGTATCTTCCTCACATTTGGACTTAACTATGTCAATGTCTTCTACAGACCAAACACGTTCTGCCCTAGCTGCGTCAAAGGATGCTTCTTCAATTTGACATTGCAACTCAAGATCAAGAGAGTTCCAACAGTCCTTTGCAACAAGAATGGTGGTTAGGAACAATGAATGTTCTGCATCATTAATAGTGTTCATAAACTCATTCTGTTTCAAACCATAAAAACGAGGATAAGTTGATTCTCCACCTACGATAATACCATCCTGTACACCTTCGTTGATTTGCTCCAACTCAATAGGAACAGGAATAGCACCGATAGCACTAAAAGTCTCTTCTGCAATAGGAGATTTGTTGCAACGTAACTTCTGTCCATCAAAATCTTCAATCTTATGAAGTTCTACGTTAGCAGGGATCATACGAAAACCACCCGAATAGGTAAACGCAAGGCCTTGAACATTGCTGTTTTTATTAAGATCAGCAAGTAGAGACTTCCCAATCTCACCCTCAAGAACATCTTTAGCATGGTCATGATCTTTGAAAATGAATGGCATGTCTAATGCCCACATATCTTTTAGATGTGTGCGTCCTAGAGTAGAAGTGTACATTTGGGACATTTCTATCTCACCACTTTCCATTAATCCTAAAAGATCATGTTTCGTGATAGTCTCCCCAGGTTTATACTTATCTGCATACTCTGAAAGGGTTAAGATTTCCAAGTCAATTGCGCCTGGCATCTTCTCTTCCATAGTTGCTTTAAAGTGCTTTGCCGCCCTAAGAAATAACTCAATAGGTTCGTGTGCTAACACCCAACGAATTTTGTTCATAATTTTCTCCTTTTAATTATTTATAAGAGAACTTTGTCCAACTCAGTTGTTTGTTTCTTTGCCCAATCAAATCGGTTCCAAAGTCTCTCATGTAAGATGTACAGTGTGCTATTAATAACAAGTGCTAGTAATCCTACTGCAAGACCCTTCCAAGGATCACCTGTAACGATCCAACCAATAATACTATTAGTTACCATCATCCAGCTTCTCCATGTAATTGTTTTTGCTATTGTTCTTGGTAGTCTTTCAAACCACTTTGGTTGCATAAATCTAACCATGATCTCTCCTTATATCTCCTTCGTTGTTTCAGTTATTGTAATGGATTTAGCATTACAATAAGAATCTCTGTTTGTTATTGCTGTTTTTGAAATAGAATTTTCATAAAATTCAGTTCTTGAAGCTTCAGAATCAAATTCTACTATAACAGTTTGTTTAAGTCCATCTTCTGATATAGTAGAAGATTTCCTAACACGTTTTCCTTCAACCTTACGTTCAGTCATTAATTGTCTAATAGGATCAATCGTATCACTGTAAAGTTCTCCGTATTGTGAAGGAAACATGGTATCCTTATTGGGCCGAGTAAATATCAAAGTATCCTGAATTTTTGCCATTAAATATCCTCCGTTGATTGGGATATTACAATATCATTTTCAATACAATAGATATCCCTTGCGTTTAATTCTGTTTGTATAGTAGAATTTTCTACCCAATCAAACCTTGAAGATTCAGAATCAAATATTGTCACAATAGTTTGTTTAAGTCCATCAGCTGATATAGATTTAGACTTTACCTTCCGTTTTCCTGCCTTATCATAATCTATAGCTATTCCTATAAATGTGGCAGATATCTCTGGAAAATCTACACTTGTAGAAGGTCGAGTTAAAGAAAATATATTTTTAATGGCCATTATACTTCTTCCGTTTCTCTACTTAGAGAAATACCATTTTGGATACAATATAAATCTCTTGCATTTAAAAAAGATTGGACATTACTATCTTGTGCATATGCCTTTTGGTTTGCTTCATCTGTCATAATAGTAACCCAAGTTTTAGTAAGTCCATCTTCTGATTCAGTATTTTCTTCTAATATTCTTTTTCCCGTATCTACATAAGTTTCTAAGGCATATGCCTTAAAACTATCTGATTGTTTATACCAAGGAATGTCTGTACTTGGCCTAGTAAATGTCAAAGTAGTTTTAATTGCCATAATTTACACCCCTAAAATGGAAGTCCTGCCATCAAGAAAAAATATGCCACAAATAATCCTAAAGATACAACACCTAATCCTAATATTGTCCATGCTATTATTTTAAACCATTTCATTTTGAATATCTCCTAGATTACTTTCCTTCACAGGATATCTTCTTTTATATATAACCTTACCTTCAGAAGTTATTGCAAGAACATTTCCTCTCCTATATTTAGGTGGATCTTTATAATGACTAACTGATTTCTTTTTTTGTATGTGTTGATTGATGGCCCATGTTTCAAATAGTGCTGAAAGATAAAACGGTTGATAATTATTAATATCAATCCAATCTCCATCATAATTATACAATACTTGCCAAGATTGACTCAACAAAAAATATCTAACCCTATCTCTCCACATATCATTTAAACCATGAAATAAAAGATTATATTCAAATCCAGTTACTAATAACATATTATGAGGATGTAGTTTTTCTTCTCTAGGTATTTTTATTTGGTCTTTAGGACAAACTTCCTTTAAATATTGAAGAATTAAACTATTGCCCCAATCTTCACCCACCACTTCTATAGTTTTATCCATATTTCTTAATTCAATTGCTCTTTCATGCATCAATTCTGAAAAAGGTATATTATCCATTTTATCATTAAACTCATAGGGAGGAGAAATATAATAGGAACTATCCATCTCAAAAGTAAATTGTTCTTCCCCATCCTTATCGTTTACAAAAGAATAAGAAGGTTGACCACAAGATGTTATTTTATCCTGCTCTTCGATAGAGGATTTATTGAATGCTTGACGAAATTCGGGTGTCACATAAACAAATTTCATACTAATATATATAAGGGATGGAACCACCATATAGATTAGGATTAGTGACAACGAGTAGAAGTGGCTCCACTTACTTCCGTAGGTATCTTTGCGATAAATACGGTTTATGGGATTCTACCTCATGGTTGAAATTTAATCCTTATGAAAAAATAGCAGAAGCACCTTTCGCAAACAAACATCATATTCTTAAAATTCTTACCCATTATATTCCAGAAGAAAAAATTTACAATATATTAACAGAATTTGATACTGTATGGTTATATAGAAAGGACACTCTAAAACAATTTTTAAGTCATGTTGCACGGATTAGAACAAAAATTAACCTCGTATATAATGAGGAAGAAATCTCTTCTCTAAATAATAGTATAAAAGATAATAGTTTGGTAGCAAAATACAGAGAATACTTAACCTTCAAAAAAAGATTAGAACTATTTTGGGATTTATACTATACCCGAAAAGGTGGGACACTAGTAGAATATGAAAAATTTATTGAAGACCCACTAGACGGGGGATGGCAAATTATGGAAGATTATAATCTAGAATGGATAATGTGGGAATCTATGGAGAAAGGGTGGCCCAAGATTCGTATGCCATTAGGATTAGGAATAGATTATGAAAAGAAATTTAAAAATATAGATGAAATAAAGGAGTGGATTGATGTTTAAATTTTGTTTAATATGTACCCCAAGATCTGGTTCATTCTATGTTCAAAGGTATATATCAAAAACTTTTGGTATAGAATTTGGTAGTGAATGGTTTGGTAGAGTTAAAGAAATACATTATGATAAACTCAAATCATCTCCTGTAGATATAGACCATAGTGTTAATGAAAACCTTCTAACCAACGCAGAGATAACCAAGAGATTAGTATACCTCAAAAATTATGGTCCGTCCTTTATTATTAAATGTATGCCGTTCCAATTGGCTAATACCATAGAACGTAATAGCATATCTTTTGACGGAAGTCAAGAGATTTCTTCAAAAATTATGCGTAATTTTTCCTTGATTTATTTGGAAAATCGTGATATACTAGCCCAATTTTGTTTCGATGTAATATCAAAAAAACAGGACTACATCAAGAGAAATTTTACTTCCTATAATCCTGATATAAGACAAATACCCCTAGAAAACTCAATAACAGCAACAGAAGAACATTTCGAACATTTTATGGATCGTCAAAAATATGTTGAGGTATTTAAAGAAAGAAATTACAATGGAGAACCAATCATAAATTGGAAAACTTTTGTAAACGATCCCATAAAAGAAATGTATCAAATAGAAGAACACTATGGTATACGTGGAATGTATTATGAAAAAAATAAGAAAGATATTATACCTCATCCAGATTATAGTAAAATATTTACAAACTATGATGAGATTAAATCATGGATTGGGTAGATGGAGAAACTATGCCTAAGTGGTTCCCTGATGATCAGTTCATATCAGACCTCGCAGATGCTTTAGTATACGTCCATGATCTCCTACCTAATGGCCGACCAGAAACCAACATGTTCAAAATTGCAAATTCCCTTAACGAGCATGAGAATTGGTTTACTAATGAGGCAGTGGAAGAATTTAATAAGATAAGAAATGACTTAACAGGTAGTGTAGTTCTACATGGTGATCTATGGAATGAAAACATCATTATAGAAGATGGCAAATTTAAGGCACTAATAGATTGGGAGCATTCGCAAATAGGTGATCCTCATTGGGAGTTTCGTATGATACGTAGATTTATTGGATGGGACGGATTAGAAAAACTACTATTCAGATATAACTGTAGTTCTGGCAGAATGTTGAAATTTAGTCATGTTAAGACATTAGACAAACTTGCTCTCTGTCATCAACTCAACTTCAGGGTCAAAAAAAATGATAGTAGACAACATCTTTTTAAAAGATATATTAAAGAATGGCCAGAGTGTTTATATGGTTAATGCCTCTGGAACCAAATACTCCATAATATTATCTTTATCCACTATAGTTCCATCATCTGTAATTGCCTTCACGTGAAAATTATTAGGTAGTGGAGAAAAGAATTCCTTCTGTGCTTGTTGTTCCATCAGTCTGGTCTTGCCTTTATTATAAGCATAATCCTTATCCCATTGTGCAATAAAATCTCGTAGCATCATCTTTGCTGATAAAAACTTTTCTTCTGGACTTCGTGGACCGTGATTATACCAATACATATTCTTGTTAATATGTTCATTAATTGCCCACTTATGAATGTCTGCATCTCTAAAGAACGGTTGGTAATTATTTAAATCCATCTTCTTACAAGTTATATTTTGTAATAATCTAAACGATTGTGTAAGAAAAGTATATCGTGTAATAGTCCACCACATCTCATAATTCCATTCTTCATCCTCTTCAAGATTGGGAGTTTTGGTTCTATTAATCTTATAACCTAAAGGAGAATCTGGATCACGTACCGCATCATCCACTTGAGGAGGATATCCTACACTACCAAACAACCTGTCTGCTTCGCACCCACTGGTATAAATATGCTTATCTGGTTCTGCCTGTCCATATAAATTTCCACTTTCATCCAATGTATGCCATCCCCCAGAAATATAATTATCCCAGAGTTTTTCATAATGTCTTATGACAGAAGTTCCCCCTGCAATAATATGTAACTGATCTCTAGGACAAACTTCTTTCAGGGCAAGAATTATTGCTGTGCTATCTATACCACCAGAATATAGAACATCTATAACTCTATCCATAGATGCTAATTCTTGAGCACGTTTCATCATTAAATCATTAAAGTCCTCCCTCGCTATTTCAGGATAATATTGGTAGTTTAAAACAGGGTAATATTTTTCCATATTGTCCATACTATATACAAACTGATCAACACCCAATGCATCATTTATATAAGAGTGTTTTGATCGATGACAATACTGGATCATAAACTCTTCACGTTCTCTTGCTAACTTATATTTCTCCTTAAAATCATCATCAAACTCTAACCATCCATACTGCCCCTTTCGTGGAGCACCCTTAACATACTTGTCCCATGCTCTACGATAATCATCTGAAATAAAAACGAACTTAATTGAATTTGTCATAATCGGCCCATAAATGTGGTTTATTAGATGAGTGTGTAAAGTGAACGAACTTTATATCAGGATGAAATTCTCCTCCCAGATACACATACTCATTCCCTGTAATCTCTCTATATTTTCTTGCCATCTGGACATTCCACTTCATCATAGGTTTGCCATAATTTATATCTGAATCTACTACCCAACGAGTAAACCAACTTTTTGGAAGCATAATCAACTGCAACCTCTCTTTAACAGAGTCTTCAACAAAATATTGTTCTCCGTTTACTGGTCCTTTCGTAGTTTCATTCTTTATATAATACTGTTGCCAATAATGTATATCTTCCATAAACTTGTCGTAAATGTATTTACAGTCTTTTGGATAATATTTAAAGAACCCCCCATTAATATAGTATCCACTTTTCTTTGTATCCCTCCACCATCCTGGCATAGCAAGAAATTGTCCTCGTTTTATGGGGTAATCAAATATTTTCTTATAATCATTTAGAAGCAAAACGTCAATATCCATAACACAAATAGGTTCTTCTGTGTCGAGTTGCATACCCCACATCTTGTTCCATTGAAGAGTTACCTTTGGATTGTATGGTTCTCGTATCCATTTCAGTGTATATCCCTTGCCACTTAATTTCTTTTCTAAGTAGTCTTCGTATTCTGGACCATACTTATCACCAATTCTAATTGCGATTATTATCATCTTTTCCATCTTTTCAATGGTACTGTACCTCTAAAATGATAATCATCTGCCGTTTCTAAAATATTAAAAAGTTTATCAAAAGATTTATATATTTCTGGTAATGTGTATTTTAAAATTACTTTATTATAACTAAAAATATTGCTTGCATTAAAAAATACTCTTTTTCCCTTGACTTCTTTTAAAAGTCTGTTATAATCTGGTTCGATTAAATTCATTAACCAAAACTCAATATCA
>Ga0315327_10001092_pt1 | contig 13921 bp, 13 predicted proteins | sample M110032315metaG_FD_203460 | JGI IMG/M metagenome (GOLD analysis project Ga0315327, IMG submission 203460) | Ammonia-oxidizing marine archaeal communities from Monterey Bay, California, United States - M1 100m 32315 | ecosystem: Environmental > Aquatic > Marine > Coastal | place: USA: California... | reverse complement strand
CATTCTACGGCTCCCAATAATTATTTCGCCATAAGTGAAGGAAGTGATGTTGCCGCAAGTGAAAGACTGGTAATTGCTCCGACTACAGGAAGTGTCGGCATCGGGATTACTAATCCTTCGGTCGGATTGGAGGTCGCAAAAACGTCGGCAGACGCATCCTTTAAAGTAAACAGAACAGATCAAACCAATATCCAATTAATTGCGGCTGGCTCAAGTTATGTACGAGCTAGTGCAGCGCTCATTCTTCAGAGTAATGGAGCGAATAATAGACTTACGCTAGCCACAGACGGATCAGCGACCTTCAGCGGTGCGCTGACGGTTGGCGGGGCAACGTACATTAACACAGCAAGCGGAACAACAAGACTTAAATTAAAAGGTTCGGGTAGTGGTGGTGCAAGCGACATAGACATAGATGTATCGGGTGGATCGTATGGCTACCCGTTAAGGGTGTATTCTGGATCAACTAATAAATGCAGAATAACGCATACTGGTGATTTTATTGCTGACACAGGCGCATTCGTTCAGACTGGAACTAGTACAAACACATTCGCTGGAGCAGCCACATTCAGCGGTGACGTAACGATTAGTAAAAACGTCCCAGTCCTAAAGCTAGAAGATGACGGCGGTGCGTATACACAGCTTTACAGCGACAACAATGGGTCGCTGTATATTGAGGCAGACAAAACAAACGCTGGCAATGATTCAAAAATTTCTTTCAGCGTTGACAACAGTGAATGGGTTCGCATTACGGCAGACGGCAATGTGGGCATCGGGACTACTGCGCCATCAAACAAACTAACCATAGCAGGGACGGGATCGGCTGACCATTTACACCTATACGGAAATGGGACTTATGGTATTAAGTTTTCAAATAACGGAACCAACTTTGTAAGTTACATAAGAACTTTTGAGGCTTCCACACAGGCCGATAACTATATGTCTTTTGGGGTTTCTACTGGAAACAACACTACTAGTGTTGAAGCCATGCGACTGACGGGTGATGGCTATACAGTAAAGAGTCGAACAGTACAGGCATTACAAGATGGAGCTTGCTACAAGTTCAATGGCGTACATCAATCCAGCGGTGGCGGTGATTATATCCAACTCGCATCTGATGGTAGGAACGGTTTCTCTAGCCAGCACTACACCGTGGCGGGTTGGATAAAGCTAGGGCCAAGTCGCAGCAGCGATTCTGTAATCTTCAGTTACGATCATACCGGGCATTCTAACCCCCACTATGCTGTTCATGTACGAGTTGGAACCAACGGCTCAATGTTTTTCGGATGGAACAATGGGTCAACTTACAAGGGGTTAACATCGTCGGCTGGTGATTTCACGGATGATACATGGCATCATTTCGCCTGTACCTATACAAGCGGCGCACAGAAAATCTATGCTGATGGCGTACAGGTAGCTGCTGCAACTGAAACAGGTACAATCACTTTCTACGATCAAGAGGTTTATATCGGGAGAGCTAGTGATACAGGGTCTTGGGGTGGTGGGGCTTTCTTTGAGGGTAGCATTCGGGCCATACAATATTTTCCATCCACATTATCCGCAGGAGATGTACAAAAACTTTACAGCAGCGAAAACCCAAAACGGAACACCAAGGTTGATCTATTAACAAACGGCGATTTTAGCTCCGCCTCTGGATGGACAGTAGGAAACTGGACTATAAGTGGGGGGAAAGCAATTGCTTCAGATGGTGATGGTTACATGACCCAAGGCAGCGTATTAAACACCAGCAAGAAATATTTATATACAATCAAGCTTGATGCTGTTAGTGGCAATTTATACATTTATAGCGGCACAGGTGCGCCGGGAGCAGGGGGTTATTATACGGCCTTTAGTTCACCGGGAACTTACACGTTTATAGCTAATGCCTATAATTCAACTTTAGGCCTTTATTGTCCCGGCGGAACTACTGCTACGGTAGATTCAATCAGGGCGGAGGAGATAACAACCTTAGTGGACTTAACCCCTCACTCTGGAAGCCCAACAGTTTGGTATAATTCTGCCGTTCCACAAGACCGCGGGCCGGGTGATGGCCCAATAGAAGGCGCGGTTTCTGGAGCCACGTTATCATCTGGAGCAACATTTCCCTTTGTGGGCGGCAATTTAGCGGTTCAAGATAAGTTGTCTGTTGGGGATTTGAATGTTCCGAAGACGTTCACAGGAACTGTAGACCAACAGATTGTAATTCCCAGAGATCAACATATTGCTGGGGTTAATTATGGTGGAACGGGTACAGTAAAACTAATTGGTACTGCTTCCGACAGGGTTAAGATTTCTGATAACGGCACGTTCACCATCATGGGTGGCACGACGAGCTTTGGTAACAACTGGTCTGACTATGGTGGAACCAATAATGTTACCACTATGGCAAACAACAAATTTTTTGCTGCCATCAACAATCCAGCTTCTGCAAACGTGCAGTTGATCGGGCTTAATACCCATAATGGAGTAAGTATAGCACCTGAAGGTGGGGACACTGTGTTTGGTGGTTGTGTCGGCATCGGGACTACTAATCCGGGAACTTTGTTAGAGGTGGCTGGTGCGCTGACTATTAACGGCAACATAACCAATAGTGCCGATGCGGGTTATTATTACCTTAACAATGCCGGGACAGGAAATAGCGGGGTTTATATTGCGGGATTTAGTACCGACATTATGAGATGCCATGTTCCCGCTAATAAATATTTTGAGTGGGAGGTTGGTGGTACACAGAAATTAAAACTTGATTCAACTGGCCTATTGACGGTTGCGGGTGCGCTGACGGGTACTAGTGCTACGTTTAGTGGGGATGTCAGAATAGGCGGCGCAACCGAGGCATCTTCTTGGCACACGGTTTCAATTTTATCAGGAGGTTTCATTGCCCAATACGAAGGTACAAATATAAACCGAGGAATTTTCACTTATGCAAGTGCAGATCAATTACAAATAGGTGCGTATGATTACGGTTCTGCTAGTACGGGGTACAAGGAATTAAAGTTAGTCACTAACTCTCTTGCTGTGACAGCCGCCGCTGGAGCCACATTCAGCGGCGGTATAGCTGCTAGTGGTGCGCTGTCGGGTACTAGTGCTACGTTTAGTGGGACTGTAAGAGTAGACAACACAGCATCCACGGTTGTTCGTTTACATCTTAATAATTCAAGTACGAATGACTACGCCTCAATTTATGCCGATACTGCAACAGCATATAAAAACCTTATATTAAATCAAACTGGCGGCAATGTCGGCATTGGGATAACTAATCCAAGTGCGAAATTGCACGTAAACGGGACGGCTACGTTTAGCGGTACGCTGAAGGCTGATACTTCCATAACTTTAAAGGACGGGAGTGGGTCTAATGTAGGAGCATTGACTGTTCTCGGCGGTAATAATTTAACCATCTGCGGCAGTCAAGCGAACCATTGTGGGTTGTCATTTGCTACCAACTCCATCCTTCCCGCAACAGCGGGGGCAACAAACACAGGCACGGTTGACCTTGGTGCTAGTAGCGAAAAGTTTAAAGATTTCTACCTTTCGGGTGCTGCCAATATTGGTGGTGTGTTAACGGGTACTACTGCTACTTTTACAACCGTGACCGCGGCTTTAGTAGGCAACGCTACAACCTCAACCAACACTACGGGTAACGCAGCAACAGCAACTACACTTGCTACTGGAAGAACAATAGCAATGACAGGGGATGTCACTTGGACATCACCATCATTTAACGGATCAGGAAATGTAACAGCAGCTGCTACGATTGCTACAGATGCAGTTGATATTGCAATGCTTTCAGCTTCGGGAACAGCTAGTAATACTACTTTTTTGAGAGGAGATAATCAATGGGCAACTCCAAGTGGCGGTGGAAGTGGAACTATCACCGGAAGCGGCACTGATCATTACGTACCGAGGTTTAATGGGACCACTGCTCTGCAAGATTCTTCCATGATAGCCTTGGATACTGGCAGAGTTGGCATAGGAACCGCTACCCCCGTCTCTCATCTAGATATCTATAACTCATCATTGAGTGAATTGACGATTTCCGCGAGTTCGTCCGGTGGTGGTAGTAGCGCGTTGAGCTTAATTGAGAAGGCTGCTGCTGTGGCGTTTGGAGCTACAAACGCATATGGATTCCAATGGAAATATGATGGCTCTGACAACAAACTGCACTTATCTTCCGGTAGCGGCACAACAGTATCAAAGCGTCTGACTGTCCTAAGAGATAGCGGCCATGTCGGCATCGGGACAACTACTCCTTCACAACTTTTAGACGTAAACGGCACTACTCGTCTTCGTGGAGCTTTGTATGACAAAAACAACTCTTACGGAACAAGCGGTCAAGTTCTTTCGACGACGGGAAGCGGTGGGGTTGATTGGGTAACTGTAAGTAGTGGCGGCGGAAGCGGCACGGTAACTTCAGTAGCATCCGGCACAGGTTTAACCGGTGGAACTATAACTACGAGTGGAACGTTGTCTGTTACAGGAGCGGTAGCTATGTCTTTCCCCATGGGTGACGCTAGTGGTACCGCTGTCCCATACAATAATGAGATTTTGATGAATGGAGGGGGATCTATATACGTTTCCGCGTCCCCAGCGACTAATGGCAATCAAATTACCTTTAGCGATTCGTCAAGTTCCGACTACAGATTAAAGAGCAACATATCAACATTTAATTCAGAGGCATGGACCAAAGTTAAAAGCGTTAATCTTCGCAGATTTGATTTTGATGAAGGTCTATTGAACCCCGAACTTTCCACTATCACAAACAAGGTAGGGTTTATTGCTCACGAATTAGCTGAGGCAGGTATAGAAGGAGCCGTTGAGGGTACTAAAGATGAGGTGGATGCAGATGGAAATCCAGTATATCAAAAAGTTTGTCACTCTAAATTAGTTCCGGTAATGTGGGGAGCACTAAAGGAGGCTATATCCAAAATAGAAACATTGGAAACCAAGGTCCAAACATTAGAAAATAGTTAGTGGCTTCGATTGAATTAAGTTTTATAGATTACCCCAAGGTAAAGATAGAGTCTAAGAAGGAGCTTCTCGTTAAGATTCGAGATGGATCTGGAGACTTTAGCACTCAAAAAAAAATAAAGAAAGGAATTGTTGATTTAAAAGTTCCTGTTTTAAGGGAGTGGATAGTGGAAGTTTTCAACGGCGAAAAAAAAGTTTTTAACCACCAACTAAAATTAGAGAATCAAGTCGTATTTATTAAATTTGAAAATATAGCGTTGGGAGATTCTATTTTGTGGCCAGCGTACATTGAAGAATTCCGAAAAAAATATAAATGTAAAGTTTATTTAAAAACCCGTTATTCAGAGCTTTTTGAGAAGAGCTACCCTAATATTACTTTTTTGAAAAAGGGTGATCAGTTAAAAAATGTAGATGTGCAAATAACCCCTTTAATAATTATTAGAGGAGCGCCCATGCTGGACTCTCCCCCTATAGTTCTAAACTTAGAAAAAGGCGAGCTCCGGCCAAAGTTAGATAAACCGATATTAAAGAGAAATATTGAAAAAAAATATGTGTGTATCGCTACTCATTCAAGTTCATACTACAAATATTGGCTGCGAAAAAATGGGTGGAACGATGTAATTAAATACCTAAAAGAACTGGGCTATGAAGTGGTGTGTATAGATGGAGATGATGTAGCAGATTACGGAAGAGTTAAAATGCATGTGCCAGATGGGTGCGTCAAGAGAACGGGAATGAGGCCTCTTTCAGAAAGAATTAATGACTTACATTTTTGTGAATTTTTCATTGGGATAGGATCTGGTTTAGCTTGGTTGGCTTGGGCCATGAACAAACCCGTGGTAATGATTAGCGGTTTTAGCAACGAGGAATACGAATTTAAAACCCCATACAGGGTTATTAATAAAGACGTATGTCATGGCTGTCTAAGATTTTCTTATGAGGGGAAAAGAGGAGATATGAATGATCCATTTTATTGTCCCGAGCATTATGGAACATCTCGACAACACGAATGCTCAACCGAGATAACCTTTGAAATGGTAAAGGAAAAAATTACTAAGTTAATATCCTCATCTTCTCGTGACCCACAACCATCTTTGGATCAATGAAGATTTTAAACCCGGCTTCCTTTGCTAGGTGGCAGAACGCGACATCCTCGGAACAATAATCTTCCAGATCTCCGATCTGTTTTTTTAATTGACAGAACCAAGGATAGGGAACCTTCTCAAAGACACCCTTTTTGATTAACATAAATCCCATGCCATTATAGTCTACCTCCATCAGGCCGCGATGGTTCACTACGTCTTCCTGTTGAAGAAAATAAAATGAACCGTGCTTCTTATAGAACTCCTGATCCCAATCTTTAACGCACGCAAAGTTCTGTCCGTTTTCTGTTTTGTAAATTCCCGAGACAATATCTTTATCATAAGAAATTAGTTTTTGAATCTGCTCGAAGGAAAAAACTTGATCCGAATCAATCCACATAATGTAATCGTAATCTATTTTTCCGTCAAAAGGTTTTTGGTGGATACCTCGGCGAACGTCTGCCCCTAGACAAAGACAACGAGCGTAACTAACCATCGAAGAAAATTTGTTTGAGAGGAGCGGGTTGATTCCGTTCCTGACACATTTCAAAAGAGTGTCTGTCCAACAATTTAAAAAGTTCCCCGAAAACTGTCTACCCGGAATTGCAAAAATGATATTCTTCATCCGCAATTATTTTAATTCTTTGGGGGTCTAATGTCAAACATTAGTGTAATATAAGACAAGTAGTTGCAACTTGAGTTGTTACCATTTAAAGTCGGCGACGTCAATTCATGCTTGGCTCATTGCGAGCGAGCATCTCTTCTCACCCAGTCGACGGCAAAAACAACAAAAAAATTATAGGGGTGAGTTTTCTTTGCGTATAATAATCTAATGCTAACCGCGAAAGATATTGAATTCTTAGCTAGAAAAACAAAACTTAATCCACAAAGGGCGCAGAGCCTTTTTGAAGAAAAAAAGGATGGCGATTTGGTTCTTCAACAATTGAGCCGCAAAAGAATCACAAAGAAAGAGATTTTGGAGTTGTCCTTTCCTATCTTCATCAAATTATTGATAAATAGAGAGATGAAAAACGTAAATCAAAAACATAAAAATTATATTTCTGATTTTACAGGTGTTTTTTATCCACAAATAATGGAGGCCAGCCGAATCAAAACCAAGATTCCACGAAAGCTAAATGAGGAAAACGCTCAGTATTTCTTTGTTTTGGTGTGTTTTTTCGAGGAGGATATATCTGCACAGCTAGACATGAAAAAGATTCACGAAATGCTAAAATACATAATGGATTCATTTGCGAAGTTTAAGGGAAAAGATTATGTAGGGGCGATTTCAGACAGTTTCGAATGCTTCAACATTATTAAAAAAAAATGGATGATGGGATAAGTATGGTGTAATATATCCTGTATGAAGGATAAAATGTCAGGTAAAAAGACCTATTTCACTGCTGCTGCCGCCGTTCTAACCGCTTTTGGTGGGTATTTCGCTGGGGAAGTTGATTTGACTGTTACTATTCAGGCTGTTTTCGCAGCATTGATGGTTATTTTTCTGCGTAAGGGCGTTACTTCCGAAGCCGCGAAAGCTTCTGGAGATGCCCCTGCGGAGAAACCTGCCGAGTAATGAGTTGGCTCTCTTCAGTTCTGGGTATCCTTAAATCTTTCTTTAGTTTTCTGGATAAAAAGACCTTGACAGAGGGAGAGAGGGTTGCTAAAGAAGAACGCGTGCGCAAGAAGCGCGTGAAAGATGACTGGAAAGAAACCCAAAATGAGATTGATAACGCTTTTGAGCGTGCTAAGTCTCGTAATAGGATGCGCGAGTCCAAAGACTAACGTAGTCTCCATCCCTACTGTCCCTCAGGACATTGTGCAGAGAATGATGACTCATCATCAGATTGATAAGGCGTGGGATGCCGCACCAGAATTTACGCGTGATGCGTTGAAAACAATTTCAGATCAAGCCGCTAGGCTTGAGCTGGGAAACACAGAGTAATACATTATGAAGAAGATCATTGTTATTGGTCTGCTTTTAGGACTTAGTACCCTAAGCCTTCAGGCAGAAGAGAAAAAGGAAAAGTGGTTTGGTGCAGGCGTTAAGCCCGATCCTCATATCACCCTTCCTTTTATTGGAGTAAAAACGCCCCTTCCTACTGTTTGCGCCGGGAAAGATGTTTCGGCATCTTTTGACGTCAAGGTGAGTAAGGAAAGTTTCATGCTGAAGCTGCCCTACTTCAAGATTGACTGGGATTTTCCGGCATTGTCGGTAGGAAGAGGTAAAGCGAAAGTTACTTTGGGTACGGAGTAATTCTTTCAAAATAACGTAAGCTAACAAGCTTTAACGTAGCCCTAGGTTTAACCGCCTAGGGCTTTCTTTTTTTCCATTTCTATAAAAGAATGTGTAGAATTATATAGTAATGTCAGATAATTTGGACAAATTAGATTTCGATGTATCTTACGACATAATCTTCGGAAAAGAAGAAGCAGATCTAATAGACATTTATGAGCGCAAAACTTGCTCTTTTGAAGTGGATATACCAGAAGACAAGTTTGTCACTTTCTCGTCTAATTTGATTAAATGTTTCAAGTCCAAAATTAAGAACAGCCCCAGCAAAACAAGGACTGATACTCTTATAGAAGTTTATAGGAACGCAGAGGAAACTTACAAAAAGTCAGAGGACTACAATCTGTCCTCGTGGTGTCTGGCTTCTGTTAATGCTTTTTTGGGGATTGCGGAGACATCAACTTTCAATACTACTCCGTCAGCGGAACAAATAGAAAATGCTAAAAAAGATCTGGAAGAGTTCCAACTTGATTTAGATTTCAAGAGTGTAGAAAATCTCTATTTAGAAACGCGGCGAGAAGCCCTAGCGGAAAAAGCCTCTGACTGGGTAGAAATTTAATATGAAAAATCACAAATATACCACAACTTTCAGTTCGGTTATTAAACCGGTGGTGTCAGAAGATAAAGATAAATACCTTGCACTCGCCTCAATGGTGGAGCTCGAGAAGTTCTTGCCTGACGTTGACATCGAGAAAAATGTAGATCTTCTTCCTGTAGCCTTTAATGCTTTCGTAGCTAACCGGGTAAACAAGAACGGCGATGTAGTTGATACCGAAACTGCGGTGGCGATGCATGATAATTTTATCAACAAACCCATTAACATAGAACACAACAGAAAATCTATTGTCGGGACTATCCTTACCGCAGGTTTCTCGAGCTTTGGAACCGACGAGTCACTTACCAAAGAGCAAGTTAAAAACTCGAAGGAGCCTTTTAACGTTACGTTGGGGGGAGTGATTTGGAAAATTGCGGATCAATCCTTGGCAGATAAGATTGAAAGTTCAAGTGATCCAACCAGCGAAGACTACATGGGTATTAGCGCAAGTTGGGAATTGGGATTTAGTGATTATAATTTGGTAGTTTTAGAGGGGGACGAAAAGAATATAGAGAATGCCACTGAAATCAGCGACCCGACAGAAGTCGAGAAGCACATGGATAAGTTGAAAGGTTTCGGCGGAAAAGGAAAATTTGATGATAACTCAAGTGTTTACAGAAAAGTTATCAATGACGTTGTGCCACTAGGTATAGGACTGACAGAAAATCCTGCTGCAGATGTGCAGGGAGTCCTTACGGAGAGTGGCGCGACAGAACAAAAAGCTTTGGCGAAAGAGGCTCTTGAAAAAGAAACGATTTCCCAAAATACAAAAAATACTGTAAAAACAGTGAAAGTAGAAGCTATGAAAATAGAAAACTTAAAAGACATAACGGACGAGTCTTTACAGACGCTAACCGCTTCTGCTATTCATGAGTTTATTCAGGAAAGCCTCAAGAAAGCCTCGGAAGATTATTCTTCCAAGCAGACTGAACAAGAGGATTCCTTGAACGACACTCGTGAAAAGCACGAGACGCTCTCCAAGGAACATGATTCCTTGAAGACACAGTTAGAGGATGTAATGGCTCAATTGAACAAACTCGAGGCTGAAAAAGCCGAGAAAGAAAAATCGGAAGCGTTTAATCAGCGCATGGCCTCTTTTGACGAACGTTTTAATTTGGACGACGAAGACCGTAAGGTTCTAGCCTCCCAGATTAAAGACCTCGACGAAGAGCAATTTGTTGATTTTGATAAGACGGTTTCCGTTCTTCTCTCTTCAAAGGCTCATTCTGACGAACCGGCTCCAGAGCCTCCCGCGGAAGATCCAGCTCCGGCTGAAGCTCCTGCAGAAGAAGCTCCGGCTCCGGCTGAAGAGGCTGCACCCGCTGAGGCATCTGCCTCGGAGGTTAAAGAAGTTCTCGAGCAGGCAGTGGACAACGCTAAGGATGAACTAGTAAACATCCCGGCATCTGCTCCCGCCGAGGAACCAACTATCTTTGAAAAATATGGCAATGCTTTTGCCATGGATCAATTTGATATTAATTGTAAATTCTAATTAATAGAAAAAGAAATAGAAAATAAAATATTATGGCAAATGAAAGATTAGAGCCCTTTAGGGACTATAGTGAGCACGATGTTCTCAATCTTTTTGCGTTTGGTGACGAGGCCGTCGCACTTAATACTACTACCACCGTTTACGCTGGTTCTTGTGTTAAGGTTAAGACAGGATGGTCTGCGAGCAATGAACCGCAAGATATGATTGGCAATGTTGGTGCTGGATACGACAACACCGTTTCACAACGGTGGGGTGTGGCGTCTGACGTGGAGTATACCGATGGTGGACTCGACGAAGCCGCGTTAGGGATTACCCTCTACGACGTTAGAGAGTATGATGAAAACGGAGAAGCACTGAAGTTCCACCCGCGCAAGCAGGACGAACTGCAATGTAGCTTAAGCGGCCAAGCAGTTCCAATTGCTACTCGAGGAGTTTTCCTTATGGCAACTGGCGCATGGGCTAGCTCACCCGGTGTAGTGCAGGATCAAGACGTTTTCGCTACTGGAAATGGTCAAATCACCACTCTTGGTGTCAAGGCTACTAGCAACAGAATCGGCAGAACTTTGGGCGGTCCGTCAACGGATGGTTCAGTTTTGGTTAAATTTGACTTTACTCAAGGCTAAGACAAGGAGAATATAATATTATGAAAATGAAATTAAAAAATACTCCCGAGCAGGTTGAGTTGATTAAAGCAATGGGTTCTAAGAGTCCCGAGATTTCTCGTCCAGCAACTGAGGCTTTTGCCGCATTTATTGGACCAGTTGTTCGCAGGGTTTTGGATCAGGCAAACACGGCGGCGTATGTTTATACGGATGTCGAGTATGATGAAGATGACAACCCGAGCTATCCGCTCGATTTGTTTTATGATCAGAATGGTAAGGATCCTTATACCACCATTTGGTCACAGCAGATGGCTGGTGGTCTTCCCTCTTCGCAGGTCTCAGGTAATGCTGAGTTGAAGATTGCAACTTACAAACTGGATAGTGCGGTAAGCTTCCTCAAGAAGTATGCACGCAAAAGCCGTTTGGATGTTGTGAGTAAGGGTATTGAGCGCATGGCTAATGAGATCTTGGTGAAACAGGATCGTAATGCATGGGCGGTTATCCTTAGGGGTTTAGCGGAAGCTAAAGGCAAGTGGGGAGCTGGTAGTGCTGGTGACAACGTTGTTAATAACGCTGCAACAGGTGCCGTTTCGTTGGCTGACCTTAACAGTCTGCTTACCAAAATGAAGAGGCTTAACGCTTCTTACGCTGACGGTACTCCGGCATCAGCTTATTCCAAGGGCATCACGGACTTGTTCGTGTCTCCCGAGGTCGTAGCTAACTTCCGCGCCATTTCTTTCACGGCTTACGAAGATAGCGCCGCAGCCGAGCAGGTTGGCGACGGTATCAAGGATGAGATGTGGAGAGCTGGTGGATTCGGTAACATTTTCGGCATGAACATTGTTGAGATGTACGAGTTTGGCACAGGTCAGAAGTACAATACCCTGTATGACACTTGGGGAACCTTGGCGGGTACCCAAGAGATCATGGTTGGTATTGATCGTTCTACAGATGCGTTCGTACGCCCTGTGGCTCGTAATGCGGAGACGGGTAGTACTTTTACTGCTCTTCCGGATGATCAGTACGCTACACGTCAGGATAAGGTCGGCTTTTATGGCGGACTCGAAGAGGGACGTGTCCTTCTCGATGCTCGCGCCGTTGTCGGTCTGAGAAAGCAGTTGGTGTAAAATCACTGCGTAGTACTTAATATAGCTTAACAGCCCCGGCCCGAAAGGGTCGGGGTTTTTTCTATTTATTGGAAAAAATGTGTACTTTTTTATAATATAAGGAATAAGATTATGGCAGCGAAAAGAAAAACTTCGAAAAAGGCAACTAAAAGTATTAAAAATCTCTCTCAAGCTCACGGAAAAGAGGAGAACTTCGAGCCTACCACTCTTGAACAAATTTGGGGGGACGATGGTACCAGCGCTTACGGAACCCTTAATGAAAACGCGTATACGAAAGAGGTAGACGATATGAATATGTCAGATCTTCAGGCTCATGCATCCACAGTTGGTATCATACCTATTGACAATAGGAACACCTTGAGGGAGCGGCTTTTACGAGAGTTTAGAAAACACGTATCTTCCTACAAAAAGCCCGTTCAGGAATCTCGCTCTGCGGCGCATGTAGATCCGAAAGTAATGAAGATTCTTTCAGAGGGAAGATAATATATTTTTCAGAAAAACCGCCGTATAGTGTAATAAATTCTATATGGCCACGGTTTACAATTTTGACGCTTCTCAAGGTTCGGAATTAAGCGTCCGCTTAAACGTAAAAGATACAAACGGGAACGCTATCAATTTAAGCGGTTATGGAGCCCGAGGTGTTGTAAAGTATAGATACAGCAGCGCTGGAAGTTTGGTTGACCTCTCCCCCACTATTGTTTCAGGTGCGGGTGGAGACGCGTTGATAAGCGGTTTAATTGACATTTATTTAAGTGGAACCCAAACAGTGGATTTGCCAGTAGGGCAATTCGTTTACGATATAGAAAGATATCCCACCGGAGTTGGGGTAGATGTAAATGGGGCAGTTGTAAAGTTAATGAAAGGTGACTTTAACGTTTATCCCGAAGTGACCCAACCCTCCAACGCATAATAAAATGGCTATTTCTGTAGATGTTATAATTAGTGGCAAGACAGCTACATCGGTGGAAGGAAACACAACTGCCGCTGTCATAACAACAAACCTACTGGAAGACAAATTAGGTACCAAAGGGGGAATCATATCAGGATCCCTCCTTCCACATCAAACTGATACCGTAGACTTGGGATCTCCTTCTAAGCGCTTCCTAAACCTTTATACTAAGACTGCTCATTTAGACGCAAACTCCCTAAAATTAGGGGACTCGGCAACGATATCAGCCGGAGCTGGAGGAGGGTTCAGTTTCGATACAGAGGGAACCACTACTTTTGGTGATTTACTCGTTAGGAATCTTACCGTCACAGGGACTCACTCTACTATAGAGACCACCGATTTGGCTATTAAGGATAATATTATTGTTATTAATAGTGGGGAAGCCGGAGCGGGGATAACGCTTACTTCAGGTGGTTTAGTTATAGACCGGGGGACATTGGAAAGTGCCACTATTCTTTTTAATGACAATACCGATAGATTCGAATTTAACTTTCCTATATCTGTTGATGGAAGTGAATTAGCTCTAGTACCTAACTTAATAATAACAGGTCAAACCCTGCAGGGACAAATAACATCAAATGACGGAGACATAGTTACCCTTACTACAAATTTGGCTTCGACAGGTTCTACGGTGGCGGCGAATATAATTACTTCCGGTCAAACTTTAACAACTAATCTAGCATCCACGGGAACTACCGTGGCCGCTAATTTGGTTACTTCTGGGCAAACTTTAACAACCAACCTAGCGTCAACAGGAACTACGGTAGCCGCGAATTTGGTTACTTCGGGGCAATACCTTACTTCCGAGGTGGGTACTTT
>Ga0315327_10001088_pt1 | contig 13958 bp, 11 predicted proteins | sample M110032315metaG_FD_203460 | JGI IMG/M metagenome (GOLD analysis project Ga0315327, IMG submission 203460) | Ammonia-oxidizing marine archaeal communities from Monterey Bay, California, United States - M1 100m 32315 | ecosystem: Environmental > Aquatic > Marine > Coastal | place: USA: California... | reverse complement strand
AGTTCCAGGTATTACTAAGACTTTTGGACCCTCAGCATCTGAGAAATTTTGTCCAATTGTTTCTAGCTCAACTTCCTCAAGCAAATTAACTGCGTGAGCTTGCAAGGCCAGATCATTGACAACCTTGAGTCCGTCTGGGAATAAACTTGATTTCAACTCTGATTGGCTAAATTCTAAATCACAATTTACAAACGTGATGACATCTCCTATTACTGGTGCAGCTACCCCTATAAAAGCCCTTCGTATATTAGTAATTTTTATAGATGAAAGGTAACCCATACAAAGTTCACGCATAGAGTTGTATTCAGAGATCTTCAATTCCTTCGGATTGCGGTACGAAAGTCCGTCCTCAGTTGTGGCAAACCTCGCATTAGTTGCGCCTAAATCGGCTAAAAGCGACGGCTTAAAATCCATTTTGGTTTTTCATGTGTTTATCTATGATTAAGACAGTCAAATCTCTAAATTCATTATCTATTGGATCAATCTTATTAACAAAAATATCAAAAAGCTCTATGTCCTCGTATTGTAATAATTTTTGAAAAAGTAATTGATCTTCCTTGTTTAAATGTTCGAAATCATTTTCTACGAAAGGCAAAAGAATTTGGTCTAGCTCCCACAAACCCCTTCTGCATTGCCACAATATTTTTTTCTTTAAATCTGTCAAGCTGTTTGCCCTATAATGGTAAGTGATAAAACCATGAATAAGAAAAGGTTAATAAACTTAAACTATTTGAACATACTTGAAATAGTAGGTGAAGGGGCAATGGAGTTATTACAAGGACAATTGACTTGTGATATGGGCAAAGTTAGTCCTGTAAATCCCACCCAAGGAGCAATATGTAACGTCAAAGGAAGGATTATTAGCTCTTTTATTGTCGTTGCTCCTAATGATGAAAACACAAATAAATTTTGGTTAATTGGTCCTGAGTTAATGATGAAAAAAACACAGAATGTTCTAGAAAAATATTCACCCTTTTATCAAGTAGATATTTCAATACTTTCTGATAAGGATATATACGGTGCCAATAATGATGCCTTAAGGAGTTTTTTTCCTGATTTAAATATTAATGACAACCAATATATTCACCATAGCAGTTTAGTTTTAGGTTATCTGGGAAAAAAAATTAGACTCGTCATTACAAATAAAGGTGATAATATTTTTAAGGATTCTGGTGAAATTTCCTCAGATTTAAGTGATTGGCATTTAGATAATTTCCTTATTAAAGATGTTGAAATAACGGAAGATCTTTCTGAAAAATTAACGCCTCATGAAATAAATTATGATGTTTCAGAAAGAGTAGATTTTGAGAAAGGTTGCTACACAGGCCAAGAAATTGTTGCAAGAATGCATTATCGAGCTAAAAGCTTACCAAGATTATATTTAACGGAAGGGTCTAATGATCTCGCCGAAACAAATATGTCGGTGGAAGATAGCGCGGGAAGAAGAATTGGCTCTGTGGTTAAAGTACTGAAACATCAGAAAGGAAATTACGCCTTGATATCTATTAAAGCTGATAAGCCAGAGGAAGATTATAAGACTTCTGACGGCAACACCATACTTACAATAAATAATCCTACCATCTAATTTCTGTCAGGTCGTTTTCCTTTAAAAATTTATTACATTTCACAAAATGACCATTCCCGTGGAACCCTTTATATGCCGAAAGCGGTGATGGATGGGAGGACTCTAAGACTAAGTGCTTTGATCTATCGATAATAGACCCCTTCTTCAAAGCATTTTTTCCCCACAACATGAAAACTATTTTATTTGATTGGTTTAATTTACTTATTACCTTATCAGTAAATTTCTCCCAACCTATTTTCTCATGAGAGCCGGGGAGACCTTCTTCAACGGTTAAAACGCTATTCAAAAGAAGTACTCCCTGATTGGCCCATTTTGTTAATGAGCCATCAGAAGATTCTAGATTTCCTATACTTGTCAGTACTTCTTTATAGATATTCTTTAGTGAGGGCGGGATTACCGCTCCGTTATTAACTGAGAAAGAGAGTCCATTGGCTTGGCCTGCTTGGTGATAGGGGTCTTGCCCTAGTATAACAACTTTAACTTCATTAAAAGGAGTCTTATTCATGCACAAGAATATGTTTTTCTCTTCGGGAAAGATTACTTTTCCTGACTTTTTCATCTCCTCTAGGAGTTGGCTGATGGTTGCCGTATATTCTTTATTGAGTTCAGTTTCTAAAACCTCTTTCCAGTCGGGTGCAAGGGTAGAGAAGATATTTTTTTGAGAAACTTTCATCTATAAGTCCTTTATTCTAAAGAAAAAAAAGACGTCAATAAACCAAAAAAGAATTAAGAATTTTATCCACAATTTCTGTGGATAAGTCTATGGATAAGTTTTACATATGTTGGAAATGCTTCCGTAATAAAGGAGTGTTAGCGAATTGTACAAATTTTGATCTAATATAAAAAAAGTCAATAAAATCAATAGTTTATATTTTAAGCACTTTTTTTGTGAAAATAATTACCAGTTCTTATGGGTTCATTGCTTAAGTGAGTAAAACTCTAGGTTTTATGTGTAAAAGATTGAAGCTAATAAATTAGTTCAATACTTAAAATGCTGTTTATTATTTTAATAATAAATACAAGTAGATAGCATTCTAGCTTAAATTAAATCGCTAAAAACTCATAAAAAAAGAAAGGAAATTAATTTTAACTGTGGCAAGTTCGAATGGTTTTTAGATTAAATATTTAGTCCCTACTTTTTGAGAAATAAGAATAAAAGATTGAAATAATTAAAAGGTTATTGTTTTCTAGGGTCACATTTAAGAAGCCTAACATTAATAATATTTTCAATAGAGGAAAGAGAGACTATAGCTTCTTCTTGTAGTGTATTTTCTATATCAATAATGTTGTAAGCAATATCGCCTCTGCTAACATTGGTCATTTCGGCAATATTAAGACCCAACTTTCCAAGGGAAGTAGTAATTTGCCCGATCATGGCTGGTACGTTCTTATTGGTTATAGTAATACGGCTAGGTGTTGTCCTGTTTAACTGAACATTAGGGAAATTAACAGAATTTTTAATATTACCATTCTCAAGGAAATCAACCATTTGATTAACCGCCATAACTGCACAGTTTTCTTCAGCCTGAAATGTGCTGGCTCCTATGTGAGGTAGCAAAGTTACGTCTTTATGTTCATTAGCTCTTTGAATTAAAGCTGGTGTTGGAAAGTCCGTTATGAAGTTATCTAAATTATCAGTATCAAGCATTTCTACAATATCTTCTGTGTTAACAACTTCATGTCTAGCAAAATTTAGTAATGAAACTCCTTTGGAATGCCTCAAAAGATCTTTGTTAATAATCCCTTTCGTGGAATCTAAAGCAGGAATATGAATCGTTACGTAGTCTGAATTCTTAAATAATTCTTCCGGTGATTCTGCAGGAATAACTTCACTGGGAAGCTTCCAAGCTGCTTTAACCGAAAGAGCGGGGTCGTATCCAATAACGGCCATTTCTAAAGCCACTCCCATTTTAGCTACTTTCGAACCAATAGCTCCGAGGCCAACAACGCCTAACGTGGAACCGGCTAATTCTTTTCCTTTAAATAACTTCTTATTTTCTTCTAAATAAGGTTCAAGATCTTCCATCTCAGAAAGGTGTTCTAAATTGTTTACAAAATCTATGCTAGAAAAAACATTTCGACTAGATAACATCAAACCTGCAAGAACCAATTCTTTTACAGCATTTGCATTGGCTCCAGGGGTATTAAAAACAACAATACCTCTGTCAGTGCATAAATCAACGGGTATATTATTTACACCGGCTCCGGCTCTAGAGATTGCTTTGAGGGAATTACTAAGGTGACTTTCGTTTAATTTGGTGCTTCTAACCAAAATACCGTCGGGAGTTTCAGACGTTTCAGTAACACTGCAATCGGTTCCACTAAATTTTTCTAACCCGGTGAGGGAGATATTACTGTAAGGTCTTACGTGAAAACTTGTCATTCTAAATGTTGTCCTCTAAAAAAAAGCGCAGGATATCATTAATTGCTATGATTCTCGATAAACTATATAGTCGACGACTTTTTTTAATGCACATAAGATGAACAAACACTTTTTAAATCTTAAAGAATATGGACCTACTGCGGTACTAAATTTAGTTTATGGTGCCCTTGAATTAAAGAAAGGGTCACTTCAAAAGAATCTTAATGGGAAGTATTTGGCTCTTATTTTTGAAAAATCTTCTACCCGGACACGTTTATCTTTTGAAGTTGCGATGAACCAGCTAGGAGGCAGAGCCAGCTTTCTTTCTGTAAGCGACCTTCAGCTTGGGCGAGGTGAACCCATTTCAGACACTGCCAGGGTTATAAGCTCGATGGCTGATGGAGTAGTTTTGAGAACCTTAAAGCACAGTACTTTAGAAGAATTTGCTGAAAACTCAACTTCGCCAATCATAAATGGTTTAACAGATCTGTCACATCCTTGTCAGCTGCTGGCTGATATGCTTACTTTTATAGAGCACAAAGGTTCATTAGAAAACAGGAAAGTTTGCTGGGTAGGAGATTTTAATAACGTTTGTTACAGCTATATGGAGGCAGCAGAAATTTTTAATTTCAATCTAACTATAGTCTGTCCACATGAATATAAACCAAAAGATATAGCCCTGAATAGCAATGTAGAACTCACCAGTTCAATTGATTCTGGACTTAAAGAAGCTGACTTAGTAACAACAGATGTATGGGTTTCTATGGGAGACGAGAAAGATAGCGAAAGAAGACTTTCTTCGTTTTCTAGCTATCAAATATCTCCAACAGTTATGGACAAAGCTAAGAATGATGCATTATTCCTTCACTGCCTTCCTGCTATTAGAGGCCAAGAAATCTCTGCAGATATGCTTGATGACCCAAGAAGTAAAGTTTGGGAGCAAGCAGAAAATAGATTGCATGCCCAAAAAAGTCTTCTACTTGCTCTTCTTTAAAAAGGTTAGGCTAAAGTCTTTTTTATTGCTTCTTGCCATCTAAGGTATTTTTGATTGCCTTCTTCTCGATATGTTGTCGAGGGAATAAACTCCCTATCAACCTTCCACACATCCTTCAAAGAATCAAAACCTGAGTAGATCCCTGCACTTATTCCTGCAAGAAAAGCAGCTCCAACAGCAGTAGTTTCTATAACTTCAGGTCTATAAGTCTTGATACTTAAAACATTTGCTAACTCTTGACTGAACCAAGAATTAGCAACCATCCCACCGTCGATTTTTAGTTCTTTTATTTCCGCTCCATCTTGTCTCATGGCCTCCAAAAGGTCTTTTGTTTGGTAAGCAATCGATTCAAGAGTGGCCTTAGTAATTTCAGCTACACCGCTATCTCGAGTTAAGCCGTAGATAGCCCCCCTGGCTTCAGGATCCCAATGCGGCGCGCCTAAACCAGTCAGAGCCGGAACTACCACAACCTGAGAATCCTCATGAGCTTGTTGTGTTAAGGTTTCGGTATCTGCCGCTGATTCAAAGAAATTTAAACCATCCCTAAGCCATTGGATAGCAGATCCTGCAACAAAAATACTTCCCTCCATACCATAAGTTATCTCTCCATTTATCCGATAAGCAATGGTAGAAAGAAGTTTATTTTTGGACTTCAAAAAGTCTTTCCCTGTGTTTAAGATAACGAAGCACCCGGTTCCGTAAGTACTCTTAACGTTACCCTCTTCAAAGCAACACTGACCTATCAAAGCTGCCTGCTGGTCGCCGGCCGCTCCCCCTATCCCTATGGAACCTCCAAACAGATTGGTCACTCCGTAGTCATGAACATTGTCACACACCTCAGGTAGCATACTTTCTGGAATCTTAAAAAGATTTAAGAGTTCAACATCCCAAGAATTCTCTGCTATGTTAAAAAGCATCGTCCGAGAAGCATTGGTTGCATCTGTCTTGTGTTCCTTCCCCCCTGTTAATTTCCATACCAAAAAACTGTCAACGGTACCGAACAGTAAATCACCATTATTTGCTCCTTCTCTTGCTCCATCAACATTATCAAGAATCCAAGCTAATTTAGTGGCTGAAAAGTAAGGATCTATTAACAAGCCTGTTTTTGCTTGTATCATTTTTTCCAAGTCAGGTGTCTTAAGATTATTGCATAACTCAGAGGTACGCCTATCTTGCCAAACAATTGCTGGATAAACAGGCCTACCTGTCTTTTTATTCCAAACCAAAGTTGTCTCTCTTTGATTGGTGATACCTATAGATGCAATATCAGAAGGCTTTAAGCCTAGCCTCTTTATTAAAGTTTCTGAAACGGAAATAACAGATTCCCATATTTCATCCGGGTCGTGCTCTACCCAGCCATCATTTGGAAAGAATTGCTTAAACTCTTTTTGTTCATAATCTATAAAACTTCCATCCTGGTTGAAAATAACAGCCCTGGAACTAGTTGTGCCTTGATCAATAGCCATAATTTTTTTATTCATACACTCACCAAAAAAATAGAAAACAGAAAAAAGTTACTAATTTAAATATAAACACTTATCCACAGCAAATACACAATAATTTTCTATATTTATAGTATTGTAATTTATTATAAAACACAGTATCTTGTGTCTAGAATTAAAAAAACCACTATATGTTGGGTTATAGTAAAAAAAAAGAAAGAAAGTAGAAAAGAAAAAAAAAGGGAAAACGCATGGAAACTTCCACGGAAACAGGGAAACAAGAGCCTCAACAAGAAACAAAACAAGCTGAACCAAAACCAGCAATAGCACCGGGGCAAATGAGAGTAATAAAAAGAAACGGCTCAGTTGTCTCTTACGATGCAGAAAAGATAGCCATAGCAATAACAAAAGCTTTTTTGGCAGTTGAAGGAGGAGCAGCAGCAGCTTCCACAAGAATTCATAACGAAGTGAATGAACTGGCCAATGCCATAACGATAACTTTCAGCAGAAGAATGCCTTCAGGTGGAACACTCCATATCGAAGAAATACAAGATCAAGTAGAGCTTGAACTAATGCGAACGGGTGAACAGAAAGTAGCGCGTGCATATGTTCTTTACAGAGAGGAAAGAAGAAAGGAGAGAAAAGAGACAGGACCGGCAACAGAAGAAATATCAGACATAAAAGTTGTTCTAGACTCAGGAGAGGACGGAGCTGTTGATATGGCAAGACTAGACAAAATGGTGGGCGAGGCCTGCGAAGGACTAGAAGGAGTGGCCAAGGAAGAAATAATAGAACAAGCAAACAAAAACCTTTACGACGGAGTGACTTTAGAAGACGTTAAATCTTCACTGGTTATGACAGCCAGAACACTGGTAGAAAAAGAACCAAACTACACTTACGTAACAGCAAGAATACTATTAGATAATATAAGATCAGAAGGTCTTTCGTATCTGGGCATGCAGACTCAAGCAACGCAACTAGAAATGGAGAAACTCTACCCAGAAGCGTTGAAGCATTTCTTAGATAAAGGTGTAGAGAACAACATCCTAAATGCAGAACTGCAAAAAATGGACATCGAAAGATTAGGGAAAGCCATACAAGGAGAAAGGGATAATAATTTCACTTATTTAGGTCTACAAACCCTATATGACAGATATTTTATTCACGACAACGACGTAAGATACGAGCTTCCTCAAGTTTTCTTTATGCGTGTTTCAATGGGGCTAGCTCTAGGAGAAGAGAACAAAGAGGAGAAGGCCATAGAGTTCTATAACCTTCTTTCCAGTTTTGATTACATGAGTTCAACTCCCACTCTTTTTAATGCAGGCACGCAGCACTCTCAACTTTCTTCTTGTTACTTGACTACAGTGCCTGATGATCTACACGGCATATATGGAGCAATACAAGATAACGCCATGCTTTCTAAATGGGCAGGAGGACTAGGAAACGACTGGACTCCAGTTAGAGGACTGGGCTCGCAAATAAAAGGAACAAATGGAAAATCGCAAGGTGTTGTTCCCTTCTTGAAAGTAGTAAACGACACCGCGGTGGCAGTCAATCAAGGAGGAAAAAGGAAAGGAGCTGTGTGTTCTTATCTTGAAACTTGGCACGTGGATATAGAAGAGTTTGTAGAGCTAAGAAAGAATACCGGGGACGACAGAAGAAGAACCCACGACATGAATACCGCCAACTGGGTTCCTGATCTATTCTTAAAGAGAGTGTCAGAAGGAAAAAGTTGGACGTTGTTCACTCCTAGTGATACACCGGACTTACATGACCTTTACGGTTTGGCCTTTGAAAAACGCTACGAAGAATACGAAGCACAAACAAAAACGGGTGAAATAGACTTCTATAAAAAAGTAGACGCAAAAGAGCTCTGGAAAAAAATGCTTTCAATGGTCTTTGAAACAGGACATCCTTGGATAACGTTTAAAGATGTTTGCAACCTAAGATCTCCGCAGCAACACGTGGGAGTGGTTCACTCATCAAACCTTTGCACAGAAATAACCTTAAACACAAGCCAAGATGAAATAGCTGTATGTAACCTTGGTTCTGTCAATCTTACGCATCACATAGCCGAAGGCAAACTGGATGAAAAGAAGATAGAGCAAACCATAAATACCGCTATCCGTATGTTGGATAACGTAATAGACATAAACTACTACGCGGTTAAGGCGGCTGAAACTTCCAACTTAAAACACAGGCCGATAGGTCTGGGTATTATGGGTTTTCATGATGCTCTCTACATGCTTAAAACACCATACGCCTCAGATGAAGCAATAGAATTTGCAGATAGATCTATGGAGATGGTTAGTTACTATGCGATCAAAGCATCTAGCGACTTAGCAAAAGAAAGAGGAGCCTACAGCTCCTACGAAGGCTCTCTATGGAGCCAAGGTATCTTACCTATTGATTCTATAAAACTGCTCAAAGAAAGTAGAGGAGACGACTATTTAGACGTAGATGAGAGCTCTACCATGAATTGGGATGGTTTAAGAGAAACAATAAAAACTCAAGGCATAAGAAATTCTAATGTAATGGCGATAGCACCAACAGCAACAATAGCAAATATAACCGGAGTTTCTCAGTCCATAGAGCCTACTTATCAAAATTTATTTGTTAAATCGAACCTCTCAGGAGAATTCACAGTAACAAATATACCCATGGTAGAAACTCTTAAAGAATTAGGGCTCTGGGACTCTGTTATGATCAACGACCTTAAATATTATGATGGAAGCGTAGCAGGTATATCACGCATTCCAGAAGAAGTTAAAAAACTCTATGCATGTGCCTTTGAAATAGAACCAAAATGGTTAATTGATGCAGCAAGTAGAAGGCAAAAGTGGATCGACCAAAGTCAATCACTTAACCTTTATATCAATGAACCAAACGGAAAAAAATTAGATATTATGTACAGAATGGCTTGGTTAAGAGGCCTAAAAACAACTTATTATTTAAGATCTAAAGGTGCAACTACCTCAGAAAAATCAACAATAGCAACAGGAGAATTAAACGCCGTATCAGCTACAGCAGAACCGCAGGCTGTTCCACTAGCCGCCCCTCTTCCTGACGCATGTTCTATAACAGATCCAGACTGCGATGCATGTCAATAAAATCAGGAGAAAATTATGTTAAGTTGGGACGAATTTGAAACACCAGAATCAGCAAAAAAGCCGCCGGAACAAGAAAAACAAGCTGCACCAGTAATAACGGACGAAGCCAAAGAAGAAAAAACTGAGGAAGCTCACAAAGAACAACCAGAAATAAATGTTTCTTTGGAAACAGGACCTGTTTCTAGTCGCCTAGAAAGAGCAAAAAAAGCAGTAGAAAAATTTGATCAAGCTCTAGGTGAAGCAGCCTTAGCGGGCTCAGGATCTAGAGTTAATGTAGATGAAAAAGCTATGATCAACTGCAGTGCGGACGTCAATCAGCTCGTCCCTTTTAAATACGATTGGGCCTGGCAAAAATATCTAGATGGTTGTGCAAATCACTGGATGCCCCAAGAAGTAAACATGACCGGAGATATAGCACTCTGGAAGTCTGAAGAAGGATTATCAGAAGATGAAAGAAAAATCGTCATGCGAAGCCTGGGATTCTTTTCTACAGCAGACTCTTTAGTAGCCAATAACCTTGTTTTGTCGGTCTACAAACACATAACGAACCCAGAATGTCGTCAGTACTTACTGAGACAAAGCTTTGAGGAAGCGATTCACACTCATGCATATCAATACGTCATTCAGTCCCTAGGTATGGATGAAGCAGAGCTGTTTAATATGTACAGAGAAGTTCCTTCAGTGGCAAGAAAAGCATCGTGGGCTTTAGAGTTTACTAAAGAATTAGATGATCCTCATTTCCAAACAGGAACGGTAGAACAAGACAAGAAATTACTACGGAATCTAATAGGTTTTTATTGTGTTCTGGAAGGTATATTCTTTTACTGTGGCTTCACTCAGATCCTTTCCATGGGCAGAAGAAATAAAATGAACGGCACGGCGGAACAATTTCAATACATTTTGAGAGATGAATCTATGCACCTTAATTTCGGCATTGATGTCATCAATCAAATTAAACTTGAGAACCCGCAGCTGTGGGATGAAGAAATGCAAGACCAAGCCGCAGGTATGATACTTCAAGGCATGCAGCTCGAAATAGAATATGCCAGAGACACTATGCCAAGAGGCGTTCTTGGAATGAATGCCAGCATGATGGAAGAATACCTAAACTACATAGCGAACAGACGTTTAGTACAGATTGGTTTACCAGAAGAATTTCCTAATTCTGAAAACCCCTTCCCTTGGATGTCTGAAATTATGGACCTCAGAAAAGAGAAAAACTTCTTTGAAACCAGAGTAATAGAATATCAAACAGGTGGTGCTTTAACCTGGGACTAAATGGTTAAAATCATAGGGCATCGGGGAGCCTCTGATGATGCCCCTGAGAATACAATATCTTCAATTAAAGAAGCTTTTGTGCAAGGCGCAGACGGTGTTGAAGTTGACATCAGGCTAACCAAAGATAAAAAGGTTGTCTGCATACATGATAAAAATACCATTAGGACTACTGGACTATCTTTAGAAGTTAAGAACACGAATTATAGAGAATTAAAAAATCTTGATGCAGGGGGTTGGAAAGGAACTGCCTGGAAAGATGAATTAATACCATCATTAGAAGAAGTATTGAAAGAAGTACCTTTAGATAAAGAAATTTTTATTGAAGTAAAAACAGGCTTAGAAATAATGGACCCTTTAACTTCTTTAGTCCTGAGCTCTAAAATTATGCTAAAAAATATTTCCATAATCTCATTTAACAATCAAGTGATTAAAGAAATTAAATTGCGCCTACCAGATACAACGTGCAATCTTCTAACTGCCTTCGACCCCTCCTACAACGAAAAAGACTTACCGAAATTGTTAAAAGAAATAGGTGCAGATGGTGTAGGGGTACAAAACCACCCCAAGCTTACAAAAGATTTTATTGATAAAATAAAGAACATAGATAAAGATGTGCACGTGTGGACAGTTAATGAGGGAGATGAGGCTAAGAAATATTCTTTGTTGGGCCTTTCATCGATAACAACAAATAAACCAAAGCATATTAAAAATTGCTTATAGGCTTCTTAATGCTAGTTTTGTTGTAGTTTAAACACTATAGTTATTTATATGAAAAATCATAATCAAGGATTCTTAGGGTTGGTTCAAAAAGCCTTAAAAACAATCCCTGAGTGTGATGTTCATGAAGTGAGAAATAAAATAGAACAATCTCAAAATTTTATTCTGGTTGACGTAAGAGAAGACAGAGAATGGGTTCAGGGAAACATACCCTCCTCCATACACATAGGAAAAGGTGTCATTGAAAGAGACGTGGCCAGCCTAATCCCTGATCAAGAAACAGAAGTAGTTCTTTACTGTCAGGGAGGTTATAGATCTGCTCTTGCAGGAGAAAACCTCAAAGCAATGGGATACAAAAATGTATTGTCCGTGAGCGGTGGTTTTAGTGACTGGGTGAATAATAACTTTCCTGTTAATCAAGAGAATTAAGTCTCATGAAAAAAATAAGAAAAGTAGGCATTACTGAGGTCGTTCTAAGGGATGGGATTCAATCCATTCTTGCTACTCGGGTCGTTTTAAGAGACTTAGTTCCTATAATACCTGCCCTAGATAAAGTCGGTTACTGGTCAATGGAAACATGGGGAGGAGCTACTTACGACGCCTGCATCAGGTACCTTGATGAAGACCCTTGGGAGAGACTAAGGGTCTTTTCTAAATTAATGCCTAACACACCGCAACAAATGCTTATCAGAGGTCAAAACCTAGTGGGTTATCGTCATTACTCCAATAAAGTAGTTTCAGAATTTTTAGATAAATCTGCTGAAAATGGAATTCATGTCTTTAGAACTTTTGATGCCTTGAACGATTTCAATAATATTGAATTTACAATTAAAGAAGTTAAAAAGCTTGGTAAACATGCACAGGGAACCATGGCTTATACAACAAGCCCTGTACATGATCTTGGCACATGGATGGAGCTAGCAAGAAAAATAGAGGATGCCGGAGCCGATTCAATTGCTATAAAAGACATGGCAGGGTTACTCAAACCGTATGATGCATTTGATTTAGTCAGTAACCTTAAAGAAAAACTTTCCATACCTGTCCACATGCAAACTCATGCCACCACTGGTATGTCCACAGCCACCAACATGAAAGCCATAGAGGCTGGTATAGATAATATAGACACTTCAATTTCTTCCATGAGCATGACCTATGGACACTCAGCTACTGAAACTTTGGCTGCCATCTTCCAAAATGAGGATGTTGCAATAGATTTAGACACCCAAGTCTTAGAGGAGATTTCTCTTTTCTTTAAAAAAATCCGAAAAAAATATTCTGAGTACGAAGGCGACATGAAAGGGGTTGATTCAACTATGCTGGTCAAACAAGTTCCGGGCGGAATGTTGTCTAACTTAGAATCTCAGCTGAAAGCCAACAAACAGGAAGACAAAATTGAACTGGTAAAAAAAGAAATACCCAAAATAAGAAAGGATTTTGGCTACCCTCCTTTAGTTACTCCGGCCTCTCAAATCATTGGAGCTCAAGCTCTTTTAAATGTTATGGGAAACGTGCGCTACGATAATCTTTCTAACGAATCAAAAAATCTACTATTGGGAAAGTATGGCAAACTTCCTGGCGAAGTGAATCAGGAACTTCTTTCGAAAGTCTCTTCATTGGATCAGGAAATAACAGAAGAAAATTCTGAAGATTTAATGACCATGAAAGAAGAACTTAAGAAATTATGCATCGAGAATGATTTAGAAGATCTTTCAAAAAATTTAGAAATGCTACTAACGTATATTCTTTTCCCTAATATTGCTTTGAAATTTTTTAAAACTCTTCGATAAATTAAATGACCTTTATTAGCCTTATGTGCAAGAATTAGATTCTATGGAACAAAATTTTAAAGTTACAAACCTTGATCGAACATTTGGAGCTACTGTTACCGATATTAAGCTTGCGGATATAGATGAAATCACGACAAAAGAGTTATATCGCCTGTGGTTAGAGAGATCTTTACTTATCTTTCCAGCTCAACACCTGACCAACGAACAACAAGTTAGATTTGCCGAAAGGTTTGGCAAACTGGAATTTGATCTTAGCCCTATAAGTAACGTCAGAACCGACGGCACCGTAAGAGACGCTAACGATGATGATATCGTGAAGTCCCTTAGAGGCAACATGGAATGGCATCATGACAGTACTTACATGCCTGTTCAGGCTAAAGGTGCAGTATTTACAGCTCACCAAGTACCTTCCAAAGACGGAAGGACTGGTTGGGCAGACATGACCGCAGCTTACGAGGCACTGGACCAAAACATGAAGGATAAGATAGAGGGGCTTGCTGCTTATCACTCTTACGAATGGAGCCAACAAGAAAGGTACGGTCACAAACCACAGGGCGAAAGTGAATTTAATGGCTATGGATTTGATGTGGATCCAAAGCCACTTAGGCCTCTTGTTAAAATACACCCTGAAACGGGTAAAAAAACTTTAACAATTGGACGTCACGCCTACAAAATACCAG